>OQVP01000311.1_pt1 | contig 18639 bp, 19 predicted proteins | sample 1691541 | NCBI WGS metagenome assembly OQVP01 (sample SAMN03418258, study PRJEB22391) | human gut metagenome | biome: human-gut; feature: organic feature; material: feces | host: Homo sapiens | place: Tanzania | collected 2013-01 | reverse complement strand
ATACCTTTTTCTATTTTTACACCTTCGGCAATTACTGCCTTATTGTGATAAGATGTAGGAAATCTTATTTTCTGCTGCAAATATAATACAAAATATTTGTTTATCCAATAAAAAGGTTGTAATTTTACAGAAAATTAATAATTAAGTATATAAAACTATAGTAGTATGACTAAAATACTAGGAATTGATACTGGAACCAATAGTCTTGGATGGGCTATTGTGGAAAAACAGGCAGATAAATATCATTTGCTTGATAAAGGTGTTAACATCTTCCAGGAAGGTGTTAAGGTAGAAAAAGGCATAGAATCTTCTAAAGCTGCTGAGCGTACGGCTCATAAAGCAGCAAGAGTAAGAAACTATCGTATTAAATTACGTAAGATACGTCTGCTGCGCATTTTAAGTGATGCACATTTGTGTCCACCACTTTCTAAGGCAGAACTTTCTGCATGGAGACTCAAGAAGGAGTATCCTAAGAATGAATTATTTATGCAATGGCAAAGTACTGATGATGAATCAGAAAAGACACCATACGCTTATAGGCATAAGTGTCTTCATGATTGTTTGGATTTCAGTAGCATAACTGATAGATATATTCTGGGGCGTGCTTTTTATCACATGATTCAGCGACGTGGCTTTTTAAGTAATCGTAAAGATCAGAGTGGTGATGATACAGGAATGGTAAAAGAAAGTATCAGTAACCTTACTCAAGAGATGCATGATGCTGGTTATGAGTATCTTGGTGATTATTTTTATTCTCTCTATAATAAAGGAGAGAAGATTCGTAATCATTATACCGCACGCAATGAGCATTATCTGGCAGAGTTTAAGGCTATTTGTGAAAAGCAGGAGTTAGATAAGAATCTTGGTCATGAAGTGGTACATCAAATAGAAAAAGCCATTTTCTACCAGCGACCATTAAAGTCGCAAAAAGGACAAGTTGGTAAATGCGTATTTGAGAAGAACAAGACAAGATGTTCTTCTTCACATCCTATGTATGAAGAGTTTAGAATGCTCTCTTTTATCAACAACATAAAGATTCAGACACCAAATGATTCAGCTTTACGCCCTTTGTCTGCAGAAGAGCGAGAAATTATTATGCCTTTGTTCTTCCGCAAATCAAAGAAACAGTTTGATTTTGAAGATATAGCAAAGAAATTGGCACCCAAAAAACAATATGGTTTTTACAAGAAAAGTTCTGATGCTGAAATGCCATATCTTTTCAATTATCCTATGGATACATCTGTTTCTGGTTGTCCTGCAACTACCGCTTTAAAAGATATCTTTGGTGATAATTGGATTGATTCTCTTTGCGAAACCTATACGCTAGCCGAGGGTAAAAGTCGTTTGAATGTAGTCAATGATATTTGGCATGTATTGTTCTTCTATACAGATGATACAAAACTTGCAGAGTTTGCTAAGAATCGTCTGCAATTGAATGATGAAGAAGCAAGGAAATTTTGCGAGATTTCTTTGCCGGGTGATTATGCGTCTTTAAGTTTGAAGGCTATCTGTAAGATTCTTCCTTATCTTAGAAGAGGTTTGATTTATTCTCATGCCGTATTCTTGGGTAACTTATGTGAAGTGATGCCGCAATATGAATGGGATATAGAAGAAATGCGTAATGCTGCCATTGATCATATTATCCACGAAATGAATCAGATTGATTCTAAAGATGCACGTACTTTCGAGGTTTGTATTAAGGAGTATCTGAAGGAGCAGTATCATGTATCTGAAGAGAAACTAAAGAAGTTATACCATCCTTCTATGATGGAGGTATATCCTAGAGTGCAGCGCACCAACAACCATGGTGTTTATCAGCTTGGTTCACCTCGAATTGATAGCGTGCGTAATCCAATGGCTATGCGTTCTATGTTCAGATTACGTAAATTGGTAAATCGTTTGTTGGAAGAGGGGAAGATAGATTCTGATACTGAGATTCATATTGAGTTTGCTCGTGAATTAAATGATGCTAATAAGCGTAATGCTATCGCTTTATTCACAAAAGATAATCAAAAAAAGAATGATGAGGCTCGCAAGAAGATTATAAATCTCTATAAGGCTGAAACTGGAAAAGATATAGAGCCAACTGATGCTGATGTCTTGAAATATGTCCTTTGGCAAGAGCAGGGACACATCTGTTTATATACGGGTAAGCAAATAGGGATATCAGACTTTATTGGTCCTGATCCAAAGTTTGATATAGAGCATACTATTCCTCGTAGTGTAGGTGGTGACAGTACTAGAATGAATTTGACACTCTGTGATAGTCGTTTCAATAGAGAAGTCAAGAAAACCAAGTTGCCAACAGAGTTGCCTAATCATGAGGAAATTATGGCACGTATTAATGACTGGAGAGAAAAGTATGAGTCTCTTGATGGCCAAATTCGTAGACAAAAGAAGTTGTCAAAAGGGGCAACTACTAAAGATCAAAAGGATGCAATCATTCGTAAACGGCATCTTTTGGAATTGCAACGCGATTATTGGCGTGGTAAGTATTTGCGTTTCACTATGGAGAGTGTACCTGAAGGATTTAGTCGACGCCAAGGTACTGATATCAGTGTGATTTCTAAGTATGCTCGTCTTTACTTGAAATCTCTTTTCAAGCATGTCTATACAGTAAAAGGCATTGCTACTTCTGATTTTAGAAAGATTTGGGGTATTCAAAAGGCATATAGTAAGAAAGAACGTGTAAATCATGTTCATCATTGTATTGATGCCATTGTTATTGCATGTATTGGCTTGGATGAATATAATAAGTTGGGAGCATATTATCATGATGAAGAAAATCATGAATGGTATGGCATGTCAAAGGCTAATTTTAAAAAGCCATGGCCTACATTTGTTGAGGATATTGAGAAGGTGCAGGATGAAATCTTGGTTTATCATTATACACCAGACAATATGCCAAAACAAGGTCGCCGTAGAATTATGGTTGATGGAAAAAAAGTTTTATCTAAAGGTGATGCTGCAAGAGGATCATTGCATAACGATACCTACTATGGAGCTATAGAGAGTGATGGTGTTGTAAAATACGTTAAGCGTATAAATTTAGCATCAATGAAGGAAAATGATGTCAAAAATATCGTGGATGATACTGTAAGAGGTATAATTGAAACAGCTATTAATGAGAAGGGCTTCAAAGAAGCGATGTCTAGTACAATATGGATGAATGAAGAGAAACAAATACCAATTAAAAAGGTAAGATGTTATGCTACTTCTGTTGCTAAGCCTTTGAATATTCGCCAACAACGAGATGTTTCATCAAAAGAATATAAGCAGCAATATCATGTCACCAATGATAGTAACTATTTGCTTGCATTGTACATTGGTAAGGATAAAAAAGGTAAGGAAAAGCGTGAATTTGTGATAATTAATATGTTGCAAACTGCGCAATACTTTAGAACTAGTAATGACAAGGTAGCTGTTGGAAATAATATTGTGCCGGTAAAGAGTGAGCATGAGTATCCATTTGCATATTCATTAAAGATAGGAACAATGGTACTTCTTTACGAAAAATCTCCAGATGAGATATGGGATGCTTCTCTAACAGAGATTAATAAACGTCTCTATAAAGTTGTGGGATTATCTGCAATGAGAATGAAAGGACGAAATGTTGATTATGCTACAATAAAGTTGAAACAGCATGAGGATGCTCGTCTCAGTACAGAACTTAAAGCGAAGAATGGAGCATTTAAGCAAGGAGAAGAATTGCGCCCTTCAATAATTATGCTCCATACTCAACTCAATGCTTTAGTTCAAGGTTATGATTTTGAGATAAATGAATTAGGTGAAATTAAAAGATTAAAGTGAAATGATAAAGCAGACATTATTCTTTTCAACTCCAGTTTGTCTTTCACTCAAGAATTGCCAGATTGTAATCTCTTGGAAAGATAGTGCCGACAAGATAACACGCCCTATAGAAGATATAGGGTGTGTTGTTTTAGAAAATCAAATGATAAACATTACTTTGCCGCTTCTAAATGAGTTGGTAAAGAATAATGTTGCACTTATCTTATGTGATAACAGGATGATGCCAACATCTATGTTGCAAAGTTTAGATGCTAATTCAACGCAAGCTGAAAGTTTAAAATTTCAGCTTGCAGTTACTGAGCCAATGAAAAAACAAGCTTGGAAACAGATTGTAGAGTCAAAGATAGAAAATCAATCCGCAGTTTTGGCTCTTGTTGGTAAGAATAAAGATGTTCTCAAACCTTATTATAATAATGTTAAGAGTGGAGATTCGGACAATAGAGAGGGATTGGCGGCAAAAGTATATTGGAACAAGCTTTTCGGTAACTCTTTCAAAAGAGAAAGAGAAGGATGTCCGCCTAATGCTCTTTTAAATTATGGTTATGCCATATTGCGTGCAGCCGTAGCACGTGCTTTGCTAGGTTCTGGTTTGCTCCCTAATTTGGGCATCTTTCATAAAAACAGATATAATGCTTTTCCTTTAGCTGATGATGTTATGGAACCATATCGACCATTTGTTGACGAAATAGTTTATCGGCTTTATGGAAATGGAACAACAGAACTGAATAAAGAATCAAAAACAGAGATTATGCGTGTGCTGAATTGTGATGTCAATATAGGGAAGGTTAAACGACCTTTGCAGATAGCTTTGACCATGACAACAGCCTCTCTTGTGAAATATTATTCAGGAGAAATTAAAAAACTTTCTTTACCTATTATAAAATGACAGAAAATAGACTTAATGCGTATCATATAATGTGGTTATTTGTATTTTTCGATTTGCCAGTTACAACTAAAAAAGAGATGAAGGCAGCTTCTCTCTTCCGCAAGAACTTGGAGAAAGAGGGTTTCTCTATGATGCAATTTTCGGTCTATATCCGTCATTGTGCTTCAAGAGAAAGTTTGGATGTGCATGTTAAACGGGTAAAATCGTTGCTTCCGGAAACAGGAAAAGTAAGTTTGTTGAGTGTTACAGACAAACAATATGGAGATATCTATAACTTTTGGGGTAAACCAAAAAGTATTAATAAGAGTAAAATATCGAAAAAAGTTATCAGTGAGCCTATTCAATTGGAGTTTTTTTAGTACTTTTGCATTGGAAATTATATCCTGCACGCCATTTCTTATTAGAAGAAGTTATTGTTATACACTGGAAATCAGTACTTTCAAATCTATAGGTTGTGGTTTGATGTAGGAATCAAAAGATATACAACTCATCAATCGTAGGAAGAGAATCATCAGCGTTGTGGTTTGATGTAGGAATCAAAAGATATACAACTGTAATAGTTTTCGCAATTTGTCTTTCTAGTTGTGGTTTGATGTAGGAATCAAAAGATATACAACTTTTGGATTTTTCCGACATGTTGACATGTTGTTGTGGTTTGATGTAGGAATCAAAAGATATACAACTTGTCAATTCCATAAACAAGTACTCCACCTGTTGTGGTTTGATGTAGGAATCAAAAGATATACAACCGATGAGATTCCGATAGTGATTGCTGCCAGTTGTGGTTTGATGTAGGAATCAAAAGATATACAACAAAGGGCAACGAGATAGAATATTCCATTAGTTGTGGTTTGATGTAGGAATCAAAAGATATACAACCGCTGACGCATCTGTGCCATAGTACGAGGGTTGTGGTTTGATGTAGGAATCAAAAGATATACAACCTTCAATTTATCCAGGTGAACCTCCAGCAGTTGTGGTTTGATGTAGGAATCAAAAGATATACAACTGAACAGCGAAGCACTATGCAATCTTGACGGTTGTGGTTTGATGTAGGAATCAAAAGATATACAACCCACAGACTCACGTAAATCATCACGCAGAGTTGTGGTTTGATGTAGGAATCAAAAGATATACAACGCCAAGACAGGAACCGACGACAAGTAACAGGTTGTGGTTTGATGTAGGAATCAAAAGATATACAACACTCTGAGAATAACTCAGATAGTGACTCTGTTGTGGTTTGATGTAGGAATCAAAAGATATACAACCCTAACTTGGCTAATAGCTCACGTATCTTAGTTGTGGTTTGATGTAGGAATCAAAAGATATACAACGTGACCACTTTCTGCTCGCTCTGTCTGATGGTTGTGGTTTGATGTAGGAATCAAAAGATATACAACAGTTGTTCAATCTGAACAGGCGTACCACCGTTGTGGTTTGATGTAGGAATCAAAAGATATACAACCGTCTGTAATAGGCACAAAGCGAACCTTATGTTGTGGTTTGATGTAGGAATCAAAAGATATACAACGGCAGTGAGGCACAGGTGGATGATCTCAAAGTTGTGGTTTGATGTAGGAATCAAAAGATATACAACTTCCAGTTTTTCTATCTCGCTTTTCATACGGTTGTGGTTTGATGTAGGAATCAAAGGATATACAACTTACAATCATCATCATCAACATTATTATAGTTGTGGTTTGATGTAGGAATCAAAAGATATACAACGAAGCAAACACGAAGTGTCACTTTCACCCGTTGTGGTTTGATGTAGGAATCAAAAGATATACAACATTCCGTGAGCCGAGACAAGGACGAAATCGTTGTGGTTTGATGTAGGAATCAAAAGATATATTATACAATGAGAATGGAATAGGGGGTGCTGGCGCAGTATCAGGATATCTTGGAACATAGGCAAGAAAGAGTCTTGTTCTCCACGGTCTTCAATCTTTTCAAAAGAAGAACGGAAAGGATAAAAGCACCTCTATCAGTATATGATAGTGCGGTAAAATGTATTGAGGAAGTGGAATGTGGCAAAAGTACTCCGCAAAATTATTCTTCGGAACTAAGAAACACCATTTGCCCAATAGATAAGAAAAACAATGCTGATGTGACGATAAGGACCAACACGCTATCTTCGCCTACTACTTCAATGCTAACTGTTGTTCTGATAATCCTTTTCCATAACGCTTAGTTTGAATGTTTACGCCACAAAGATACTAAAAATATTGATTACTTCGTTTTTTTTATACGGAGAAATTTTAGCAAAAGAAATAAAACTTATCGTTAAATAGACTTTGTAAGAAAAAAGTGGTTTGTCGGAATTTCCGACAGACCACTCAATATGGTGCTTTAGAGGGGAAAACGCAGAGCCTCCAATCTGCATCGCAAAAAGTGCAGAAATTGAGTGAGATTCAGGAATGTTTAGCAAAGAAATTGGCAAAATCAGTCTATTTTTCTTTATTTAACTCCGAAATTGAGTGGAATATCAGAGAAAATCTTTAAATTTGCATTTAAATACAATATTTTGCAAAGAATGGAAGATAGAGAACTATTACAGAAAAGTGCTCCAGAGTTCGAACGCCTCGCCTTTACGGTGTTGGCTATCGAGGCTTCGGCACAAAAAATGGGTATATCGCCGTCTGAAATGAGAAAGCGATTGGATAAGGTGGGGCTAATCAAGAGTCTCATTCAAGATTGCTATGACACTCTACATACCGAGAGCCGAGAAGCTGTAGCAAATGATGTGGTCGAAGCTCTTAAAAATTGGGAAAGAAAAGAATAATGGAAAAGCAAATATTATATCATGGTTCAAATGTCATTGTTGAGCATCCTTTAGTAAGCATTGGCAGAAAGGACTTGGATTTTGGTCCAGGCTTCTATCTCACGCCTTTATTTGAACAAGCCTCCAAATGGGCTGTCCGTATCAAGACCATCAGACGAACCGGGCAAGCTATAGTGAACACCTATGAGTTCGCTCTACCACAAGACAGCAAGGTAAAACGATTTGGTGCTTACGATAAGGAATGGCTTGACTTCATTGTTGACAGCAGAAGAGGAAAGCAGCCTTGGAGTGGGTATGACATCATTGAAGGAGGAGTGGCTGACGATCGTGTAATTGATGCAGTAGAAGCCTATATCAATGGCTATGCAGATGTTGAGCATACTCTTCGCCAGTTGGTTTATCACAAGCCCAACTATCAGATTTGCATATTAAGCCAAGAGATAGTAGATAAGTATTTGCAATTCAAATCATATGAAAGGATATAATTATGTTGGATTTTTTATTATGGAATAAAATCGCTCGTGTCATAAAGCAGTTAGCCGACACGCTGCATATATCAACCGACAGAGCATTACAGATATTCTATGACTCTGATGTTTGCCGTATGTTACATGACAAAGAACTTGGCTTGCATTTAATGAGTGATACATATATTGTAAATGACTTGATAGAAGAGCTAAGGAATAAGCAATAGCAAAACAATTGTTGTGGTGTCATAGTTCCTATAAAACAAAAGACGCCATAGCCTTGTAGCGTGGTAACTACTATAAATAATTCCCTCTTTTTTATTACCACTATTACCACGCACAATCTAACCATCTGATAATAAGAATGATAAGGCGTGGTAATAAGCGGATTTTTATTACCACCTGTTACCACTATTACCACGCCTTGCCAATCGGCTTTACGATTTCTATAAAAAAGAAACTATTTCCTAACTACCAGATACTCAGTTCCAAATCTCGTCCTTCGATTCTCCAATCCCTCGATATTCTGAAGTTCTCTGCCTAATCTCTGCAGACTCGAAACCTGCAGGGAGGAGCCGAATTTCTGCTTTAAAATGTCGAAAATGGCGGCTGCCATCATGTATTCTCCCTTTTCTGGGTCATTTGTTGGCTCAAAAACCTCCAGAAAACATTGTTTTATTGGTGAAATCTGCTCAAATTGCCTATTGTATTGCATGATGACGGCTGTTTCCTGGGCATCGAAATAGGATTTTTCTCCCTGCTCCAGGGCCTGCATCGCCTGCGCATAAAGCTGCTCATAGTTCAATCTGCCACTCACATCAATAGGCCCCGTCATCTCCACACCCAGAAAACGGCGGTTGCCGGATGGATCGGCGAGGATATCCGTCATGTTGCTCGTGGCGATGAAGGAGGCTAGACGGGGGAACTCCTCTACATGACTTCCATACGGCGGCTTGATTTTCACCGTGGGCAGCTGCAGCAGATTCTTCAGAAAACCCTGCTGTATCTGAGGCGAAATCTGATTGAACTCATCCAGGTTGATGAGCAGAAACTGTACCATGCCCTGCAACACCTGGCGCTTCTCCGAAAGAAGCATGTTGTCGGTGAAACCCCACGACAGTTCGCCTGGTATCAGACGGCGACAGAAGGTGCTCTTGTTGTAGCCCTGCTTGGAAATGAGCAGCGGCATCGTGCTGTTGCCGTATTGGCGGCGATAGGAACCTCGCCACTGGTCTACCATGCCCAGAAACCAGGTGTAGAACCAGTCTTCCCAATGCGGATTTCGGGTAGGAACGGTGCGGGCGAGGGCACGGATATTCCGTGTATTTCATCACGGCATTATAGCGAAACTGGTATCTGCTTTGCAGAAAATTCTTCATCTGCAGAATATCAGCTCTGCCTTTTCTTCCCGATGAGGTTTTCTCGGTTTTCCGGTCCTTGGAACGGGTGGCGTAGGCACTGCCCACAATCTGACGGAACTCTTCCTCGGTGGCATCATTCCAGTTGTTTCTTCGGATATGGATGAATGCCTCCTCTTCGCTCATGCCCATGCGGCAGAGCTTGGCAGCAACGGCTGAAAGGAAGGCGAAAAACTGGTCGTTCTCATTAGCCCACTTCATGTTGGCTTCTGTCATTTCTGCCTGCGTCTCCTGGACAGCCTTACTGTAAAGAAACTCGTTGTCTTCAAATGCCTTCAGGTCATCCACTCGCTTGGGAGCGGCTGCTGATAATTGGCAGTTTCTGGCGATGCGCATTGCCACCGCCTTGCTGTTATAATAAGGTGAAGCATCCTGCGTAAGCATGAAGCAGGATTTCAATGTGGGCTTTTCTGCCTTGAGGGATATCTTGCAGTCTGATGGAATCTGAGATAGATAGAGATTCTTTACAGATTCATATCCGGCAAGATAAAGCTGTTCAGCATCTTGTTCGTTTTGCGGAACCTGCCCAGCCTCATCTGCTATGCTAACGAGCACGATGAGGCTTCTGCCGTCGGCTCCCTTGATGGCAGCGAAGGTCATCGGCAGCAGACTGGCGGTTTTCTTCAGGGCATTGATTTCTTCTTCGGTGGTCAGGTTAATGAAGTGGAGCATCAACAGTCCGTTCGATTTCTTGAAGATGAGGCTGCCGCTTTCGTCCTTTCCGAATTCAGCTGCAGGATAAACCTGCTGCCATTGCTTCATACCGATATAGTTGTGGTAGTCGCCTTCCATGAGTGGTGCACTCATTCTGAAATTGGCGACACTCTGTTTGGCATCGTCCTTGGCGATGCGTTCCCAAAAACGGTCAATGCTTTTCTGGCTGACCATCAGTTGGTTCTGCCTGTTGATTCTAGTGATGGTAAACTTCATATTCAAGCTAATTATATGATATAACGATATTTAGAATAGTTTATGACGTATATGTTAAGCTGTAAATGACGTTCTGAATGATGCTTCCAGGCATCGAGGAAAGTTACCCGAGGCGTTGCCCAACTTTGCCCGAGGCTTTGGGCACTTGTACCCGGAATATCCGGTTAATAGTACCCGTGTTCTCGGGTATGAGTGCTCATGTTCGCGGGCACGAATCCTCATGTACGCGGGTGCTTAGTAGTTAACCTCTTCCGTATACTTATCGAATTTCATGTTGGTGTATCCACGTGCCTTACACCAGTTCAGCACATACTGCTGCTGTTCTGGCAAGAGGCCCGTCTGTCCTAACTTATATCTGTAATATGAAGTGTTGCTTCCGAAGTAGGAAGTCATGTGGTCTCTGAAACTACCTCCGTCTTTGCGCTTCAGTTCGTCGAGAATATTCTCAAAACCGTATGCCATTTTCATCAGTCGTAGTTGCAGGAAGTGTTCGCACTTATCGTCGTGATAAGCATCGGGAAAGACGGCGTAGCCGATGGTGTGCTCCGGATCTTTATAGGTCACGGATAGATAGCGTGCGCATTGCTGGGCTAGGGGACATTGCTGGTTGAAGCAATAGGTCCATGAGTTGTGACTTTCGCCGTTGGCGAAATAGAGTCTTACTAAATCTGCTTGTGTCATAGTCTCATTATGTTTAAAGTTTAAGTGTGGTTTCACAGGAGTCATGAGCTTCTAGGTGGAATCGGCAAGAACTTTTCTTGTTGGTTGCAAAGATACAAAAAAATGGGTCTGAATGCAAGCTTTTTCCCATTTTATTTGCTTAAATGATTTTTTTTCCGTACTTTTGCCCTAGGCAGAAGAAAATTCTGTTAAGATATAAACATTTAGATTATGCAATACAAGAATATCATATTTGATTTAGGTAATGTCTTGGTGAAGCTCAATCCGGAAGGATGCATCGGGGCTTTCAAGGCGATAGGAATGGGGGAGTTGGTTGATTCAAATCCTCAGAGTGAAGGGATGAAGCTGATGAGCAAGCTGGGTGTGGGAATGATGACCACCGAAGCGTTCTGCGATGCTGCCCGTGAGTTGACAGGAGCTGATGTGACGAACGAAGACATCATCGCTGCTGCCAACAAGATGCTGGTGGTGATTCCTGATGAGAAGAAGGAGCGACTCCTGCAGTTGAAGAAGGCTGGCTATCGCCTCTTCCTCTTGAGCAATACCATTGATATACATTGGGATTATTGCGTGGAGCATCTCTTCCCTTATCAGAACCATGGGGCAAATGATTATTTCGAGCAGTGCTTCCTCTCTCAGAGAATGCATCTGGCAAAGCCTGATGCCCGCATCTATGAGGAGGTAATCAGGCAGGCGAACATCCATCCCGACGAAACCCTCTTCGTCGATGATCTGAAGGAAAATTGTGAGGCTGCCGAGAAACTGGGCATCCATACCTTCCAGAATGTGAAGTTTGATGATTGGCTTGCACTTCGATTCTGACGGAAATGTCAGAATCGAAGCTTTTATTCGTTAAATAATTTTGTGTTAATTTACATTTTTTCTGATGAATAATCGCAAGAACTCCACACTTTTTCTAACGAATAATCGACAAATTCCCACACTTTTTCTGACGAATAACTAAGGAAAAGGCTGATTTATTCGCTTTTTCCAATAAAATGTTATACCTTTGCCAACTCATAATAACTAACATACAATATCGAAATGAATTTTTACAAGACATTAGGATTGAAAAACAGCCGTATTGATGTGGCTGATGCCTTGCGAGGATTGGCAGTGGCAGGTATTATTCTCTATCATTCCGTGGAGCATTTCAATATGTACGACGGAAGCATAGAGCATGCTTATACGCTGGGGTGTGATGATTGGATGGCAGATGTGCTGGCTTTGCTGCTGTCGGGAAAGATGTATGGCATCTTTGCCCTGCTCTTCGGATTGAGTTTCTTCATCATGAACGATAACCAGCAGCAGCGGGGAAATTGCTTTTCCGGAAGATTTGCCTGGCGAATGTTCCTTCTGGCGATGCTTGGTATCGTGAACACCGCCTTCTTTGATGGCGACATCCTCTTCTCTTATGCCATCTATGGACTGGTTCTCATCCCATTGAGTTATCTTCCTACCAAATGGCTCTGGTGGGTGGTTGCCTTCCTCTTTATCCAACCGGTAGAAATCTACTCCCTTATTTCGGGATGGCAGGTGGATGCATCGGCGTTGAGAGAGGTGTATGGAAACATGTATAATGGTCATCAGCATGGCTCCTTCCTGGAGAATGCCTATGGCAACCTGCGATACGGACAGGTGGCTACCTATTACTGGTGCATGATGAAGGGAAGACATACGCAGACCATCTGCCTCTTCATACTCGGAATGCTGGTGGGCAGAAAGCGTTGGTTCTACAATGAGAACAACAACCTGGCTTTGTGGAAGAAGGTGCTTGTGGTTTCCATCCTGGTATTGATTGTGGGAGGCATCGCTGATGTACGCCACATGGAAACATGGAACAATTGGCTTTATCCTATCTACAACTTCTTCATCCTCTCGTTCGTAGTTTCAGGCTTCGTACTGTTGTGGTATGGTAAGGAATGGTTCAGAAAGGGATTGTCATTCCTGCGCCAGTTTGGCAAGATGAGTCTGACCAACTATTTTCTCCAGTCTATCATCGGTTGCGGACTGTTTGCCTATTATGGTTTCAATCTTCAGACGAAACTCGGCATCACCTACGCCTTCTTTGTGGGCATCGCTATGGTGATAGTGCAATGCCTCTTCTCCAACCTCTGGCTCAAGTACCACTCCCATGGTCCTTTCGAGGGAATATGGAAGAAGCTGACCTGGATTAAGTTCTAAATATAAGAAGTTTACTGTAAAACTAGACACTCCAGTTTTACAGTCTTATTCCATATTTCCGGATGCCTTCACTCATCATCTGCACTGGCATAAATTCTTTCATGCTGTTGATGATGGTGTTAAGCATTCGTTCCTTGATATAGTCTTCCCTGATGTATAGGGAGATGCGTCTCTGGGAAAGATAATCTCCTTCTATCTTTCTTACATTCTTGCGTTGTGCCTCATTTAGGAATTCGAGGTGCATTTCTGGAATGATGGTGAACCCGCCGTTCTCATCCACGATGCGAATTAAAGTTTCTATGCTGCCTGACTCATAGATGTGCTGCCCTTTGCTTCTTGCTTTACAGAAGGAGAAAGCACTATCGCGAAGGCATTGTGCTTCTTTCATAATCCACATGTTCTCATGCTCCAGATTCTCTGGCTTGAACACGGGCAGCTTGCGCCAGCAGTCTTCCGATAAATATACATAAAAGCGTTCTGTGTAAAGCGGAATCTCCAGTATTCCTTTACGAGGCAGGTCTGAGATGGCAATGCCAGCATCTATTTCTCCATCTTGCAAAACATGAAACATTTCTTCTGATTTCATCTCTTGAATAGAGAGGTTTACTTCAGGATAATCTTTTCTATAATGCTTGATGAATTTGGGAAGAATATAAGGAGCGATGGAGGGACCTACGGAGAGAGACAGAGATTTGCCAATCTGGTTCTTCTCTTCAGCCACGAGTTCTGTGATTTTCTCTAGCTCCAAAAGTGTCTTTTTAGCTTGAAGGATGATTTTCTCTCCTGCACTCGTTGGTGTTACCTGTTTGTTGGTGCGGTCGAAGATGCGCACATCGAGTTCTTCTTCTAACTTCAGCAGCATGGCACTGAGTGTAGGTTGGGAAATATTGCACGAGTCAGCCGCCTTCGCAAAGTTGCGAAAGCGGTTGATTGCTACGATATATTTGAGTTGTTGCAGATTCATTTTGCTTTGAATTATCTTGCTTGAATTTATCTTGCTTGAATTTATCTTGCTTGAATTTATCTTGCTTTGAGTTTACATATCAGCTGTGTCATGTTGCCCATAGGACAGAACACGCACCAGGTTCTTGGACGATAGATAATGGTGAGCAGAACGCCCACAATCAGCGAGGTGAGCATGATGCCATAGAGACCGAAGGCAAACTGTGCCTTCCATGGCTCAATCTCTACCGGGTAAGCCCAATGCCATGGCACGTTGAAGGTCCATAGCAGGTGGATGGTCTGATGGAGATTTTCTGTGCCCTTTGCCACCATTGTGGTAAGGATGATCATCTGGATAAAGAAGAACATGAAGAACAGGAGGAAGCCATGGCGGAACCATTTAGACGAGAGCCATCTTGGTGCCACCTTCTTGCGCGACCATCCCAGGGTGTTTCCTATTTGCAGGAAGAGTTGTCCTCGTCCACAATAGTTGTTGCAATATCCCTTTCCGCCTCCGAATATGGTCATGAGCAGCGGAATCAGAAAACAGATGACTCCGAGCCATGCGAACACGATATTGAAGAATCCGAGGGTGAAATAGGTGGCAGATACGAGCCACAGGTAATCACTCCATTTCTTATTTTTCTGTTTTGCCATACGAATCAATTTGATGAAATTAAACGGGTTGTCTTAAAACTTTATGGATTACTCCTGCCGGACAGTTTTTCTCGCAGATGCCGCAGCCTATGCACTTCTCCTCATCTATCTGGGCATAGCATCCCTTGTAGATGCTGATGGCATCCTTAGGACATACTTTCACGCAAACGCCACATGCCACGCAGCGGTTTTGCTCGTTAATTGCTTTATACTTAGCCATATTACTGCTTACTTCTGAATACCTTCCTTTTCCAGTATCTCTTCCAGAAATTCAGATGCATCAGCCACGCAGAGCGGACACTCGCGAAGCACTTTTCCTGTTCCCACACCTTTCAGCAGTTTGCATTGTGTGGCACCATTGCGTTGCTTAAACTTATCCATTATCATTCTCATGCCCTTGATAGACTTCGCCTTGTCTTGTGTAGCGAGTCCAAGTACGATGCCTGCACCAACGAGGGCTCCGCAGGTTCCCTCCATATTACCCATACCTGCAGCAAAGGCATTGCCAGCGTTCTTGATGGTTTCCTCGTCCATACCGGTGAAGTCGTGGTAGGTGCAGAGCACAGCCTGTGTGCAATTATGTGAGCCACAACGTTTCTTTTCTGCTGCTATTTCTTTTCTTGTTTCCATTGTCATTTTTTTCATTGTCATTTTTTCCATTGTTTTTTTATTTGTAATTTTGATTTCGGCTGCAAAGTTAATACTTTTATTATAGATAAACGAAAGATTCTGGCTATAAGTTGATAGATAATATCTATTGATGATAATCAAAAAATGCCCCCTTGCTTCACAGCAAGAGGGCACAAACACACAAAGTAAAACACCGCTAAAATTCGAGACCATTTACCGCATAGAGCGGTACGTTTGTAACCCAATCTTCCTGCAGATAATCATTCATGGAGATTCGATAGGCCTTCTTTGGCTGGTTGTCAGCAACAAACTGGCGCAGGCTCTTTGCCTTGACATTCGTCTCGGCTTTCACCTCCAGCGGAACAATCTCATCCTCCTCATCCTGGAGCAGGAAATCAATCTCCTGAGTACTGTTTGTCTTGGCATAATAATAGGGTTCATACTTGAGAATGAGCTGCTGCAAAACATACTGTTCCGTCAATGCCCCTTTAAACTCGGTAAAAATACTGTTGCCAGCCACTATTGTCGCAGCCTTGAGATTAGACATCGCACCTAGAAGCCCGACATCCAGGACAAAGATCTTGAAGGCCGCCCGGTCTTCATAACTGGCAAGCGGAAGTCGGGGAGCCTTCACATTATATACCTTATATATCAGTCCGGCATCCAGCAGCCACTGCAAGGCCAACTCATACTCCCGGGCTCTTGCCCCCTCGCGCACCACTCCATAGATAAACTTCCTGTTTTCCTTGCTCAACTGGGCGGGCAAGGATTTCCACAAATCAGTAATACGGGGAATAATCTCCGATGGAGCATGCTTCGACATATCTCTCTGATAACTGTTCAGAATGTCCTTCTGTATGGTTCTCACCTCTTTCCAGTCACGGTTCTGGCAAAAGCTCAATACGGCTTCAGGCATGCCTCCCACGTAGTAATAATACTTTAAGAGTTCTTGAAACTTGGGAGCAAACATTGTTACCATATTCCAATCCTTCGTCTGAATCAGCTGCGCCAGATTCTTCTCTCCCATAGCCATCACAAACTCGATAAAGTTCATTGGACAGAGAGAGAGAAATTCCACCTTACCCACAGGAAAAGATTCCCCCTGATGCAGTTCGATACCCAGAAGAGAACCTGCAGCTATGACATGATAGCCCGGCGCATTCTCTGCAAAATATTTGAGAGAAGTAACAGCATGAGGGGCAGCCTGAATCTCATCCAGGAATATCAGCGTTTCGCCCTCTGTGCAGGTTACATTCGTTGCAGCCCCAATAGCTGTAAGAATTCTAGGAATATTGAAATCCTGTTCAAAGAGATTCTGCAGAATCTTCATCTCTTCAAAGTTCACATACGCCAGCTGCTTGTAATTCTGGCGGGCAAACTCCTTCACCAGCCAAGTCTTTCCCACCTGCCTGGCACCCTCAATAATAAGAGGTTTCCGATATTGTTTATTCTTCCATTTCAGAAGTTCATCGATAGCTAATCTTTCCATAATCCGTATCTTAAAATCACATTTTATGAGGGAATAATCTATCCTTTCATCACATTTCATGAGGGAATCTAATCATGTTTCCACACATTTTATGAGGGAACGCCCCACTTTTAACTAAATTTAAAGTACTTCTTACAAGGTGCTATCGCAATGCATCCTATCCCCCCTTACCCCTGCATCCTAATGACTGATTCTTGTTTTAAATGACGAAGATGAACCTACGGAAAATCGAACTGTAATCGTAATCAGTAATCATCCCATTACATTTTATGGCAGAAGAAATTATTTTCCCTAAAAATATAACAATAATCATAGGTTGTTTTAATGTTATTCTGTCTATAGAGGAAATAGACCTATCACAATACGACAAGCTAAAAAAAATTGAAAAAGATACATTTTGGGCATGTAATGCTTTAAAGAAAGTAAAACTTCCTGATAGAATTACTGCCATTGAAGATGGAGCATTCTTTGGCTATCGCTGTTTGAAAGAAATAAACATTCCTAATAAGGTAACTTCCATTGAAGAAACTGCATTTCAGTACTGCGAAGCCTTAGGAGAAAAAGTCTTGTCCCAATACGACAAGTTAAAAAAAATAAAGCAAGAAAAAAGGAAGAAGAAAGACACATTAGAGAAGAAAGTGAAAGAAGCCTTTTTGTTGTTCAACAACTTCTGGTGGTAAAGAACCATCTAGAAGTTGTTTATATTTTTCCAACTGTTGGCTATATTCTTTCTCACTATTATTAAGCGAGATCAATTGTTTTTCTAATTCATTGCTAGTATTCATATGCTTTTTTTAATCACGAGCAGACTGTTATTTATCTATTCTGCTCGAAACTTCATTCCAATATGATGGAAAAAAAGGTTGATTGGACCTGTCATTTATGTATAACAGCATCTTGAAGATTTCCAAAGTATCAGGATCACCAGTAACATAATCAGGAAAATAGTGATGCAGAGCAGTATCTAGTTCAGCACCCAGTTGAATCAAAAAATGAGTGCGTTCATCACGTGCTTTCTGTGCTTCTGTTTTGTTTTGTTTGCGTTCAAACTTTCTCATTTGAGCTTTTACTTCTTTTTCCTGTTCTTTTATTAAACGCAGTTTTTCACTGAATTTTTCCCCATCTGATAAAGCTCCGACATATCACTTCTTTTTCCTTTACTATCTGGCGGTTGTGCTCCATATTCCTCATAGGTTCCTTCTATTTTTTTCATCTGTTTTATTTCGTGTTTTGCCCACCTGCCTTGCTTCTTATTTCAGATACACTCATTCCATTTGAAAGTATAGTTTGGAGCATCAAAGTCATTTCTTGATTCATCTTATCACCAGCTTATCAGATTCATCTGCACGTTTATTTGCTTCTTGTACTTTTTCATTTGCTTTCTCTAATCGTTTATTCGCTTCCTTTAATCGTTTATGAGCTTCTTCAAATTCAAGTTTTAGTTCATTTTCTTGTTGTATTCTAAAGTCTTCAATCCATTTTGTCCAACATTCATTCGATATGGTTTCTACTCGTTTTTCTACCGTTTGAATTACTTCATCATTTTCTATCATCTTAGTTTTACCATTATCACGACAATTCAAAAAGTAATATACCATTTTTTCTTTATCATCCATCTGATCATAAGACTTATCTAAATTTTGTGTTGAATACACAGATATTTTCAACATACCATCTTGAAGAAACAAAATCCCATTATCATTTCTAAATTGATAGTCTATTTCAAATTCTGATTCCTTACCATCGTAAAACGCAAT
>OQVP01000308.1_pt1 | contig 18665 bp, 12 predicted proteins | sample 1691541 | NCBI WGS metagenome assembly OQVP01 (sample SAMN03418258, study PRJEB22391) | human gut metagenome | biome: human-gut; feature: organic feature; material: feces | host: Homo sapiens | place: Tanzania | collected 2013-01 | reverse complement strand
AGGTGCGAAGCACTGGCATCGCTAAAAGGCTGTTTTTTATGTTTTTTGTTTCAGTGCCCCCCAGTATTTTTCCACTGAACCAAAAAAGTCAACAAGTCAACAAGTCTACGAGTCAACAGGTCAACAAGTGTGGGGAGAAAATTTCGGGAATCGGGGGAAATCGGTTATCTTTGCAGAATATTATCTACAATCCATTATGACAAACATTAGACTAAAACTTTTTTCACTTGCCACAATTATTGCTTTTTCAGCCCTCAACGGCTTCGCTTACAATGTGGCGAAAAGTGAATTCCGCTCGGCGTGGGTGGCCACTGTGTGGGCTCTCGACTGGCCTACCACCGGCGAATCGGCAGAAACCCAAATGAAGGAACTCGACCGTATGCTCGACTCGCTCGCCAACAACAATTTCAACGCAGTAAACTTCCAAGTTCGCTCCATGTGCGACGCCATGTACAAATCAAGTTACGAGCCATGGTCGAGTTATCTGACCGGCACCCGTGGCAAAGACCCAGGCTTCGACCCTCTGGGCTATGTGGTGGACGGTTGCCATAAGCGCGGCATGGAGTGCCATGCATGGGTGAACCCCTACCGCTTCTCCACAGGCGCAAACTGGGACACCGAGTTGGACCAGGAGTTGAAGAATAGCAATCACTTACTCTCGCACAACAACGGTAAAACCACCACCACAATCCTCGACCCTGCTCAGCAGTGGACCATCGACCGCATTGTGAATGTGTGCCGCGAGATTATCACCAACTATGATGTGGACGGCATTCTCTACGACGACTATTTCTATCCCAGCGGCATTCCCACCAACAGTTCGGCTGGCGACTACTCGGAATGGAAAAATTCGGGCACCAAACTGAGCTTCGGCGACTGGCGACGCGACAACGTGAACCGCATGGTGAAAGCCGTTTACGATATGATTCAAACCGTGAAGCCATGGGTGCGCTATGGCATTTCGCCTGCTGGCGTGGCTTGCTCCAGTAGTTCGGTGGCGAAGAAATACGGTATCGACCCATGTCCTGGCAGCGATTGGCAATACAGCAGCATTTTCTCCGACCCTATCGCATGGTATCAAGCCAAGACCATCGACTACATGTCGCCACAGGTTTACTGGACCAGAGGCTACAGCGCAGCCGACTACGCCAAAATCACCCCCTGGTGGGGCAAGGTGGCGCATAAGTTTGGCCGCCACGTGTATATCTCTCACAGCCTTGAGTCGCTCACCGGCGCAAGCAAGGGCGAGATGGCTCCTGCCACAAAGGCAAGCGGTCCCAACAGCACCTCTTACGACGAATATGTGGCTCAGGTGGAAATGAACCGCGAGACCAACTACGACAACGCTCCCGGCAGCATCTACTATTCATGCAAATACCTCTATAACCTCGGCGCAAAGGAATCGTTTGCCCACTATTTGAAGCGCACCATGTATGCCTACCCCGCACTTCCACCAGCCATGACATGGAAGTCGGCAACCAACCCCGGCACCGTGTCGAATGTGAGCAAGGTGGCTTACGACCTGTCGTGGACGGGCTTCGACAATGTGCGCTACACCGTGTATGCCGTGCCCGAATCTGTGCCACAATCCGAATTTAAGAAAGATGTGCAATATCTGCTCGGCATCACCTACGACACCCGATACGCCATTCCCGAAAACTACCGCGCCGGCTATCAATACGCCATCTGCGTGCTCGACCGCTACGGCAACGAATACACCGCCAAGTTCCTCGGCGCGCAAGATGCCACCCTCGATGCCCCTGTGCTGATTTCGCCAGAGGAAGGCGCGAAGGTGAGCGACCCATTCACATTCACTTGGCACAGCGTGAAGGGCGCTTCGCAATATGCTGTGGAGATTGCCGACGATGCCGACTTCAAGCATGTGACCCACACTTTCGCCACGACCGACACCACCGCAGTTTCCACCTCGTTTGAGGGCGTGAGCAGCGATGTGAAGCACTATTGGAGAGTACACACCTGTGCGCTCAACTTCAACGACGGTGTCAGCGCAGCACGCGCGTTCACTCCTCACCGCCTGGAAGTGACCTATCCAACCAATTTGATGCAAGATGTGCCCAACGCCCCCACCATTCTCTGGACCAATACCGGCACCGATGAAGTGAAGGTGGAAATCAGCACCGACGAGAATTTTGCTGACGACAAAACCGTGTTCAGCGGCGTGAGCACCGAAAATAAAATCGCTGTGCCGCTCTACATTCTCCACTCTGGCACACGCTATTATGTGCGCATCACCCTCGGCGACGAGGTGAGCAAAACTGTGGAGTTCACCACCGTTTACGGTGAATCGGTAGCACCAAAGTATGTGACCCCTGCTTCCGATGGCGCGACGCTCAACAGCAACCAGCGAATTGAACTCGAACGCCAAGTGGCAGCCGAAAACATGATTGTGGAAATCAGCACTTCTGCAACATCATGGGGACGCGCAAGATTCGTTGAAACAATGAAAAATTATCAAAACGCCACCACCCTCACCCTCGGCGAACTGAAGGTGAACAATGTGCTGCTCGAAGATGGCAAAACGTATTATGTGCGTGCCAAATCGTCGTACATCGACACAGGCGGCACACTCCGCGCCACCGACTACGGCACCACACGCTCATTCGTGTATAAGAAGGTGGCTAAAATTGGCGACGTAAACGGCGACGGCACAGTAGATGTGTCCGACGTCACCGCCCTTATCAACCAGATTCTGGGCACCGCATCGTTCCCCGCCGAACTCTGCGACCTCAACGCCGACGGCGTAATCAACGTGTCAGACGTCACCACCCTCATCAACCAGATTTTGAAATAACCCCCAAAAAATAACAATCCTCACCCAAAAAGTGGGAACGGCACATCCACACCGTCCCCACTTTTTTTGTGCAGTAAGGTTTTTAATCCGGGGTTAAAATTTGTAAAAATGGGGGTGGGGTTAAACCAAGGTGTTGATGGGGGAGTCTAAAGTGCAAAAGGAATTTAAAACCAGTACATTTGCTTGTACACAATACTATATGCTTATGACAACTCTTTCACTCCGCAACTCGATACTTTCGCTCATGCTTATCGGTGGCATGGCAGTGAGTGTGAACTCTTTCGCACAAGGCCGTCGCGGTGGATTTGGCGGTACTCGCCAAAGTCCTTCCGTGCAGCAAAGTAGGACTACAACTACTGAAAGGCGTAGTAATGAGCGTGCAACAGCCACGCAGAGCCGTTCGTCATACGGCGGGTCGAGTGCTACGCAAAGCCGCTCGTCGGAGCGCAGCACCGTGGCACCAAGTCGCACACCACAAGGCTACGGACGTGCCACCACCAGCCGCTCAACTGAAAGGGTGACTGCTCAACCACGTCGCTACAACGATGTGCAGACTCGGCGCGTAACCCCTCGTTCGGCAGAGCGAAACACCACTCCACAACGCTACAATACCGGCAACAACACCAATCAAAGCGTGCGCCAGCAAAATGTGGGCACGGCGCAGCGTCGTCCGGGCTATGGCACCAACACGCCACAAAAGCGCAGCGACTACACCACCCCACAACGCTACAACACAGGCAACAACGCCAATCAAAGTGTGCGTCAGCAAAATGTGGGCACGGCGCAGCGTCGTCCGGGCTACGGCACCACCACGCCACAAAAGCGTAGCGATAACAATGCGTTTCAAAACGGTGTAGGCAACCGCTTCGACGAAACCTATCGTCCTGAAGGAAATAATGGCCGTGGCGACCGCCCTAACGGCAACAACTATGGTAAAAACGGAAATCACTACGGCAACGACCGTGGCGACCGTCCTAACGGCAATTATGGTAACCACTACAGTGGACACCGTGACTATGGCAGGGACTACGATGGTCGTCGTCCAGGCTACCACAACCCACACCACAGCAATCCTCGTGGCTACGACAACCAGTTCAACCGTCGCTACCACGATTACTATCGCCACAACAGTTGGAGTTGGAGCCACCCATGCCGTCCACCATATCGCCCATGGCGCCCAACACCTTGGGTAGTGCATCGCCCAGTGGTTCCAGCAGGATGGGTATGGTATAGTTCGGCACCACGCATCTACCGTGTGCTCGGCATTCAGTTCGGCACAGTGTTCTCGGTGTCAATCAACCACCTGTTCACCTACGGCTACAATATCGACGGCTACTACGACAATGTGATTTATCTCCGTGATGTGCCAATGCTCAACTACAGTTGGCCTAACGTGATGCTCAACTACGCGCCTGGCGGCGGACTTGCTTCGGCAATGTTCAGCAATTCGTTTGCATTCCGCGACCTTGCGATGTACAACCGCCTCTACAACACACTCTGTGGCACCTATGGCAGCCCAGTAGATGCGCGCACCACTCCTTACGAGGGTACCGTGAGTTGGTGGGGTGGTGAAGGTCAAGGCTATGTCACCCTCACTTACTACACCGACCAAAACGGCCGCTTCTACACCAACCTCACCATAGGTAATTAAAAAACGGATAATGCACTATGCATCATAATGCCTTCGGTGTGTTTCAATGCAAACAGCAATGTATCAACGCATTGGAAACATGCCGAGGCATGTCCCTACGTTATGGCGTTATCGTTTTGGGGTTTAATAGTTCATTAGATCGATGCAATCGCCCTCGTTAGCCAATCGGGTGGCGGGGAACACTTCTTGCGCTTGCTGGAGAAGGGGGCGCGCGTCGGTATAGCGCGAGCTGTAATGGCCCAAGATGAGTTGCTTCACACCTGCCTCTTTCGCCACCATGGCGGCATGGCGTGCCGTGCTGTGGAATCGCTGACGCGCTTGCGCCTCACACTCATCGCCATAAGTGGCCTCGTGATACAGCCAGTCCACGCCCTCCACAGCCTGAATCACTCGTTCGCTGTAAGTGGTGTCGCTGGCGTAGGCGTAACTCACCGATGCATCGGCGGCGGTGGTCAATTTCTCGTTCGGAATCACTACCCCGGCAGGCGTAACGTAGTCCATACCCTGGCGCAAACTATTCATAAAATGCTGCGGCACCTCAAAGGCTCGCACCGCCTCGGCATTCACATGCCGCATCTTCGCCTTTTCCTCAAACATGAAGCCCACGGCTGGCACACGATGGCGCAACGGAAACGTGCGCACCGTGATGGCAGAATCTTCATAAATCACATGGGGTTCTTTCGTGATGACGTTGAAACGCAACTCGTAGCACCTATCGCGGCAGAAATAATCCATCATGCTGCGAAACATTTCCGCGCCGTCCTCAAAAATATGCACCGTCACGCTGCTCGACTTCTGAAGTAGCGCCAGAGTAGATAGTAATCCGGGCAAACCGAAACAGTGGTCGCCATGCAGATGCGAGATGAAAATGTTGGTCAGTCGGGCAAATTTCAGCTTCCGCCTACGCATTTCAAGTTGGGCGCCTTCGCCACAGTCAATCATCATTACATTGTCGCGAACGTTCAGCACTTGTGATGTGGGCAAATGGCGAAGCGTTGACGTGGCAGAGCCACAGCCGAGGATATTTAATTCAAATCGGGGCATACGGTTCAAATAGCGTTTGATATATGGTGCTAAGGTAGGTATTTTTTTCTGAAAACTCCAAAAATCCATAAATTTTCAATCATTTTGAAAAAATATTAAAAAAATTTGGAAAAACTCTTGCGCAAATCAATAAAGAGGTGTACATTTGTCGTAAGTTTTTTCATAGAATTAGATTTTTAAGGTTTAGTGTTAGTGGGAGTTGTGAAACTGCCACTAATTTTTTTGCCCCTACCACACCAATTCCCAACCACAATTAGAAATATTTGAAGAATTGAAGGTTCGCGTTTTCGAATTATTGCATTGATGAATTATTCAGGATTTTCTCACCATGGTCGGTGGGGTGAAATTTGCATTTTTAGAAAAAAATGGCTATATTCGCAAACAATATACAATATAAATATAAGTATAGCCTATATCCTCTACGACAATGAAACCAATCACCAACATACTCCTGATTGCAGCTATCATTTGCTACGTGTTTCTGCCTTTCCGCACGATGGACCTCGCTGGAAGTATCACGGGCTTAAGTTACTCGGCAGGACTTATAACAGAAAATTTCAGTTTTCTGAAAACGATATTCGCACTTCTCCCATTCATCGCCTGCTTCGCTGGCGTGGCTGTCAACTCCAACAAGCACCGCTATTGGGGAGTGTTCACCGCAGCCATAATCGTTACAGGCATTGTGTTTTTCAGCAAGCCCGATTTCTTTTTCGAGACTTGGGACCTGAGCCACGACCCGGAACTCATCGGCGACCAAGCCGCACGCATGGAGGGCTTCAAGGTGAAGGAACTGAACATCGGTTACTATGCAAGCAACACGCTGATGTGGATGTCGCTGGTGTCGTGCATCATTTCACTTTTCCCATTCAAGTTCAACCAAACGCTTGAACGCACCATCGACGACAGCATTGAGCGCAGTCTCCACCGCAGCAAAGAGGGCATCACAAAAGTGCATAAAGAGTTGCAAGAGGAAATCACACACCTCGAATCAAAAACTAAACAAAAGCCAGCTCAATCCACAGAACCAGTTCCAACCACTCCACCCGAAGAAGCTCCTGAAGACCACACCAAATACATGCCCAAAAACTGAATACGGCTATATGCCGAGTGAGGCACGCACTGCCTCCAAAAGCGAATAGGTATCGATCATCGATTCCAGCGATTGCGTTGTGGGTGATGTGCCGCCTTCCACTGCATCAACAAAACTTTTGATGGTGTGGAAGTAGCCTTGTGTGACTATTTGATTGTTTTGAATGGTGGGCACGAAATTATTTCTATTTAGCAAATCAATTCTGACAGAAGGCTTTGTGCGGACCTTCTCCATGGGCACGCCCATCAGCGTGGACTGTTTGCTTCGGAATTGCAAACTTTCCATTTGCTCCATTTCGTAAATGCCCTTATGGGTGTTGACCGTCAAACTTTCCCTTGCGTCGCACCACGAATAGCCTGTGGAGAGTTCGAGCACACCGCTGGCTTTTTCATGCTTGAGCGTGAGCAGCAATGTGTGGTTTTCAACCTTTTCAGCGCACAATACTTCTGCTTTGCCAAACAAGAATGTGACATAATCCAATGGGTGGATAAAGAGGTCGAGCAAGGCATCGCCCTCTGGATATGCGCCTGTGAGATACTTCAGGTTGTAGCTCATATAGCCACCACACTTCTTCAACTCCTTTTTCAATATTAGGGTAGCGGGAGCACTGCGCTTTTGAAGCCCCACCACCACAGGTGCGTGTTTTCCATCCATTCCCATACTCAACAGCCGCATCAATTCCTCTTGAGTTTGGCATGGTGGCTTTTCCACAAACAGCGCCTTGCCGCTGCTTATCACCTGCGATGCGATATGAAAATGCGCCTGTGGCGAAACCGACACCAGTACGCCCTTCACCTCATCGTCGCTTAAAATGCGCTCCAGCGAGGTGGTGGCACACACATTCGGATAGGCGGCTTCGATGAGCGGCAACTTGTCGGGCGATTTGCAGCAAATGTATTTCAGCCCCACATGAAGATAGTCGAGCACAGGGTAAAGGTTGTTGGTGCTGTGGTTGCCTATGCCCACAAACGCATATTTCCCTTTGTATGACTGGCTCAGTTGCCTTACGCTCCGCAAGTGCTTGTAGCGTGCAATTAAATGTTCGATATATTTCATCTGTCAGCAATCCGTTTGAAATATTGTTGATAAGTTTCTTTTTTATCGCTTGTCCACTGATATTTGCCGTAGAACAGTTCTATCAGCCTTTTGGGCAACAACTTCTCAAAATTCCGCAGCAATATCAGGTCGTATTTGCGGTGGAAATTAATCCAGCAGCCGTTACACTCTTTTGAGTGCTTGCATTGAATTTTGCAAGTGTTGCGCGAGTTGAATATGTCGTCGAGCGAGCAGGTGTGTATATTGCCCAACTTCACATCAAGGTTTTGGCAAAGCGGCACATCGCCATTGGAGTGAATCACCAGTTCGCTGAATATGCTTTGGCAGCGCAGTTTGAGATTTCCGTTTCGCCATTCCTCATACAGTGCCACAAAATCGAAATTCTCTTCCGTGTCGTGTATGCTGTGCGGAATGTGTTGGATATAATTCTCCATGTCGGCGGTGAGCAGTTCGGCTGTGGTGTCGAAGAAGTCCATCGTGCCATAAATTCCGATGCGCACATCTATACCATAGCGCTTAGCCACGCCAATCACATAGTCCATGTCGGCGAAACTGTTCCACGGCGAGAGGCAAAACATCAGCGAAATCGGCACTTCGTCTTTCAATGCCTCCACCACTTCTATCACCTTGTCGTGGCCATTGCATCCACGCATCGCCTTATACGCCTCCTTATCGCCATCAAGCGACACATACAAGTGCGCTGGCCGGTACTGACGCACGGCATTGATTACCTTTGGCGGATTTAGGCAGTTCGACAAAAGCGTGTAGTTGGGGTGATGGTTCATAAACCACTCCATGATTGCCTCTGCCTCTGGGTGGAGAATAAACTCGCCGCCTTCCAGCCCCACCGTGGTGTTTCGTGTCACGCACTTGCTTGCCATTATCTTTTTTATGTCGGAAAGCGAAAGGTGCTCTACAGGTTTTTGCCAAATGGAGCAATGCTTGCAGCGCGATTGGCATTTGGTGGTGGAGTAGAGCATCAATGTGCTCAATTTCTTGTGGCGAGGTCGCAAAATATTGTTGAGGTATAACACCCCATTTTGTAAGTAGTCTTTTGTGCTGTACATTTAGTGAGTAGAAACTTTTGTGCTTCTATCACTTTAAGATGCCTCAAGAGCCTAAAAGACTGCATACGCCACCATATTTTACCAAGTGAACCTAACGCCAAACGGAGCCGTAACCGTAAATGGATGCTCTGTCCAAATGGTGTGAATGGAACTGCCATTTGGTATGTACCAATTAAATGTGGGTTCGGCATAAATGCCCCAGTTTGGCGACAAATTGTATTGCACGCCCACGCCTGCACCCACCGACCATTGCCACGATGGGGTGAAGTGCCAACTGTCCTTGTATGGAACTGTGGTGTCGGTCACATATCGCTCTTTCGCCTCACCAACTAAAGGAATATTCAGCAGCACGCCAGCCGAAGAATACACCGACCATCGCTTTGAGCGAAGCCACTTGTAGGATAGGCGGAATGGCAATCCCAAATAATGGACTTTTTGAGTGCGCTGGATATAGTATGCGCCTTCGCCCATTGTGAAATTAGACTTCAACAGCGAGTATTGCAATCCCGACTCAATGCTCCAATTCTTGCCCAGCGATTTCGTCAATGCCAATCCCAGAGTGATAGGCTTGTCGTGCTGCTCACGCTCCACAATCTTGCCTGTGTTGTGCTCTGCGATGGTTATCAGCGCCGCAGTATCGGGCGACACTTTGCCACCTTTCCGCACAAGAAACTTGTAATAGTCTTCCCAGGTGGAAATCACTTTTGGTATATCTGTGGAAGGTGAGTCGGCGATGTCGTCACCAATGCCGGCAAACAGTTTATAAGCGTTTTGAACCAAAGCGGGTCCCAATGAGCCAGCGGCAAGCAGTTGCCACTTGTTTTTGTGCTTCTTTGAGCCATCTTCAGCCATGTGGTTTTCAAAAATTGGGATATTGTATTGTATGCTGTCGCGAGCCACAGAGTCGGTGGGAGGAACTGCGACAGCAATGTTGATTGCCGTGTCGCGAATTTCAAGCATAGCATTTTTAGGCATCGAATCCAAATCCGCACCGCCTTGTGGCAGAGGGGTGGTATTGGATGTTTTTGTGATATAATTGTCTGACACAGTGGGCGTGACACTTGGTTGTGTGGCAATGTGTTGCGTTTTTTTGCTTTTCACTTTTGTGCCTTCCACCTTTGCCGTCACCGTTTTCTTTTCCTCTGTGCCTCTCCTTTGGAACAGGTATTTGCAAAGTGGAATCATGACAATAATCGCCGAAATCACGGCAAACATTCGTCGGTTAATCATTTTCCGAAGCATGGCTTTTGCTCTCGCCAACTGCGACGACGAACTATGAGGCTCAATGCCCAGACGCTCGGCTATCTCTTTATGCGAAAGCCCCTCTATCACCGACATTCTGAACACCTTGCCGTAGCCCTCTGGCAAACGGTCGATGAGTTGTATAAGTTCTTTCTCTGCCAACACGGCATCAGCCGAAACGCCACTCTCCACATTCATATTATCCAAGTAGTGGGACAGTGGCATGAATTTTACCTTTCGCTTTCGCTCTAAATATTTGAGCGACACATTTTTAGTAATCGCGGCTGCCCACTCGCCAAACTTTTCCTCGTCGTTCAGTTTTTCAATGGAGTAATAAGCAAGGATAAAAGCGTCCTGAACGAGGTCATTCACCGTGTCCTCGTCTGCTTTTGTGATGCTGAAGCACACATTCCTCATCATCGGAACATACGCCTCGTAAATCGTATTTAAAGCGTCGGCATCGTCTGCTTTCACCCTTTCTATAAGCATTTTTAAATCCATGTGAGCAGTATCGGCTTTTGTGCCTCACATTAAGAGGCATCGAAAAGCGAAAATACTGCATCGGGTTTTGTTAAAAAACTACAAAATTACGATTTTCTGCCCAATACGCCATTTCATCGCTAAGTTTTCCTTAACTTTGTGAATATCTAATTACTTTAACAAACTATTGGACAATATGAAGAAAATTTTCTCTTTTATCGTTATGGCGATTTTGGTAGCCATGAGCGGACAAGCCCAACTCACAAGCGGCAATTCTGAAAAACGCTGCGACGTGTCGTATCCTATAGCAGATTTAAGCGTTTGCCTTACAAGTAACTACAACGCACGTATCGTCTCAAAATACGTGACAGATGCGCTTATCAGTCGCCTCGATATGGAATACGACGCATCAAACTCCGATTATATGATTAAGTCGATGGAAGTGTCGGTTTACAGATATAAAAAAGGCTCATCAGGGCTCGTTGGCGATGTGCCACCCGAAGAACAGACAAAAGTTGAGCGTGTGCAATTCGTTCCCACCGACGACACTTTACAACAATTCAAAGCATCGTTAAACATCGGCGAGAACGGCTGGGACAAAATCGTGATACGCCAAGTGCCCAACTCGTCAGAAATCATCAAAAAATCCGACTACAAACGCTCCACCCTCCTCTAAATTACCCCTAAGGTAGTGTGGAAATAAATATCAATCCGAGTACTCAGAGCACTCCGAGTACTCGGATTTTTTTTAACACTTAATGTGCTTATCGGTCGATGCCGGGGCGTGAGAGCACGCCTTGGGTGTAGTAGTGCTTCACTTCTTGCATATCGGTCACGAGGTCGGCTGCGTCGATCAGCTGCTGTGGCGCGTAACGGCCGGTGATGACCACTTCGGTGGCGGGATTCCTCTCCGAAAGAAAATCAAGCACTTCGTCCACCGACAGCAGTTCCATGCTGGTAGCGATGGTGAGTTCGTCAAGAATCACCACGTCCCACTCGCCACTGCGCAACCATTGACGGCAAACGGCAAGTCCGTCTTTTGCCGATTGCCTATCCCTTTCATCGGGCATTCTGTCGAGGCAGCAACCATAGCCCAACTGCTCGATATGCAGCCGCCCGAAGTCGGGGTTTGCACCGTTGAACAGTGCTTCCGCCTTAGTCTCGTTGTATTTCATCGATTTCACAAACTGCCCAATCGCCACATTCTTGCCAGCGCACAACGCACGGACCGCCAGCCCAAAGGCAGCAGTAGTCTTCCCCTTACCATTCCCGGTATAAATATGTATCATCCCTCAACCGTCAATTTAATACAAAGCAAATATACAATATTTTTGGCGAAACTATTTACTTTTTTTGGATATCCATATTAAAATGCTTGAGCCATAAGAAATAGGGGAAACACCCCAACAGGGAGTTGTCCGACAACATCTTGCGGTATTCCGAACTCTGTGAGCAATACTCAAAGGATGCGGTGGACGCATTTGTCGGCTGGGGCAGCGAGGGCTTGGAGCATTTCGAGGACTGCTACTGCGGTGAATACAACAGCGAGGAGGATTTGCTGGAGCATAGAACAGATGGAACTGATGCGTTTGATACATTGTATATCGGCTGCGAAAAATTTCCTTTCAGAGAAACTTTCTTAATTAATGTTAGTAGCGTACTGTGAAATTATTTCGCAAATCCTACCATATTTTAAGAATAAATAAGATTTGTGTGCTCGATTTTTGCATATAATGCATTGTATCTTTATGGCAAGTTTCGACAAATAGGATATATGTATGTCTAAAAACATATTTAAACCTATCAAAAAAATCAGTAAATTTGCAGAACAGAACAATCAGTCTTGCTGAAGACCAATTAACAAACGCACCTATTTGATATAAGTAACTAAACCAAAACTCACTCGTAGTATGAACGGCTTGGTCGCCCAGCAAGCACTACTCAGTGGGTTTTGTCAATATTATTATGAGATATTGTTTCTCTGGGCATGAATCTTTTCAATGCAAATCCCTTTGGTTAAAAAAAGGATTTGATTTCCTGCATAGTGGTTATTCTTTCACTCAATCTGACTCTGTTGTTAAACTCGGTGTTGGAAAAAATATGGTAGCATCTATTCGTTTTTGGTTAAAAGCTTTTGCCTTAACAAAAAACGACGTGCCTACGGAATATGCTGACTACTTATTCAATGAAAACAATGGCAAAGATAAATTTGCTGAAGATGTATTCACATTATGGCTTCTTCACTTTCTTATAATATATAGCGAAGTGGCGAGTCTTTACAAACTCCTATTTGTAGATTTTCAAAAAGAAAAGAAAGAGTTTACCAAAACAGATATACAGACCTTCATTAAAAGAAAATGCTCTGTACAAGAACAGAAAAATGTATATAATGAAAACACTGTAAAGAAAGACATTGGAGTCCTTCTTAAGCAATATGTTAGTCCTGAAGATTTAAAAACAATTGAAGATTTTTCTTCATTGCTTATTCCCTTAAACTTGATTGTAAAAAAGGACTCTGAAACTTTTTGTTTTTGCCCTAAGAATGCTGATAATATTGAACCCACATTAATATTATTCGCACTTTCTGTCATCAGAGGAGAAGATAAAACAATTTCTTTTGATAAATTGCAAGATCTCGCATTGATATTTTGCATTTCAACAACTACTCTTATTGAGATCATAAAAAAAATTGAACAAGAATTCATTTCAACAATAGTTTTTACAGATAATAGTGGAATAAAAAATGTTCAATTTATTTCAAACATAACACCACTGGATATTTTGAATTCATATTACGTCTGATTATGGGCTACATTCCTTCAATAAATATAGAACACAATAAATTTAACGACTTTCAATACATCGTTACCGAAAATGCAAAGCTTGTTGTGAGTGGCATTATTAATGGGTATAATGCTGGACATCATTCATTTACAATAATTGGGACCTATGGCACAGGTAAGTCAAGTTTTATTTTAGCATTTGAGCAAGATCTCAAATCAAATTCAAAACATCTAATTCAAGACAAATCAGTCTTAAGCAAATCTCAAGAATTTGAGTTTTTGAATATCGTTGGAGATTACACTTCTTTGGACAAGCTCCTTGCAGACAAATTGAAATGCGAAAAAACAAATTCCATTGATGCTCTCAACAAATATTATTCTGAGATTAAGAAGAAGAACAAATTTCTTATTATTGTTGTTGACGAATTTGGCAAAGTTCTTGAGCATGCAGCCAACAATAATCCAGAGAAAGAACTCTTCTATTTGCAAAAAATTGCAGAATTTGTAAATGTCCCAACCAGGAACGTTCTTTTAATTACAACATTACACCAAAATTTTGGTAGTTATGCTCTAAAGCTTACAGAAAGTCAACGTAATGAATGGCTCAAAGTAAAAGGAAGATTTCAAGAAATAGTATTTGCAGAGCCTATAGAGCAATTGTTGTATTTAGCATCAAATCAAATTGAAGGAGAAGACAAAGTCCTTTCAAAACACAACTTTGAAACGCTTTACACATTAGGTCGTAGTTGCAAATTCTATACAGACTCTTTTTCTTGTGATAATGCCAAGAAATTATTCCCATTAGACCCAATCTCTGCTATTTGTTTAACAATAGCTATTCAACGATACGGTCAAAATGAGCGAACCCTTTTCTCAATTCTTTCTTCAAAAGGGGATGGGTCGATTAGTTCGTACAAGCCAAAAGAAAAAGAAACATATAACGTTGCTATCCTACACGATTATATAAGATACCATTTCTTTTCAGCTTTGAATGAGACGAATAATGACTCTATGGGATGGAGAGCATTAGTTGTGGCAATTGCAAGAGTTGAAAATAGCGAATGGTCTACAGAGGACATTGAAAGTGCACAGAAAATAGTTAAAACAATAGGTTTGATAAACATTTTCTTTAGTAGTGTTAGCCTTAATAATAACTTTATTTACAATTATAGCAAATATGCTTTAGCTATACAGTCTCCCGAAAATCTTATTGAAAAATTACTTAGGCTCAAAGTTATTAGGTTTGCATCATATAAATCACAATATGTACTTTTTGAAGGAACTGACATTGACATAGAAAGTGAACTATATAAGGCGGCTGCAATTGTTCCAACTCCTTCTCTTGATGTTCAAGAATTGATGCCATATATTAAGCATAATGCTCATATAGCATCATCTTCCTATTATCGTACTGGCACACCTCGATATTTCAAATATATTGTAGAGAATGAACCAACCAATATCGAACCGATTGGTGATATCGATGGATATATTCATTTGGTGTTCCCTTTGAATGATAGTCTTGCTTATGTAAAAGAATTTTCTTCAAAGGTGAACAATGCTTCTATTTTCGTATATTTCAATAACACAGAGAAAATTCGTAACCATCTTTATGATATTAAAAAGATTCAATATGTTATTGACAATGTGGCTTTTGATGATCGTGTGGCAATCGCTGAATTGGAGAACCAAAAAATACACGAAACCTCTATATTAAATGAAATCATCAATAAATCTATCATCGATGTCAATTCTGATGTAGTTTGGTTATTTAATGGAACAGAAAGATATGTTCATACCCTAAAGGAACTGAACCGATTACTTTCATATGTGTGTGACACCATCTATTATAAAACGCCAATTATACGCAATGAATTGTTTAATCGTCAAAAAATAAGCTCTGCTATTTCTTTAGCGAGGGTTAATCTGTTAGATGCTATGTTACATCACAGCGATGAAAATGATTTTGGTTTCCTTGAGAACTCCTTTCCACCAGAAAAAACAATCTATTATACACTATTTAAGGAAACAGGCATTCATCGGCAGACTGAGGATGGCACATGGATTCTTACCGAACCAGCATCTGATAATTTGCGTTCTCTTTGGGATATAAGTATACAGTTTATCAATAGCTCTACCGATAAACCAAAAAAGTTATCCGAACTTGTAAAGATTTTAAGCGCACGACCATACAAAATCAAGCAAGGAGTGATTGATTTCTGGATTCCTATTTTCTTGTATATTAATCAACAAAACTTTGCTTTATACAATTGCTCCACTTTCGTTTTGAACATCAATAGAGAAGTGTTTGAACTTTTACAAAAAAGGCTCAATGACTTTTCTGTAAAAGCATATAATATTTCTGGAGTGAAATTGGAATTTTTCAAAAAGTATAGACAATTTCTTAGAAAAGACGACTCTGTACTCGTCTCTTCTAATTCGCTGCTTGAAACAATCAAACCATTCTTTCATTTTTATAGGAGCCTAAATAGCTATGCCAAAAGCACTCGTAAGTTTGATAGTGTTTTTACACTTCAATTTCGTGATGTTTTAGCAAAAGCCGAAGATCCAAGCAAAACTTTCTTTGAAGATTTACCCGCTGCATTGGGTTATAAAGACTTGAATAGTCTTGAGTTTGTTGAACAATATATAGATTTAATAAAGTCAGCTGTAAGAGAGCTAAATACCTGCTACGATGATTTTATCGAGAGAATTGAAAGAAATGTAGTTGATTTCCTTGGGCTTAGTCAAAGTTTTGAAGAGTATAAACCAATAATGGAAATGCGCTACAAAACTATTGATAAAAACATCTTACCACCCAAGAGTAAAGCATTCCTCGATAGAGTTGTTGCGCCATCAGCATCAAGGAAAGAGTTTTTTGAAAAAATAGGAATAATAATTTCAAATAAGCGTCTTGAAGAAACAAAAGATTCTGAAGAGCCTATATTAATCAAGGACATCATATATTTATTTGGTGAACTTGAAAGATATTCAGAAATAAGTAACACATATTCAAGTGATACTGATTTAGAGGCTTTCAATTTTGGTATGGCTTCGAGTTCAGGTGAATTCGTAAAGTCAATGACTTTTAGACTACCAAAAACAAAATCAAGAGATGCTGCTCAACTAATTGAGCGTATTTCAGATGTTTTAGGAGATGATAACGAGTTAAACGTATGCGTTCTTCTCAAATTATTAAAAGAAAAGATTAAGTAATTATGGTTAGGCATGTTTTAGGAATATCAGGAGGTAAGGATAGTGCTGCTTTGGCAATCTATCTTAAAACAAAATACCCTCAAATGTCAATTGAATATTATAATACAGATACCGGCTGCGAGCTTGCAGAAACCGAAGAACTTATCAACAGGCTTGAATCTTATTTGGGTGGGATAAAGCGTTTACGTGCAGCTGAAGGCAGTCCAGAGCCAACTCCATTTGAACATTTTTTAAAAGCGAGTGGAAACTTTCTACCTTCTCCACAGCAAAGATGGTGTACGCAAAAAATGAAACTTGCCGAAATGGAGAAGTTTGTCGGTGACGAGTCGGCGATTTCTTATGTAGGAATACGTGGAGATGAAGACAGAGAGGGCTATGTTTCTACAAAACCGAACATTCAAGCTATATTCCCTTTTAGAAAGAATATCTGGAGTATTGATGTAATTCATACGGTTCTTAACCCTTCAAATGTTGGCAAATTTACAGAAATATATCTATCCTTAGCTCCAACAGAATTTATAGAGGATTTAACGTCAATACTTAACCACGAGTTGAACAAATCCTTTTTCTATGGTAAAAAAGCTAACGCTTTAATGGACATTGATGTTAAGCTATTTAATCGAGCTGTTTTTGAATTTCTAAAAACTACCGATTATCCAGTTGGAAAGTTACAAGAATTCCCATTGATTGACAATGATGAAATCCTAATTAAAGAGGATATATTCAGGATATTAGAAGAAAGTGGTGTGGGTATTCCAAGCTACTATCAACCCATTGAGTTTGAAGTTGACGGTAAAAAAGGCACTTATAATCGTAGCCGTTCTGGTTGTTATTTTTGTTTCTTTCAGCAGAAAATCGAGTGGATATGGCTTTATGAGCAACATCCAGATCTATATAATAAAGCAATGGAGTTTGAGAAAAATGGCTATACGTGGAATCAAAATGAAAGTTTGACTGAACTGTGCCGACCAGAGAGAGTGCGTCAGATAAAACTTGACGCGATTAGAAGACAAGAAAAACAACGAGCCAAAACCTGTGGCAAGTTAGTTGATATGCTTGATGATAGTGATAATGATGCATTCTGCGCTAACTGTTTTATTTAATTATGCTTAAATCTGATGTAATATGGCCTGCTGGATTGAGATATAAATCTCATTCCGAGTGGGAACCGATAGGTTTCTTCTCGGAATGTCTATGCAATGCGACATCCTTTGATTTGATGCTTGGCTTTTTTTCAAGTTCTGCCATCAATGTTCTATCAGACGGTTTTGCTACATTCCTTTATAATGGTGGCAGAATGCGATTAGTTATTAATGACATTTTGAGCACAGAAGACCAATCTTGCATTGCTGTAGCTTCTGAACCGGGGACATTACCATTCATCGATTTGTCAGACTTGGAATCGCTTAATTATACTTTATCTAAACGTGACAAACATTTCTTTGAATGTTTGTCATGGCTTATTCGCAATGAAAGAATTGATATTAAAATAGTTGCTCCAAAAGGAGGTGTAGGTATTGCTCATAGTAAATATGGCTTATTCTCTGATGGAATTAACACTGTTAGCTTTGAGGGGTCTGTAAATTTTTCTTACGCTGCATTAGTCCAAAATATGGAAAGTATGACCATTGCTTGCGATTGGAATGGCAAAGCAGATGAAGCTAGAGTCAATGATACCAAAGATTCTTTCAATAAAATTTTTCAAGGAAATGATGATAGTCTTGAATATTTGAGCGCAAATGACGTTAAAGCCAGAATGGTTTCAAATTTTAAATCAAAAGAGATTTCAGAATTACTCGAAGATGAAGCAAAATTATTAGCAGAAAAAGATTTATCCAACCTTCCTGCTACAATCCATCATGCTATTAATAAAGCTAAAGAACGTGTAAGAGCAGCTATTGAGAAGAAAAACAAGCAACAAGCAGTCGCTTCTACCGAGCCTCATTTCCCATTCACTTCTGGTCCTCGCGAATATCAAATTGAAGCATTTGAAAAATGGAAAAACAACAATCCACAACAAAGAGGGCTTTTTGCTATGGCAACAGGTACAGGCAAGACCCTAACGTCTTTAAATTGTCTGCTTCAAATATATGTAAAATCTCATTTCTACAAAGCTATTATTTTAGTTCCAACAATAACGTTGGTTAATCAATGGGAAGACGAATGCCGAAAATTTGGATTTACTAATATTACCTTAATTCCGCAACACTATAATTTAACTTTA
>OQVP01000305.1_pt1 | contig 18778 bp, 9 predicted proteins | sample 1691541 | NCBI WGS metagenome assembly OQVP01 (sample SAMN03418258, study PRJEB22391) | human gut metagenome | biome: human-gut; feature: organic feature; material: feces | host: Homo sapiens | place: Tanzania | collected 2013-01 | reverse complement strand
ACAGAAACAAAAACATAAAAAACAGCCTTTTAGCGATGCCACCGTGCCGACGACAAGTGCGAAGCACTGGCATCGGTAAAAGGCTGTTTTTTTATGTTTTTTGTTTTTGTTCCCCCCAGTATTTTTCCACTGAGCCTTGACTTAATCTATCAGCAAACCAAGGAGTTACGAGAGCCAAAAAAATTAGCGGGGAGAGTCTTTCGACTTTCCCCGCCTCAGTACCCAGAGCCGGGGTCGAACCGGCACGGGTTGCCCCACTGGTGTTTGAGACCAGCGCGTCTACCGATTCCGCCATCTGGGCTAAAAAAAGGGCTTAAAAAAAGCCCTTATGAAATTGGTTGTCTTACCAGGATTCGAACCTAGACAGGCAGAACCAAAAACTGCAGTGCTACCATTACACCATAAGACAATCCTAACAACTGGACTCATCGTCTCAATTGCGATGCAAAATTAGTGCTAATTTCATTACTGTGCAAGTTTTTCAAGCATTTTTTCAAAAAAAACCGCATTTTCCCCTCCAAAACGCCTGTTTTATTGAGCAAAGGGCGATTTTTTCGTAATTTTGAGGTATGAATCCTACTGCAAACAACAAATTGTTCAATATTCTGCAATGGCCCCACGAGGTGCCGGGCATCATTGCGTTGAACACGCTCCGTGGCTGCGCCCACGACGACGACCCTTACAGCGAAGTGAATCTCTGCGACTACACCGCCGACGACCTCGCCCATGTGGAGGCTTGCCGCAATGCGCTGTGTGCCGCCCTCGGCATCAGTCCCGACCGCTTGGTGATGCCTCGACAAACACACACCTGCAACGTGGCAGTGGTGGATGATGCGCTGATGGCTCTACCCCATTCCGAGCGCATGGCGCGTCTGCAAGCCGTAGATGCGCTGGTCACTCGCCTCGGTGGGGTGTGCATTGGGGTGAACACTGCCGACTGCGTGAACATTTCGCTTGCCGATGCCAAAGCTGGCGTATTGGGCGTGGCACATGCTGGCTGGCGTGGCACGGTGGGCAAAATTGCCGCTCGCACGGTGGAGGCGATGGAACGATTGGGTGCCGACCGCTCGCGTATCGTGGCGGTGATGGGCGCAAGCATCTGCCAAGACTGCTTTGAGGTGGGCGACGAGGTGCTGGAGCAGTTTGTGGCGCAAGGGTTCTCCGCCGACGCCATCAGCCGCCGCAATGCCGCTACTGGCAAGGCGCATATCCACCTGCAAGAGGCGAACAGACTGGTGCTACTCAAAGCAGGGCTGAAACCCGAAAACATCACATGGAATGGCGAATGTAGCCGCTGCCACCCCCACAAATACTTCTCTGCGCGCCGCCTGGGCATCAACTCCGGCCGCACCTTCACCGGCATCCTCACCAATCCCACTTAGCCTCTCACAGATTCCACTTTTTTGCTCACGCAGATTCCACTTTTTGCTCACACAGATCTCACAGATCCCACGGTATTGCTTTGTGGGTGGAAAATCTCACAGATGCTCTCCGCAGGTTTGCTCCAAAGGCTCACACAGATTCAACCGATTCAACAAAAAATTAGAGGTTAGAGCCTCCAAATGCTCCGAGTGCTCCGAGTGCTCTGAGTGCTCCGATAGGAAAAAAGGAACACCTATTTAATCCTTTAAACCCGATTTTTAGCCCTCAAAAAATTGGTGTTAATTGGATTTAAATGGATTAAATAGGTGTTTTGTTTCCGACCTATCTTGTCGGACCTGTCGGACTTGTCAGACAGCCAACTCGTTGACCTGTTGACTCGTTGGCTCGTTGACTTCCCCACCCCGGTGGAGGGGTGGGGTTATTCGAGGATCATGTTGATGAGAGCGGTGACGTCGGATGCGTTTACCTCGCCGTCGGCATTCACGTCGCACAAGGTGCTGCTGAAATTGACGGTGCCGAGGATTTTGTTGATAAGGGCGGTAACGTCGGATGCGTCCACACTTCCATCGCCATTGATGTCGCCAGCAAGCGCCACGGTGAAGTTACGTGTGGCAATCTCGCTCAGTCCGCTGGCATATTCAGCCTGCACGGTGGCAACGTGGTCGCCAGCCGATACGTTGTGCAGCGTGATTTGCGGTTCGGTCACCTCGCCAGCCGCTTTGCCGTCGAGCGTGATTTTATAGCGTTTCACCTCACCCACATCGAGGGTGGTGCCCTCACCTGCCAAGTTGCCCACATAGAAGTCGTCGAGTTGGGCAAAGAACGCGTCAAACGAGGTGTAATGCACGCCAATGCGAATCTTCTGCCCCACATACTTCTTCAGGTCGGTTTCGTAGATAGTCCACGAGCCGTAGGAAAGCGCATCGATGTGGCTCACTTCCTCATACGCATCGTTGGCGGGGTCGCTCTTGCCATCGAGGAATGCGCACACCGACATCGACTCCTTATACTCGGAGTACGCCTTTGCGGTGAATCGGCACACGAAATCTTCACGAATAAGGATTTCGGGAGACACGAGCCACTTGTTGGCGCCATTGCCCTGTGGCGAGAAGAAGATCACGGTCTTGTCGCCCGACGGTGCCATCACAGCCTTGTCGGTAGGCATCATCGCCGGTTGCGTCTTCCATGGGTTGAACACCATAGGAGGCACTGCGCAAGGGCTGGTGGGCGTGCTTGCGCCTGGGAATGTGACGATATTCGACTGCGAACCCAAACCGATGGGATAGCAGATGTGGTTGTCGAGGTCGTAGGTGCTCCACGAGCCGAAGTTGCCTGTTGCGAAATCGCTGTACGACTCAAAATCGTCGGTAAACGAGATATTCTGATTCCACTTCAGCAACACATCATTCTTGTTGGCACCAGTTGGCGTAACGTCGGTGGTGAGGTTGTAAGGCTTCACAATCTTCTCCAAGAGGGTGATGGGGAGCGTTTGGTCGGCAGTCACTTCCACCGACTGGCTGAACACCTCGTAATTCTTGGCAGTAACGCCCAACAGGTATTTGCCCATGAGCAACGATGGGAACACAGCCTTGCCATCGGTGATGGCGGCCTCGCTCTGATCGCCAGTTTCCTCATTCATCAGGCTCACCATCTCGCCTTCCACCGCCTTGGCATTGTTGGTGGTCACTTCCACCACGAAGCGTGCCGTGCGGTCGGAAACAACTACCACGGTATCCACCACCTCGGTTTGCGACGATGGATACACGGCTTGCACGCCAAGTTTATACGAGCCTGCCGCCAAGTCGGTAAACGTCCATTCGTAGCCGTCGCACATGCCCACTTCGGCATCGTTGAGATACACGCGGAAACGCTCGTTGGGGTTGGCTGGCGACTTGGCAGCCACACGGCGTGCCTTTGGCGCAGCGGGTGCGGCATTGGGGTTAGAAGTGGCTTGACCCACATACACATCATCGACCATCAGCATAAACGCGCCGCCGCTGTTCGCCGAACTGATGTAGCGAATGGCGAAGCGCACTTGCTTGCCGGCGTATTTCGACACGTCGTAGGTGCGACTGCTCCACGCCTTGTAGTCCACGGTCTCGTAGTTGCCCGTGTTCAAAAGTTTGAAATCCGCCTTTGTGGGATTATCGACCACCTCGGTCACATACACCTGGAATTTCTCCTTATACACATCGGCGGCTTTCGCCATAAATGAAAACACATTCTGGTTGCCGGGTGTAATCACGGGCGTAATCAGCCAGTCGTCGTTTGGCACACCAGTGGCGGTGCGGATAAAGCCAGCATACTGCTTGCCGCTGTAGGGGCGAAGCACGGGGTAGTCGTACCACCATGGGGGCGACACCTTCAGCGGATTGATGATTTGGGCATATTCGCGCACGCCTTGATTGAGGTAAGTGCCGACAAGGGTGGCGGCATTGGCTTGGTCGCCATCGATGCCAATCCAGTCGCCGAAATTCACGGCGAAAGCGTCGTACGACTCAAAATCGTCGAAAAACGCCGGCTTCTCGGTGTTCCAAGTGAAGGTGAGGCTGTTCAAGCCCGACTGCGTGTCGTGGCTCACCGTTGCGCCCAGCGAATACGGCCGTTGCATCTGCTCGGCAAGAGCGATGGTGACGGTGGTATCGGCGGTTACAACAAAGGTGGTCGCCACCGACGAATAGCCAGCCGCCGAAGCCGTGAGCGAGTGGTTGCCGGCATACACCTTCAGTTTGGTTGTGCCTTGCTCATTGAGCGTGATGGTGCCATACGAAAGGGCGAAGTCGGTTTGCTTGAGCAGCACCGATGCCGTGGGCACAGGCGCACCGCTCGGTCCAGTGACCGTGATTGTGAGATTGATATTGCGTTTCTGCGCCGCCACAGGCACCACCATAGCCCACAGCAGCAGAACCACACTAAATAACTTAAATATACGCATATTCTTGAGAGATGATGGGAAATTTTTCAGAAGTTGTTTTTTTTCAGAAGTTAAGAAGTTAAGAAGTTAAAGAAGTTAAGACGAATGTCTCGGCTCTGGTAATTTACTGGTTTCAAAACACCTATTTTATCCATTTTATCCGATTAGCACCTATTTTTTAAATCGGTGTTTTTTTTGGAGAACTCGGAGTGCTCAGAGTGCTCAGAGTGCTCTAACCTCTAACTTCTAACCTCTAACTTCTAATTTCTAACATCTAACTTCTAATTTCTAACTTCTAATTTCTAACTTCTAATTTCTAACTTCTAATTTCTAACATCTTTTTTAGAGTTCAAAAGGCCGGGCGTGTGTCCGACCTTTTGAATTAATTATATTTGTTTCTTGCCTTGAAAGGGTTATCTTACGATTTGCTTCTTGCCTTGGAAGATGTAGATGCCCTTGTCGAGACCTTCGAGACTGGTGGCGTTGGTTCTGACGATGCGGCCGTCGATGGTGTAAACATTGCTGTTCACAGCCTTACTTGTCACCACGTCGGTAACTGCGGTAGGCACTTCCTTTTCAAGCACCACATCAGGAATCTCGGTGATTTCGGTGATGGTTTTGTGGGCAGAAATGTAGCCAGGCTTGATGAATATGGCTAAATAATTTCTGTCGGCCTTGATGACTGGAATCTCGAACAAGCCCTCTGCATCAGTCACACCGTAGTAGCGCACATCAGCCACACGCGCTGCTTCACCGTTGATGACAGGAACTGGAATAGCCACGAGTTCGATGCTCACACCTTCGATAGCAGCATTGCTCTTGTCCACCACTTTGCCCTTGAGCACTTTTGGAGTGAGAATCACGCCAAAGTTGGTCACTGGGAATTTCCATTCCGAAGCGGCAAGTTGGGTAAGTTCGCTCACTGGCTTATTGTCGTTTTTATTGCCATAGCACATCTTAGCCACGGTGCCATCGGTAGCGAAGTACACGTTCTTGTAAGCGGTGGCTTCCGACTGCATTTTCACTCTGATAGCGCCACCATTGTAGATGAATGGTTCGGCGAAAGTGATCACCAGCATATCCACCTGTTCGGTGCTCTTACCTTGCTTCTTGAAGGTGTATTCACCGTCAAACACCTTGGTCATATCGGCATCGGCGGTATAGTCGGCATCGCCAAATTCGGTGTCGGCGCAGTTCATCACAAATGCCTTCACGTTGGTGGTCACATCGCCGGCTGTGTTGTAGCCTTTATAAGTGAGCGAGCCAATCTTGTCGCCAGCCTTCAAACCGGCTTCGGCAAGCATTTCAGCGGTGTAGAGTGTTTCCGACACGCTGTTCTTGTAGTTGAGGAACAATGGAGAACATGCGGTGCCATTGCCCACGCCCGCTACCACTGATGCGGTAGCCTTTTCTTCGCTCACCACCACTTGTGCGGTGTCGCTTACCATTTCGTAGCCATCAGTCCAAGCGAGTTTCATGTAGGCTGGATAGGTGCCAGCGGCGTGAGGAGTGAATGCAAATTTAAAGTTGGCTTCACCTGCTGAAACGATTTCAGAGGTTCCGTCAGTTGCCACGGCTTTGCCATTGAAGTAGAGAATAGCGGTGTAAGCCTCTGTTTCTGCCACGGTGTTGATGTTGCGCACCTTCATCGTAGCCACATATTCATCGTTCACAGTGGCTGTGACTGGCATATCAGTTTCGGTAGCCACCACATCGTGAGCCACGTCAAGTTTCTTGAAGCCATACACATTGTCGATGCTTGCGTAGCCCGATTTGAAGCCGATGTAGTATTCACCGGCAGGCACACCCTCAACCACGAAGTTGGCCCAAGTTTGTGTAGCAGTAGCGCTGGTACCAGCGTTGGTGCCTGTGAGGTCGATATTCTCAGATGCGAGCACCTTGGTCCAATTCTTGCGGTCGGCAGAATAGTACACATCCACTGTGCTGGTGCCGTATTTCGAGTTGCGAGCAGCGTCGAAGGTCATCTTCTCGCCTGCTTCCACTTTCAACTTTGGAGTGGCGAGGATTGATGGATACGTCGATGTACCATTCTTCATAAAGTTGTTTGAGCCGTTGGTGTAGTTGGTCTTGGTCCAGTCGCCACCCTTGCCACAGTCGTACCAGCCTGTTGGCACAGCCTTCGAGTCTTTGTCGTCCTCGAAGTTGGCGAAGAACTTATTGGAATCGAGCACAGTTGCCGAGAGTGGAATGTCGATGGTGTTGTAGCCCACCACTTTCACTGTGAGGTTGCCAGAGAAGATGCCTGGAGTTGCGGCAAGAGCGGTGAGGGTGACTTCCTTCTTTTCGTGAGCAGCCACATTCAAAGCAGCGGCGGACACGGAGAAGCCTTCTGGCACGGTAATTTCAACCGACATAGGTGCTGCACCTGCATTTTCCACCGTGAATTTCTTTTCGGTGTTGGCGGAAATCATGCCGAATGTGCCAAACTCCTTTGCGGTGCTGGCATCAGAGCCCATATTGTAGTTATTGTTGTCGCGAAGCACGAGTTTTGGTTCATACTTCACTGGTTCAATCCATGAGCCGTAAGCGCTGGTGTTCTTGTAGTTTTCCACCAGGTCGTAACGTGAGCGGGTGGCGTAGTTTGCCACGTTGAGCGTTGTCGAGATTTCCACATCAGCGGTTTCGCCCACTGCAAGCACCTTGTCGAATGGCTTGGTAACCAAAATCACGTGAGGGGTGGAGGTGGAATTAAACTTACCAATGCTGTAAGAGAAGCCTTCGTCGCCTGGATTGAATGGCAGGTCGCCATCGTTGGTAATCTTACCAGTCAATGCCACTTGGAAGTTGCCTTCAGCGTCGCAGTCGGGCTCAGAACTGGAGACGAGTTTGCACGATACCACCTTCAGACTCTTATAGAGGTCAACTTCGGCGCTGGTGGCGGCGAAATTGTCGAGGTAGGCATAGTGGGCGTAAATTGCCACCATCTCGTTGGCCAATCCCGAAATAGAATAGGTGCAGTAGGCAGTGGTGCTTGGCTCACCTGTTACGGTTGAGGTGATTTCTTCACCGATAACGTATTCTCCTGCCGCGCTTTTGGTGGCTTTGAAGAACTTCACCACGGTCTTGTCGTTGTAGTTCTTCACCATCACGCTGGCGGTGCCAGTGAGGCGAGTGGTAACCAGATAATTAGGCGATGATGAACTCTGATAGCCGCTGTAAAGAGCCGTTGAGCCATCCACGCCTTGCGAAGTGCGATAAGAGAACTGGGAGCTGCTGGTGCCAGTGCGTCCCCAACCTTTTGCCGCAGCGAAGTCGCCCGATGTCGAAACCTTGGTTTCAAAGTCCACCGAGTAGGGGCTGATGGTATGAGTAGCATCTTGAGCCGATGCCACCAGTCCACAAGCCAATGCCGCTGCCAAAACGAAGTGTTTAAATAGTTTCATAAGCTACTGGTTTTTTTGTTAATATAATGAGTTATTAGTGTCACTGAAAAAAGAAAAATAACAAGTATGGGGGTGTGTCAAAAACGCGATTCCGTTTTTGGTGATTTTGACACTCCCCCACACCGAGGATATTGTGATGCTTATTGAGCGAGCACGAGGTTGATGAGTGCTGTCACATCTGAGTTGTTGACGCGGCCATCGCCGTTCACGTCGCACAGCGAGGCACTATACGAGCCCAAACCCAAGAGGTGTGCAATCAGAGCGGTAACATCGGTTGTATTCAGCACGCCATCACCGTTGATGTCGCCCTTCAAGCCCTTACCGAAGTGCTTAAATTCCACATTGTCGTAGAAGCCGCCAAGACTCTCGGTGGCAACCGATTGAATGGCCACATACACTTTCTTTCCTGCGTATGCCGAGAGGTCGTAGGTGAGGTGTGTCCAGCCCTCTGCAGGGTTAAACAGACCAAGTTCGGTGGTGGTGCCCACTTGCTTGAAGGTGCTGCGGTCGGTGGCGCTGGTTTCGCTCACATACACATTCACCTTTGGTCCCTTTGCAGGCATCACGCTGTTGACCGATTCCCAAGTGCGGGCGTCGAATTCGAGTTTCGACTTATCGGTGGCTGTGTAGAGCGCGCTTACCAACCAGTCGTCGAATGCGCCGTTGCTGTTGCAGCGTGTCATCAGCGATTGACTGCCGTGAGGTTCTTTGAGTGAGTTGTAACATTCGCTGTCGTTGAGCACGAAGAATGAGAGCATACCGCCATTGTTAGGGAATGTCCAAAACGAAATCTTGAGGCTGGCGGTGCCGTCGGCATTGATGCCGGTGAATCCTGATGGCACTTCGCCTGTAGCGTCGCGTTCGAAGCCGAAGTAGTGAATATCGCTGCCCAATGCCACTGCCGATACTGGGAATGTGGCTGCGGTGCCGTCGCTGAATGTTACGGTCATGTTGTCGCTAAGGTCGGTGGATTCGGCTGCCAAACTTGCTTGCGCTGTAATGGTGAATTGCTTTGAAGAAGCAGGCTTGAGTTCATCGCCGTTGGCAAGTGTGGTGGTGAAGTATTCAGTGCCGAAGCTCACACTGCTGATGCTCACGCTCTCGCTACCGAGGTTGGTGATGGCAAATGTAGGCGAAACTTCTTTTTCACCATAATTCACCTTGTAAGCGTCCCAGCCGTCGGCGCTGAACGATACGTTGGCGGTGGCTGCCTCAATCTTCACGTTGTCGAGGGCGGCGCCACGGCTCTTGCTGTAGTTGTGAGCAATGTAGCGCCAGCGCAATGCAATCACCTTGCCAGCGTATGGAGTGAGGTCGAGGGTTTCGTAAGCCCAATAGCAGTTGCCGTCGGCCTCCACATTGTTGCTGATCAGTTTCACCTGTTGCCATTCGCCATCGGCATACACGTCCATATAGGCTGCGTCGATGCCGTCTTCAGCGGTGGTGTTGTTGACGTGCAGCTTGGTCTTGTCGTTGATCAAGCTCACTGGGCGTTGGTTGCCCCACCAGAAGCTAAGTTGATACTTGCCTGTGGCAGGCACGCTGATGTCGGGTGAGGTGAGGTAGGCTGTTTGTTCCACCTTGTTGGAGTATGCCATCACGCTACCTTCGCCAGCGAATGTGTGGTAGTCGGTGCGGCTCCAAGTGGTGAGCGAGGCATTTTCCACGCTCCAGCCAAGTGGAGCGAATTTCTCGTCGTCGAAGGTTTCAATCCATGGGAATGTGCTTACCGAATGGTCGGCTTGGGTGCTGAACGACCACACTGGACAGTCGGTGGCATCGCCCACGCTGTTGTAAGGTACCACTTTCCAGTAGTAGGTGGTGCCGTATTCGGCTTGTGCGAGCTTGTAGGAAGTGGCTGTGCCGCAATCCGCGCCGTTCACCACGTTGAACTCGCCGTTCTTCTTGCCTATGTAAATCTTGTAGCCTTCGGCAAATTGAGCCTCACGCCATTTGAATTGCACATTTTTGATAAACACATCGGTCTCGCCTTGCTTTGGTGCCACCACTTCGCAACTGGTGGGCACGCTCTCGCTGCCATACATGTTGGGAAGCAACACGCGGTCGATGAGATAGGTGGTCCATTCGTCAACGCCTGTTTCCGAAGAGTAGGTCACAGCCGAGTTTTTGAAGCGCAAGCGCAAGTTGTCGGTGTTGTACTTCGAGAGGTCGATTTCCACATTGATGAGGGTGTCAGTCTTGGAGTAGTCGCCCATCCACAGGCTGTCGGTGTACGTTTCGCCACCATCGGTCGATGCCCACACCGAGAGGTCGTTGTAAGGCACTTCTTCACCGGTGAACATGCTGTAGTAGGTGAACATAAACTTCTTGGGGCCGTCGGCTTTGCTCAAGTCGAGGCGTGGAGTTTCGAGATAGCAGTCGGAGAGACTTGCACCGCTGTATGCGCTCTTGTCGCCTTCAATGGCGTAAACGCTGGTGGAGAAGTCGGTGGATTTCCAGCCTGCTGGTGGGAACTGTTCGCCTTCGAAGAGTTCGAGGGTGTAGCCATCGGGCACTGCCTGCTTGTTGGCTACCACATGGAGCGTAACGTCGCCGCCATTGGTGTGGAGCACCACGTCACATTCGGCAGGAGAGGTCAAACTTGCCTTATACGACACTTGGAAAGTGGTGGTTTCGTTGATGCCGAGGTCCACCTTGCTGAAGTCGCCAGGAATGGTGATGCAGTCGGGTGCATCGTAGCCTGTCACCTTCAAGCCCTTCTTGCCCACGTTTTTAAGTTGAATGGCTTCGCTGTAACGCTTTTCGCCGATATACATTTCGGGCATTTCGTAGCGTGTCTGGTCGAGTTCAGCGATAGGGCCGGTGAGTGCTTGGTGATATTTCACGCTCACATTGTCGAGATACACCACATTGGCCACCTTCTTGAGCATGTTGTAGATAAACGCAATTTTGATGGTCTTGCCTTGATAGGCGTCGAGGTCGATTTTTGAGTTGTGGATAGCCCAGTTTTGCCACATATAAGAGCCGTAAGGGTCGGATGGCACACCGCTATTGCGCACATCTTCCTCATTTTGAATGTCGAAAATCACCGTCGTGTCGGCAGGATTCGCCATATCAATCACCGCCACCTGCAGCGTCATCGACTTGTCGCGCAAGCAAGCCGCCGCGGCAGCCTCCCAGTCGAATGCCAACTGGTAGGTGTTGTCAAGTTTCAACTCAGGTGTGATGAGATAGTCCTTGCGAGGACCGATACCATCGTTGTCACCTTTATCGTAAGTAGGCGCATCGCAGTAGGCGTAATAGTAACCACTCATCGTACTGTTGGCAGTACTGTTTTTCGAGATAGTCCATCTGTAGCCCTTGTGTGAGCCTGTGTAGCTGGTCACCGCAGTCCAACCGTCGGGCATCTGCGTGGTCGCCACATCTGACTGAGTGTGTTCAAAGTCTTCGTCGAGCAGCGTCTGCGCATTCACAGTCGCCGACATCGAGCAAAGCAATGAAACCATCATAATGTAGAGTTTTCTCATTTTGGTAAATATTTAATGTAACTAACTTTAACGATTTATTCACAAAAGTCATACTATCAAATGCAAATTTAACAAAATTCATAATAAAAACGAAAAAACAACGCAAAAAAACACAATTTCCCACCAATTATTAACAAAAAACACACACCAAAACAAGTCAACAGGTCAACAAGCCAACAAGTCAACGAGTAGGTGTCCGATAAGTCCGATAGGTCCGATAGGTCGGATAAGTCCGATTCGTCCGATTCCCCAGCCCCCATTTAATCATCACAATCGTATGAGAGTAATTCTATATTAAAATTCTTCTTAAAGTAATCCATCAATTTGTCTTCTAATTGCGACAAGTAATCATCAATGACGGCAATATCAATATCTTCTGTCTTATGGGTTATTTTGACAGCAACATATTGAGTCATAAGTAAATCAGTGGGCTCATCATACCAATACGAAATATATGGAACATAGGCATTCTTAAAGTATACATCTTGAGTTTTAGTCCCATTTAATCTATTCAATACACTTTGTATTTTTTCACTTCTCGTCTCCATAATTCTCATTTTTAATTAAACACATACCACACCAAAGGGACGGTTCCTTTGGTGTGGTATTATCCCGAATGTTTGATATACTGCGTATTAATAACCTTGCGCAAGGTTCACTCGTTGTTCACCAAAGTGGTTATAGCCTGTTTTAGGCATTCGTTTTGAGTATCTTTCAGAGAGTCGAGCGACAGATAAATCTTTGAGCAACTCAATGAATTATCAACGAATTTACCACAATGTTTACCATCTTTAATGCTTGGATAAAGCAATGCAGTGCGTTTAACACCCCAATACTTGTGATACACAAACATTTGCTTCAAATCTGCATCACCTGGAGGTTCACCTACAGCAGGGCACTTCCATTTTGTATCGAGTACGCATACTGGTTTACCGCTTTTGTCTGATATCACAATGTCGGGTCGTATCACTTTTGTGCCAAAACTGCTTTTCCAAAACCGCTTCACCTTTTGAGCACTCACATTGTATTCTTCACGCAAACTTCGCCTCAGAATCACAAACACATACTCTTCCCACAATTTGTTCATATCGAACATCAAAGCAAGAACATGCTTGCCACGCTTCGACTGATCGGGCATATAGCGCAGCAATATGAGCCTCGCAATTTCAATTGCAGTTCGATAATCTTCCGACTTTCGGTCGAAAGTCAATCGCTCAAAAAGAGCGTCATCCACGGCAATATCGTTAAGTTCAGGAAATTCAAACGACATGGTTTTTGCTCGGCATTGTGTGTAGCTATTCATGGCAATGTGGGAAACCAATTTCAGAGCCTTATATAAAATGCAATTCAGGATGTGGTTTCGGTCGTAGGTGGTATAGTTCACATAGAAGCGCTCCTTGTGGACATAGTTTTTCGTCAAGTGTTTCGAAAACACCAGTTTCCCCTTCATCGAGGTCCGGTTTTCTTCCGTTTTTCTATAAGTCTTTATCAATCCCTTATGAAGAAGCGCCTCCACCTCATTAAGAAACTTCATCAAAAACACATCAAGAATAGCACTTTCCCTCATTGCCTGGTCGGCATTGCTTGGCGTGCATGTTTGCAATTTAAACACCGTTCTCAGCATTTCCAGCAAGTAATTTCGCCATGTGCCTTCTTCGCCTTTAGCAACTTGCTTTTCGATTTTTGGCAAAACCTCAATCTGCAAATTGCCCACACATAGCACACCCACATATTGCTTGAATTTCACGCCATTATTAATGAGCTGATAATATGGAAACACTTCAGTGTCATTATCACCCAAATACTGTTGAAGCAACGACAGGTGTTCTGGAAGAAACTGCTCCGTCTCTCCAAGCTTTAACCTGTCGTGCTCATAAACCGATATGCAAGTGGTCTTTGCCATTATCATTCTTCTACAGCTTTCGATGCCTTATTCAACAGCTTGCCTATCGCTTCATCCATATTACATTTATCTTTCGGAACAATGCGATACACTTCTGACACGTCAAAATCACCGCCCTTGTCGCCAGCAAATTTCACTGATTCAGATTCTTTTTTCACGAAACCTTCACCAAGCACGAGCTGAATTTTCTCGTAATCGCCATAGAAATACTCTTGAAGGAGAGGGATTATCTTGTCGTAGAACACAGCCTTTAAATCTTCATTATTTTTAACACCCATAAAATAACTATGCCCAATTTGGTGTTCACGATCTTTCAGCACCTCTATACGCTGATTGATGATTTTAAAAATGCTTCGGACATTGTGCTCTTCAGGCACCAATTCTGACTTCGGCATCATTTCCTTGAAGGTGAAACGGCGGCGAAGTGCGCTATCCAATGCTTCCACACTACGGTCGGCGGTGTTCATAGTGCCAATGATATACACATTCTTAGGCACACCGAAAATTGTATGCGAATAAGGCAATTCAGCATGCAATTCTTCACTTGCACCAAGTCGCTTATCATCCTCTATCAACGAAATCAATTCGCCAAAAATGTTTGCCACATTTCCACGATTAATCTCATCAATAATCATCACATAGTTTTGTGATTTATCATTTTCCGCCTTTGCGCACAATTCTTTGAAAATGCCATTTTTTACTGCATAAGTAATCTTTCCATCTTTTGTTGGTTCGGGTTTTATACCTTCAATAAAATCTTCATAGCTCATCGACTGGTGGAACGTGACGAACACAATCTGCCCACCCTTCAGCATTTTTTGATATTTGATCCTTGCTTCTTCCCTCGATTTAGTTTCCCACTTCAAGCCTCTTTCTAATGGGCAAACAATATCAAGAGCCATATTCACCGTATTATATGTCTTACCAGTTCCTGGAGGACCAAACAAAATCTGATTCAAAGGAAAATCGGAATTTATTTTTCCTGATTTTTCATCATGAATTTCCTCTTTTACTTTAATTCCCGGTTTTTCTTTACTCTCTTCTTTAACGGTCAAACCTTGGACTATTTTTTCAAGCTCGTAATATTTGCCATTATATGTGTCGTGATACTTCTTAATTTCATCATAAAGGTCTTTTTCTGTTTTGCTTAGAACCTCGGCACGTGATATTGGAATCGTTATAGCATCAATACCTAAGTCTTCTATTTTGACTTTCTCTTCTTTATTTATTTTATATTTGTCGTGAGGGAAATCATAGCAAATACTTAATCCCTCTTTAGAGATGGTCAATTTCACCCCCAAACTTAATTTTTCGTTTATTACAAAAAGACACCAATGGCTCAAATAGTAACTGCCATTCTGCCCTGGCTTATTAGTTCTAACAAGAGCTTTAAACGGACCAGTATAGTGATTAACGAATGGTATCAACTGTTCTTGAATCACATTTGTTATTTCACTCCATAATTCATCACCCTTGTTGCCTTTTTTTATAGCATTCGCTTCGCTTAAAAGGTCAAAATAATTATCGCTAAAAACTCCCATTTTTATATATAAATTTACATTCTTCAATTGTTATTTATGCACTATTTCCTATCTCCTTGGAGGAGGATATCACTCGCAATAGTGAATGAATTGCTGTCATAGTGCTTTTTTGCAAGAAAAAAGCCCATAATTCAATTTTGATAATTTCACCATTCTATTAAAGGTTTTTCAATTACACTTCAAATATAGAACAAATTTCAGTAAATTCAAATACAAATTCAAAAAAAGCCGGGCTTTGCGGTGTGGGCAAAGCTCGGCTTAAATTCGATTATGTGCAAAATCTATTATTTCACGAATTTTGAGGTTTGGAGAGAGCCGTCGGTGTAGCGTACCACCTTGATGTTCAAGCCATCCACTGGTTCGGAATTTTTGATGCCTGACACTGAATAGTATTCTACAGAAGCCACTTGTTTGCTTGCTGCCACATCTTCAACGCCAGTTTGTTCGCCTTCCTCGTTGTAGGTAAGGAATGCGTCGTCCCATTCAGGAGCAGCCTTGTAAGCATCGAGCGCGCCAACTGGCACGTAGAGGTTCATCTTGTAGTTAGGGAACATCACACCGAATGCGCCAGTTTCAGCCACTGGAGGTGTCACGGCACGAATGTGGAATTCGGAGAGGTTAGAGCAAGCGTCGAATGCGCCCACGTCGATAGTCTTAACAGTTGAAGGGAGATAGAGCTTCAAGAGGCCCTTGTCGCCATAGCACATGCTGTTGGTGATTGCTTCCACGCCCTCGTTGATACGGAGTTCCTCAAGCTTTTCAGCGCAATCGAAAGCAGAACCCTTGATTACGGTCACTGTAGAAGGAGTGGCATAGCTTGTGCGGGTGTCGGCTTGTGGATAAGCGTAAAGGGTGGCGATGTCGGCACTGAAAAGCACGCCGTCTTGCACTGTGAATGCTTTGTTTTCTGGGTCAACAGCGATGGTCTGGAGCGCTGTGCAACCAGCAAACAAACCTTTACCCATAGTGGCGAGCGCAGCGTTAAGCGACACCTTGGTGAGCTTTGAAGCGTAGAACACGTCGTCGCCAAGTGTGGTAAGACCTGCAGGCGCCACAAATTCGGTAAGAGCCGACTTATAGAATGCTGATGTGCCGATAGATTGGAGAGTTGAAGGGAAGTTGAATTTGCTCAACGCATAGCAGCTCATAAACGCTCTTGAATTGATTTTCAACAGACCTTCGTTAGCCACCACTTCTTCGAGCTTTTCACACTTGTAGAAGCCGTTGTTACCGATAGTGGTAGTGCCCTTAGGAAGCACAAACTTTTTCAAAGTGCTGGTGTACGACATTGAGTAGCTTGGAATGGTGTTGGTAGCCACACCGTCGCTGCCCACGATTTCAGCATTCAGCATATCGATTACTTCGATAAGCGGAGTTTTCATAAATGCGTTTAAGTCGGTAGAATTGATTTTACCAGAGATGGTGAGGTCGGTAACTGAGGCGGCATCATCACCGAGAAGTTCAAGCAAAGTGCCAGGAGTAGTTACTTCAACAGCTTTTTTCAACGCTTGCGATTGAATACCAAGCGACATTGTGAAAGCCACACAAAGGAGTAGAAATTTTCTCATAAGCAAAAATTTCCTATTAAGAAACCGAACTCAGCGCTCATTCAATTAATCAATAGGTGTAGTGAAAAAATGAATTTTGATCAAAAAAATAAGAGGAAGTAAACGCGCCGAAAATGCTGTCACACAATTGTTATACCCCCCAATTAGTATTTCAACAACAATCCAAACAACATTGAATCATCTAAAAAACTATCACAAAAGTAACTTAATTTCTTAAAATACGCAACTCCCACCCCACTTTTTATTATAACCCAAACCAAACAAACCAAAGGCAAACCAAAGGGACGGTTCTTTCGGTCTGTGAGATTGTATCTAACTGATATTGTGATTGATACATGCTACAACTGGCACAAATTTTGGCGCAAGAGGGCTTTTGCTTTTGGTGGCATCGGACGAATCGGACTTATCCGACCTATCGGACACAAACTTGTTGACTCGTTGACTCGTAGACTCGTTGACTTCCCCTGGGGAGGTGGACAAAAACAAGGTCGGGCACTCGTGAGGGTGCCCGACCTGAATGGTCATATTCTATTGATATGTGTTACATCAAATTGATTAGAGCTTTGGACCAGCAGCTACGAGAGCCTTACCAGCTTCATTGCTTTCGTACTTAGCGAAGTTCTTGATGAAGCGAGCAGCGAGGTCTTTAGCCTTTTCTTCCCATTGTGCAGCGTCAGCGTAAGTGTCGCGTGGGTCGAGAATGTTGGTAGCAACACCTTCGAGTTCGGTAGGAACTACGAAATCGAAGAATGGGATAACCTTAGTTGGAGCCTTGTCGATAGCGCCATTGAGGATAGCGTCGATGATACCACGAGTGTCGCGGATAGAGATACGCTTGCCAGTACCGTTCCAGCCAGTGTTCACGAGGTATGCCTTAGCACCGCTCATTTCCATACGCTTAACCAATTCTTCAGCATACTTGGTTGGGTGGAGTTCGAGGAACGCCTGACCGAAGCAAGCAGAGAAGGTTGGAGTAGGTTCAGTGATACCACGTTCAGTACCTGCCAACTTAGCGGTGAAGCCAGAGAGGAAGTAGTACTTAGTTTGTTCTGAGCTGAGGATAGACACTGGAGGAAGAACACCGAATGCGTCAGCGCTGAGGAAGATCACTTGCTTAGCAGCAGGACCTTGAGAAGCTGGACGTTGGATATTCTTGATGTGGTAGATTGGGTAGCTTACACGAGTGTTTTCAGTCACGCTCTTGTCAGCGAAGTCAATCTTACCGTTTTCGTCAACTGTAACGTTTTCGAGAAGTGCGTCGCGAGTGATAGCACCGTAGATGTCTGGTTCTGCTTCAGCGTCGAGGTTGATAACCTTAGCGTAGCAGCCACCTTCGAAGTTGAACACACCTTTGTCGTCCCAACCGTGTTCGTCATCACCGATAAGGCGACGCTTAGGGTCGGTTGAAAGAGTGGTCTTACCAGTACCAGAAAGACCGAAGAAGATAGCGGTGTTTTCGCCGTTGAGGTCGGTGTTAGCAGAGCAGTGCATAGCAGCGATACCCTTCAATGGGAGGAAGTAGTTCATCATAGAGAACATACCCTTCTTCATTTCACCACCGTACCAAGTGTTGATGATAACTTGTTCCTTGCTGGTCACGTTGAACACAACAGCAGTTTCGCTGTTCAAACCGAGTTCCTTGTAGTTTTCAACTTTAGCCTTGCTTGCGTTGTAAACGATGAAGTCAGGTTCTTGTTCGAAGTCAGCTTCAGTCTGAGGACGGATAAACATGTTGGTCACGAAGTGTGCTTGCCATGCTACTTCCATGATGAAGCGAACTTTCATACGAGTGTCCTTGTGAGTGCCGCAGAAACCATCTACAACATAGAGCTTCTTGTTAGAAAGTTCTTTCTTAGCGATTTCCTTAACAGCAGCCCAAGTAGCTTCGCTTACTGGTTTGTTGTCGTTCTTGTATTCATCGCTTGTCCACCATACAGTGTCGTGTGAAGTAGCATCATCAACGATGAATTTGTCTTTTGGAGAACGGCCGGTGTAAACACCAGTCATTACGTTGATTGCACCAAGCTCAGTTTCCTGACCTTTATCAAAACCTTCAAGACCTGGCTTTGTTTCTTCGTTGAACAAAACTTCGTAAGAAGGATTATACAGAACTTCGGTAGAACCGGTGATTCCGTATTTCTCTAAAACTTTCTTGTCAAATGCCATGTTTAGATGAAATTTAAGTTGTTAGTTAAAGTTATAATAATTTGTATTTGATATTTCCTACCTTTTCAACTGCAAAATTAATCAAATATTTTCCTATACGCACAATTTATTATGGAAAATTTTCTACAATTCTAAAGAATTAGTATTTTTTTTCAATTTTCGCAATGAAAACCCCAAATTTCGCAACGAAAACCCCGGCAAAAGTCCACAAGCCAACAGGTCAACGAGCCAACAAGTAGCCAATCCAAAATCCAGAAAATCCCAATAATTCGAGTTTTCGAAAAATCGAAATTATCCGAAAGTTCCGAGTGCTCTGAGTGCTCTGAGTGCTCCGATTAATCAAAGCGCCAATTTCTCACGTTTGGGTATAAAAAAAGAGAGCGGCAGATTGCTCTGTCGCTCTCCGTAGGG
>OQVP01000304.1_pt1 | contig 18885 bp, 17 predicted proteins | sample 1691541 | NCBI WGS metagenome assembly OQVP01 (sample SAMN03418258, study PRJEB22391) | human gut metagenome | biome: human-gut; feature: organic feature; material: feces | host: Homo sapiens | place: Tanzania | collected 2013-01 | reverse complement strand
AAAAACCGCTCGCCTTCGGCGAAAAACCAATCTTCAGAAATCAGATTATCCGAAAACGCAAATAAAAAGATACCCCAATTCCTTTTGCATTGCCGCTGGCTTTATCTCACACAGATCCCAGATTTCACAGATTTTTCTTTTGATAGCGTTAAATCTCACCGAGTTTGCTTGCTATCAATAAGACCACGAGTCCATTGGTTATTAAGTGATGTGGACTGCAAGTAAGATATGTTTAGATTTATCTGATTCTGAATCTCTTAAACGCTATTGTTGATTATCGGTGTTGTTTGGTTTGGCATTATTTAGTTCGTTCAGTAAATCCTCTAACACGTAATCGTCGCTCATGAGTTGTAGCCCTGTGTCGGGGTTTGATAATTGTTGGGCTGTTTTTGATGAATAGAATATGTCTAATGCTTGCTCAGGACTGATATTCATCTTCTGTGCAAGCATCATTACTATACGGCTTTGTTTTCGCCAAAGAACAGAATTTCTCATAAGTTTAGATTAGTGGATAAGATGAAACGAAATTTAAAAATTTGTCTATTATCTGCTGATTTCGAATACAAATCTGGTGGTTTACTTGCTTGTATTTAAGTTGTCCTAATGCCTGTTCTGCCGTGATTCTACCATTTTCATAATCTTCAACGGTGTCAATCACGTTGTCGTTGGCAACGCCTCCTTCCACAAGGTCGTAACAGTCTGATTGTTCGCTGCCCTTTCGGCATCCCACCACATACTGTAACCACTCAATATCGTATTTCTCAAAGGTCTTTATTCGAAAATCTTTGCAGGTGAACACATCTTCGTCTAATTCAAAAACACTAACTACTGGTTGGCATTTTGGTCCCTTTCGTATAGCTATTACTTTTGACCACTTTTCTGCTTGGGATTGGATGTTGGTCAAATAGAATCCTTGTCCAAAATCCACTTTTTCGCGCCCTTTGGTGGTTTCTGGTTGTTCTACTGCGGTGTATGAACCGTGGTATAGTCTCATTGTGCTTCCTCCCAATTTTTTAGTGTTTCAACCGTTGTTTCTGCCAGCCATTCTGCACTTTGGGTGTGTAGTTCGTCATAATATGGCAAAAGAAAATTGTGTATAAGTCCTTGTTTTTTAAGGCGCATATACATGTTTTGTGGTGGAACCTTCATAAGTTTAGCTCCCTTTTCTATCGCTATTATGGCAAGATGAATATTTTTGTAATCCAATTGCTTCATTAATATTCTAAATAACTGGTTTTAAGTTCTTTTGCGCACCACTTGTGCAAATTCCATCTTAAATCTAAGCATTTATTTTTAATCGTGGCACACAATGCTTTTCTTTTTAGCGTTTTTTAGCAGAAAAGCCATATTTTCCACCATTTCTCCGCCATACTCGCGCCATGCAAATGGGTTGTGGTTTAGAAGAGGGAGTGGTAGAGGGCGGTCATTTGGGCGTAGAAGGAGTCGTAGCCGAGATGGTGGTCGTAGTCGTTCTGCGCTTGGGTGCCGATTTTGTTGCGGAGTTCGGGGTTTTCGATGAGTTGCTTGATGGCGTCGGCGAGTTGGAACTGGTTTTCGGGGTCAACCAGCAGGGCGTTTTCGCCGTGGGTGAGGTATTCGAGTTGCGCGCCGTTGTTGGTGGTGACGTGCGCCTTGCCGAGCATCATATATTCAAGGTTGCTCAATCCCAGCGCTTCGGGTTTTGTGCTTGGTAAAACACCGAAATCGCATTGGTTCACAAGCGGTTGCACATTGGGACAATAGCCCATGAACGACACGTTTTTCAGCAGTTGATTAGCCACAACGAATCCCTTAATTTGCGCCATAAACTTGTGGTGTCCTTCGCCCACGAGCACCAGGTGATAGGTGTCGCGGTCGAGTTGCGCCAGCGCCTTAATCAGTGTGTCAACGCCCTTCTCGCGGCACAGTCTGCCGTGGTACATGATGAGCGCACGGTCGGCAGGAATGTCGAATTTTTCGCGTAGCGATGGGGTAGGGGCGGCTGTGTCGTCGGCTCGGAGCACGCTGTCGCGGATAATCACCGCCTTCGATGTGTCGAAATTCTTGATGCGTGGAATGAACGAATCGTAAGCCTTTTGCGAGGCAAACACGATGCGGTCGAGTTCGCGATAGATTTTCTTCGAAATCATATTCAGCCGTGGGCGTTCCACGCCGTGGAGCGACAGCACGATTTTCACATTCTTGCTGTTGGCGCTCATGTGCTTAGCCAGCACAGCCGTCACAGCATCGCTAAACGAGTGAACATGTATGATGTTTTGCCCACGCTTGAGCAGACGCTTGAAGCGTTTGGGACTGTCGAGGTCGGTCATGCCCTTCAGCGGCAGAATAGAAATCGGTATTTCGAGAGGACGGAATCGGTTCAGTACCGTGTCGCTTTTGCCGCACACCATCTCCACGTAATACTCGTCTTGATCCTTGAGTTTCAGCATCAAATCGTAGGCGTACTGTTCGGGACCGCTCCAGATTTTGTTGCTTACTATGTGAAAAATATTAATCATCGCGTCGTGTTTATGTTAAGGGATATTCTTCAAAAAGCGAATTTACATTTTTTTATCAAAATAACCTACAATTTGACATAAAAAATGCACCCACACGAGCGATTATTTCTCAAGTGGGTGCTTTTTGTTCCCGAAAAGGGGAGTGGTTTATTTGTCTTTAAACAGGTCCTTGATGCCGCCGATGCTGCCCAACAGGTTGGTTGCCTCGTAGGGTAGGTAAACGGTCTTGGTGTTGTTGCCTTCAGCCACTTCCTGCATCATGCCGATGTATTTTTGAGCCAGCAGATAGTTGGCAGGGTTGGCGCTCTGTCCCACAGCCTCGGTAATCTTGTTGATGGCGATAGCCTCTGCTTCAGCCTTGCGGATTCGTGCTTGCGCCTCACCTTCGGCTTGCAGAATTTGTGTTTGCTTGTCGGCTTCAGCTTGGTTGATACGGGCAGTTTTCTGACCTTCCGATTGCAGAATGGCAGCCGCCTTCTGACCCTCGCTGGTGAGGATTGTGGCACGCTTGTTACGCTCAGCCTGCATCTGTTTTTCCATGGCTTGAAGCACCGATTGTGGAGGTGTAATATCCTGAAGTTCAACACGGTTCACCTTTACGCCCCACTTGTTGGTGGCATCGTCGAGCACCGCGCGTAGTTTGGTGTTGATGGTGTCGCGCGAGGTGAGTGTTTCGTCGAGTTCGAGTTCACCGATAATGTTACGCAGGGTGGTTTGCGTGAGTTTTTCGATAGCGTTAGGCAGATTGTTGATTTCATACACCGCGCTTTCAGGTTCCACGATTTGGAAGTAGAGCAGCGCGTTGATTTGAGTCTGCACGTTGTCTTTAGTAATCACATTTTGCTTGTCGAAATCATACACCTGTTCACGCAGGTCGATGGTGTTGGTGTAGAAATATCTGCCGTTGGAGTAAGCCACGGTGGTTTTTGGGCGGTCGATGAAAGGGATAATCACGTTGATGCCCGGCTTCAGCGTGGCGTAATACTTGCCCAATCGCTCAATAATTTTGGTTTCGGATTGAGGGATAATCACCAAACTCTTTTTCACGAGAATGAGCACGAACACGATTAGTGCAATCAGTACCCACATACCAATACTTGCTGTTGTCATACTACTATTTGCTTTAGAATGAATAAATTATAATCTTCTTTTACTTGTTAGGTTAAGGGTGCGCTTAGATGCGCTCCACCGTCACGATAAGGCTTTTGCGGTCCACGATTTTCACCTTTTCGCCCACTTCTATCACATCTGTTTCACGTGAAACAGCCTTCCACACGTCGCCGTCCACAGCCACATATCCGCTTTCGCCTGGCGTGATGGCTTCTTCCACTCTGCCTTCGCGACCAATCAGTGCGTCGATGTTGGTGGAGATGTTTTTGTCGTTGCGGTGCAGGTATCTCAGTGCAAAGGGGCGAACGAATAAAAGGAAGGCGATAGAAATCACAATCCATGCTAAGAGTTGTGGCACCAGTCCGGTTCCGCAAAGCGCCACCAGTGTGGCAGCCACTGCGCCGAGCACAAAACTCATGAAGAAGAAATCTCCCGAGGTCAGCTCAAGGATGAGGAAAAAGATTCCTACTAAAATCCACATGAGCCAGAGGTTGGTTTGAAAATATTCAATCATGATATAAAAAATTTTAATTGTCGTTTAATGTTTGCTTTTTGATGGTAAATTGCTTGAGTTAGTAAAGATACTCATAATTTTACTTATATGGCAATTTTTTGCTCAAAAATCATTTTGCCTAAAAATAGTGCAAAATATGTGCCAAATTATGCCAAAAATCCCCACTAAACTCCCAGATGGCGAACAAATAAGCGATTCTCAAAGCCTAAAAAATGGCTTAAACGATTGACCATTAAGATGAAAGGCGCAATTTTCCTGTTTCTGATTTTCGTTCAGAAAAAATGCTCACGCTAAATTTGAGCAAATTTAACCCTATTTTTCCACGCAAAAGAATTATCTTTGTAATTGTGAAAGTCTGTGCCAATACTTTCGCTTTGGCGCGGCTTGCACATTAATAATATTAAGATTTTCGGATTTTAAAAAGTAAGGCTTTGACGCAAATTTCTTACATAGCAGAAAACGTAGTGCTACCTCAACTCAATCATGAGGCTGTGGCGAGTTGGGTTGAAAAAGTTGCCGCTTCGCTCGGAAAGAGGGTAGGGGCGTTGTCGTATATTTTTTGCGACGACGAGTACATACTCGACACCAACCGCAAATTTCTCCAGCACGACTATTACACTGATGTCATCACCTTTGACTACAGCAATCGCCGTCGCATCAGTGGTGATATGGTGATTTCGCTCGACACCGTTCGCACCAATGCGGAGCAGTTCGCCAAGTCGTATGACTCGGAATTGCTGCGTGTGATTATCCACGGCGTGCTGCACCTGTGTGGCATCAACGACAAGGGACCGGGAGAGCGAGAAATTATGGAACAACATGAAAATGAGGCACTTGCTATAGTGCCTTCAAATATTTTTGAATCATGAATTATGCCTACGATGTCATAGTGATTGGTGCCGGCCATGCCGGTTGTGAAGCCGCTGCCGCCGCTGCGCGCCTTGGCTCCACCACGCTTTTGATCACTATGGATATGAACAAAATCGCGCAAATGAGTTGCAATCCTGCCGTTGGTGGTATTGCTAAAGGTCAGATTGTGAGAGAGATAGATGCACTTGGCGGTCAAATGGGTATTGTCACCGACCGCAGTTCTATCCAGTTCCGCATGTTGAACCGCTCGAAAGGTCCTGCCATGTGGAGCCCACGCTCGCAAGCCGACCGCATTCGCTTCATTGCTGAATGGCGCAATATTCTCGAAAACACGCCAAACCTGTATATGTGGCAAGATTCCGCCGTGAGTTTGACCATCGAGAATGGGGTGGTGAAGGGCGTGAAAACCGCCTTTGGCGTTGAATTTACCGCTAAATCTGTGGTATTGACCGCTGGCACCTTCCTCAATGGATTGATGCACGTGGGGCCTGTGAAGATAGAGGGCGGCCGTGTTTCGGAGCCTGCTTCGCACGGAATTACCGAGCAACTTCGCGACCTCGGATTCACCGTTCAGCGCATGAAAACGGGCACTCCGGTGCGCCTCGATGAGCGAACTGTTGACTTCAGCAAGGCCACGATTCAAGAGGGTGATGCCGATTTTCATCACTTTTCGTTCCTTCCAACGGTGAAAAGTCAACTCAAACAACGCCCTTGCTGGATAGTTTACACCAACTCGGAAGTGCACCAAATTTTGCGTGAGGGACTGCCTGAATCGCCGCTTTACAACGGTCAAATTCAGAGTATCGGGCCGCGTTATTGCCCCAGCATCGAGACGAAGTTGGTCACTTTCCCCGACAAGGAACAGCACCAGTTGTTCCTCGAACCAGAAGGGGAGAGCACCCACGAAATGTATCTGAATGGCTTCTCATCTTCCATGCCGTGGAAGGTGCAATTTGAGGCGCTTTCCAAGATTCCTGCCTTTGAAAATGTGCAGGCCTACCGTCCTGGATATGCCATTGAATACGACTTTTTCGACCCTACACAACTGCACCATAACCTCGAAACCAAACTCGTAAAAAACCTGTTTTTCGCAGGTCAAGTCAACGGTACCACTGGTTATGAAGAGGCCGCTGGGCAGGGTTTGGTGGCTGGTATCAACGCCCATCAAGCCGTGGCAGGGGGTGAACCTTTCGTGCTCGGCCGCGATGAAGCCTACATCGGTGTGCTCATCGACGACCTCGTGACCAAGGGTGTTGACGAGCCATATCGCATGTTCACCAGTAGGGCAGAGCACCGCATTTTGCTTCGCCAAGACGATGCCGACCGACGCCTAACCCCTAAGGGCTATGCCCTCGGTTTGGCCACCCAAGAACGCTACGATTTGATGCGTTCGAAGTGGGAAGCGGTGGAAAATTTGGTGGAATTTGCCAAGGAATTTTCGGTGAAAACCTCGCTTATCAACCCCGAATTTGAGCGTGCCGGGTTCCCAATTTTGGCTCATGGTTGCAAACTCTACGACCTGATTTTGCGTCCGCAACTCACCATTATGTTGCTTGCCGAAATGATTCCCGAACTCCAAAAACGCATTTTGGAACTGGAGCAGGCACGTCGCGAAGAGATTGTGGAAGCTGCCGAAATTTCCATAAAATACAATGGATATATCGCCCGCGAGGAAGCGATAGCAAAAAAACTTTCTCGCCTGGAGCATGTGAAAATTCGTGGAAAATTCAAATATGCCGACATTCATTCGCTCTCTACCGAGGCGCGCCAGAAGCTTGAAAAGATTGATCCCGAAACGGTGGGGCAGGCTTCGCGCATTCCGGGCATATCGCCGAGCGACGTGAATATATTACTCTTGCTTTTAGGAAGATAACTCAAAATTGTTCCACGTGGAACACATGTGTTGAACAAAAAAAAATAAACAACCAACTAAATACAACAATGAAACAAGAACAACTTGACAAAGTGAAAAGCGTAGTTCGCAACATTCCTGATTTCCCAGTACCGGGCATTCAGTTCAAAGACCTTACCACAGCCTTCAAAAATCCCGAAGCGCTCCAAATCATGCGCCAAGGTCTGCACGACCTCTACAAGGACAAAGGCATCACCAAGGTGGTGGGTATTGAAGCCCGCGGATTCATCGGTGGCGCTATGCTTGCTGTGGATCTCAACGCTGGATTCGTTCCATTGCGCAAACCGGGAAAACTGCCAGCCGAAACCATTCAGAAAGAATATGCGAAAGAATACGGCACCGATGTGATAGAAATCCACAAAGATGCCATTTCCTCCGATGATATCGTGGTGATTCACGACGACCTTCTTGCTACTGGCGGCACAATGATGGCTGCCTACGAACTGGTGAAATCGATGAATCCAAAGAAGGTGTATATCAATTTTATTTGCGAACTCCTCGGACTTAACGGCCGCGCGCTCTTCCCGGCAGATGTGGAAGTGACTTCGCTTTTCGATTTCCCCGACAAATAAAGTATAAATCGGAACTATATAATTTGAACCCCGACTTAAAACTCAAGATTAGTCTTTTGCCCGATTGCCCTGGTGTGTATAAATACTTCAACAAAGAGGGTACAGTAATATACGTGGGCAAGGCGAAGAATTTGAAGCGCAGGGTGAGCTCTTATTTCAATAGGGTTCACTCTGTGCTTCGCACCAACATGCTCGTGCGCCACATTCACAACTTGGAATATATAGTGGTGAACACCGAGGAGGAGGCGCTCGACCTTGAGAACAGTTTGATTAAAGCCTATCAGCCGCGCTACAATGTGCTACTGAAAGATGATAAGTCGTATCCGTGGATTTGCGTAACGAAGGAACTGTTTCCGCGAGTGTATCTCACTCGTGAAAAGGTGAACAAGCATGGGCGTTTTTTCGGCCCCTATCCCAAGACTGAAGTGGCATGGGCTTTGCTCGACGCGCTGAAGGAAATTTTCCCGATTCGTTCGTGCCGCTACAATCTCACGCCAGAAGCGGTGGAATCGAAGAAACACCGTCTTTGCCTGAAGTTTCACCTCAAGAGTTGCGATGGTCCCTGTCAGGGCTTGATTTCGCCCGATGAATACGCAAAATATATCGATGAAATCATTCATATCCTCAATGGTGAGACCAAATACGTGAGCGACTATTTGTGCGATGAAATGGCACGCTACGCTGCCGACCTCAAATTTGAGGAAGCAGAGCAGGTGAAGCGCAAATATCTCCTCGTGGAGAAATACCGCGCAAAATCGGTGATTGTGAGTCCCACCATCAGCAATATTGATGTGTATTCGCTCATTCGCGACGATTCTGCCGCCTACGCTAATTATATGCACGTGCGAGAGGGTAGTGTGGTGCAAAGCATGACCATTGAATACAAGATTGTGGACGCAGACACCGATGAAACCGATGCCGAACTGATGTCGACCGCCATTCGGGAGTTTCGTCAGCGTTTCGCCGATGCCTATCGGAAGGACCGTGTGAAAGATGCAATCGTGAATGTGGTTCCCGATTTCGAGATTGAGGGTGTGAATTTTGTGGTGCCACAGCGTGGCGATAAACGCAAGTTGCTCGCCATTTCGCTGAAAAACGCCGAGCAATACAAGACAGACAAACTCAAAATGATGGAGAAACTCAACCCTGAGCAGCGAGCTATGCGCACGCTCACCACCATTCAAAAGGATTTCCGTTTGAGTGCCGTTCCGCATCATATTGAGTGCTTTGACAACTCCAACATCTCTGGCACTAACCCCGTGGCGGCGTGTGTGGTGTTTCGCAACGCCAAACCCTCGAAAAAAGAATATCGCCACTTCAACATCAAGACGGTGGAAGGCCCCGACGACTATGCTTCGATGAAGGAGGTGCTCACGCGCCGCTATTCTCGCTTGGTGAGTGAGGGGCAGGATTTGCCGCAGCTGGTGATTCTTGACGGTGGCAAGGGGCAGTTGAGCGCAGGCGTCGAGGTGCTTGATGAGTTGGGGCTTCGTGGGCAGATTGCCATGATTGGCATCGCCAAGACTCTCAACGAAATCTATTTCCCTGGCGACTCGTTGCCGCTCTATATCGACAAAAACAGCGAAACGCTGAAAGTGGTGCAACGCTTGCGCGACGAGGCGCACCGCTTCGGCATCACGCATCACCGCAACCGTCGCAGCAAGAGCCAAGTTCATTCGGCTCTCGACGAGATTCGTGGGGTGGGGGATAAGACTAAACAACTGTTGCTCAAAGAGTTTAAGAGTCTTAAGCGCATCAAGGAGGCTTCGCTGCCACAACTCACCGCAGTAGTGGGTGCGGCAAAAGCGAATATAGTGTATAATGCGTTGAATATCAACGAAAAAGATAATAATTCAGAATAATAATGAGATTAGTGATACAAAGAGTGACCAGTGCATCAGTCAGCATTGATGGCGAAATCGTGGGCAAGATTGCCGGCGGTTTGATGGTGCTGGTGGGCGTGAGAGAGGGCGACACTGAGGCAGATATGAAGTGGCTTGCCCAGAAAACCGTGAATATGCGTATTTTCGACGACGAAAACGGCGTGATGAACCGCAGCGTGATTGATGCTGGCGGCGAAGTGCTCTCCATTAGCCAATTCACCCTCAATGCCTCCACCAAGAAAGGCAACCGCCCCAGTTACATCCATGCCGCTGGCCACGACCTTGCTGTGCCCCTCTACGAGGCGTATTGCGAGGAAGTGAGCCGCCTGATGGGCAAGGATGTGCAGCGTGGCAAATTCGGCGCCGATATGCAGGTGTCGCTCGTCAACGACGGCCCCGTTACCATCATCATCGACTCGCTCTTAAAAGAGTAATGTGCTGACACATCGGTGATTGGTAATAAATCATGCCGAAGGTATGTGCATACGTTTGGGCGAAACCACATTATTGTCCATCCAGCCTAAAGGCGAAAATCTATCTATGATTGGAAAAACGGTTTTTTTTTCGTAAGTTTGCAAAGTTAATGACTATTCAAGAGGCTCAACAAAAAGTGGATGAGTGGATTCGCACCTACGGCGTGCGCTATTTCAGTCCGCTCACCAATATGGCTCAGCTCACCGAGGAAGTGGGCGAGGTTGCGCGTATCATCAGCCGCACCTATGGCGAACAGTCGTTCAAGCCCTCCGACAAGGGCAAGGATTTGGGCGATGAACTTGCCGATGTGCTGTGGGTGGTGCTCTGCCTTGCCAACCAGACCGGGGTGGACCTGACCGCCGCTTTAGAGCGCAATTTCGACAAGAAAACTAACCGTGATGCCTTTCGTCATCTCAACAACGAAAAATTATCAAAATAAAATAACTATACAACATGGAACAAAAATTCGATTCTAAGGAAACTCCTAACAAGTATCAACAGGCTTTCCTCGAGAGCAAGGTGGAAACCAACGACGCAGTTGTGGCTGCTGAAGTGGAAAAAATCCTCAAAGAGCATATCGCAGAAAATGATAATAAGGAAGTGTATCAATTCCTGCTCAACTGTGTGGATTTGACCACACTCAGCACCACCGACAGCGAACGTAGCGTGGCTGCTTTCACCAAGAAGGTGAACGACTACTGGACCAACTATCCACAGTACAAGAACGTGGCTGCCATTTGCGTGTATAGCAATTTCGCAGAAGTGGTGCGTGGCGCACTTGAGGTGAGCGACGTGAATATCGCCGTTTGTAGTGCGGCTTTCCCTTCTTCACAGGCTCATATCGAGACCAAGGTGGCAGAAACCGCCCTCGCTATCGAAGATGGTGCCGACGAGGTGGACATCGTGATCAACATGGGCTACTATCTCGATGAGGCATACGAGGAATTGTGCGATGAAATCGCAGAAATCAAGGCCACTATGGGCGACCATCACTTGAAGGTGATTCTCGAAACAGGCTGCCTGAAGACAGCCGAAAACATCAAGCGTGCGTCAATCCTCTCTATGTACAGCGGTGCCGACTTCATCAAGACCTCTACCGGCAAGATTTACGAAGGCGCAACCCTTGAGGCTGCCTATGTGATGTGCCAGTGCATCAAGGAATATTACGAAAAGCACGGCGTGATGATCGGTTTCAAGGCTGCAGGTGGCATCCGTACCACAGCCGACGCAGTGAAATACTACACCGTGGTGAAAGAAGTGCTCGGCGAAAAGTGGCTCACCAACCAATACTTCCGTATCGGTGCCAGCAGTTTGGCAAACGCCCTCTTCCAATCATTCACCGAAACCGAAGTATCTCCATTCTAATCCACCCCCACACCCATACACGAACCCAAACAGTTCGTGAACACAAAAAATGCGAAGCCCCCACGGCTCCGCATTTTTTATTTCCCAGTGGCAGCAGAATCGGACTTATCAGACCTATCAGACCTATCGGACCTCAACTCGTTGTCTTGTTGACTTGTTGTCTCGTTGACCTCAAAATTTTTCGGGGAAAAATTTTGTTCTTTTGGGAAAAATAGTAACTTTGTAACTTGTGGAGAGATTTCGCTTAAAATCGCTTGTGAATCGCTCGAAAATTACAATAATCAATTAATAAAACCACCTACTATGATGAAACGTTTACTGACACTGGCAGCAGTTGTGATGACTGCCGCTGTGAACTGGGCACAAACCACTTTCCCAGTTACGCTCGACATCGCTGACGAGGCAAGTTTTGCCAAATGGACGGTGATTGACGCAAACGCTACAACGAGTGCCAACACTTGGGGTTACAGCAACTCCGAAGCACTCTATCCTCAGGACACGAAAGCAGCCGCCGACGACTGGCTGATTTCTCCCTCTGTGCATTTGGAAGTCGGGAAATATGAGGTGAGCGGCTATGTGATTCAGCGCTCCACTTTCAGTTCCGACAAACAGTCGTTCCAATTCACCTACGGCAATGCGCCTACTGTTGAGGCTCAAACCAATGTGTTTGTCACCGAAAAGGCGTATCAAAGCAAACTCTACAAAGCCACCACAGGTGCAATTATTGTGAGTGCCGCCGGCGACTATCATTTTGCCATTCATCTGACCAGCACCGGCTATCAGGGCGACTGTGGATTCCAAAAGTTCGTGATCAACAAGGTGGCTCCTGTGCCAGCACAGGTGTCGAATCTTGCCGTGGCAGTAGGGGAGAAGGGTGCGCTGCAAGCCACTCTCACTTGGACCAACCCCACCAAGGATAGCGATGGCAACGACCTCGCTAAATTCAGCGGTGTGAAGTTGAAACGCGGCACCACCGACCTTGGCACCGTGGCTGGCGCAAAGGGCGAGGCGATGACCTATGTGGACAAGGGCATCAGCAATCCCGGCAAATACACCTACACCGTGGTCGCCTACAATGAAGACGGCGATGCCACTACTGGTGCTCCAACCGTGACTTCGGGTTGGGTGGGTATCGACACTCCAAAACCAGTTTCTGACCTCGCAGCCACTGCCGACGGCGACAAGGTGACGCTCACCTTCACCGCTCCAACCGAGAGCGAGAACGGCGGTTATGTGGATTTTGAAAATGTCACTTACCGCATCACTCGCGATTCGGAAGTGCTCAACGAGGCATTCACCGGCACCACCTACCAGAATGTGGTGCCCAAGTTGGGCAACTACACCTACGGCGTGCAGGCGCAGTATAGCACCAAGCGTGCGGCTACCCAAACCGTGAAAATTCGTGCTGGCGAGGGCTTCCCAGTGCCTTATAGCGAAACTTTCGACCAAGCCGCATCGCTTGACCTGTTTGCCATTCACAACCTCTCTGGCGGCACACGCACATGGCGCTACAATTCGTCGAAGAAGTGCGTGGATTATTGGGGCACATCTTCTGCCGCCAACCACTGGCTCATCACCCCTCCAATCATTCTTGAAGAGGGCAAGACCTACGAATTGAAGTTCAACGCTGGCCTTGAAAAGGCAATAAAGCCTGAAAACTACAAGCAACTGAACGTGTATGTGGGCAAGGGCGATACTCCAGAGGCTCAAACCACCGAACTCTTTGGCGAACTCATCAAGTCTGCCATCATGGAAGGCAAAACGGCTTACTTCACCGCGCCATCGAGTGGCGGATTCAACTTTGGTTTCAACGTGACTGGTGCCACCGACTCCAACTCTATCTATATCGACAACATCACCGTTGACGAGGCGCAAGTGATTCCTGCCGCTGTGAGCGATTTGAAGGCCGTCCCAGCCGCTAAGGGCGCGCTTGCTGTGGAATTGAGTTGGGTGAACCCATCGAAGGCTGTGAGCGGCTTAGACCTCGCCAAACTCGACAAGGTGGAAGTGTTCCGCGGCGGCGAGTTGGTGACCATTATCAACACGCCACAAATGGGCGCAACCGTCACCTATACCGATAATGTGAGCGAACCTGGCAAATACACCTACACACTGGTTGCTTACGCCGATGAAATGAATAGCGAAGATGCAACCGTGACCAGCGCTTGGGTGGGTCCCGACACTCCTGCGGCTCCTGCTAACGCCGCTTTGGCTTTGAGCGATGGTAAACCTGTGGTCACTTTCGATGCTGTGACTGCTGGTGTGAACGGTGGCTATATCGACACCGAGGCGTTGGGCTACACCATCACTCGTCTGCCCGACGAGGCTGTGGTGGCAGAGGGCGTGAAGGCTACCACTTTCACCGACAATGCCGTGTTGCCACTCGCAAAATATAGTTATTCTATCGTGGCAAAGGTGGGTGAGCAAGTGAGCGAGGCGGCGCTGACCAATGGTCTCGTGCTTGGCGACGCGCTCGAACTCCCATACGAAACCACCCTTGACAATGCCGACGATGCCGCTATCTGGGCATTCTACGATGCCGACGCCGACAGCAAGACTTGGAGTTACAGCACCCGCAACACAGCCATTGAATCGGGCTTCAGTGCAAAGGCTGGCGATGCTGCTTTCACTCCTCCATTCCGCACCGTGCAGGGTGCACACATGCTCACCTACGATGTGCACGGCTACAGTTATCGCTATGGCGATGCCTACGATGTGGTGCTTGCCAACAATAGCGACTACGCCAACGCCGCCACACTGGCGCAATATCCCGACAAGGACATCGCATTCGCCATGTACGAAACCCGCACCGTCAACTTCACCATTGATGCCGCAGGCATTTACAACATCGGTTTCAAGCAGATGTCAACCAGCCCTTGGGGTATCTCTATCAAGAATGTGAAGATTGAGTGCACCGTGCCTACCGGCATCACCGAGACCATCGGTTTGGGCATCAACTACTACGACCGTGCGGCTCAATGCCTGATGCTCGCCCAGCCAGCCCATGTGACCGTGGTGGCTGTGAATGGCGTGGTGGTGGCTGCTGCTGACGCAGAGGCGCAACTCAACCTCTCTCACCTCGGTTCAGGCGTGTATATCGCCTCTATCGTCACCGCCGACGGCAAAGTGAGCCATGTGAAGTTTGTGAAATGATAATTGAAAAATTACTGTAAAATAAAGCATGAAAAAAACATTTTTATCTTCCTTTGCCCTTGTGCTTGCCGCCCTCTCGCTGCAAGCACAGGTGGCAGAGCCTGTACGCAATGCGGCAGAGCGGCCGTCGTTCTCTCCTGTGAAGGTGGAGCAGGCGGCAAACGTGGCAATGCCTAAGCGTGTGCGTGCAAATGCGAGTGGCGAGCTGAAAGCCGCCTTTAGTGTGCAGGGCGCATCGTCGCAAACCGCCGTTTGGAGCGATAATTTCGACCAAGGCGCATCGAGTTGGGCACTTACCAACGACCCCTCTGGATATGTGAAATGGTCGTTGAAAAACAAGGGCTTCAACGCCGTCGATGCCGCCGATGTGCAGTCGCTCTATGTGGAGGGCCCCTATCAGGTATTTCGCCGTGCCGTGGCTTATGCCACCAGCGCGGGTGTGAGCGTGCCGTCGAACGGCGCATTCCACGCTTATGTGAAGTATAGCGAGGCGATGAACGATTACGCCGTGCTCACGTTGAGCGTATCCACCGACGATTTCGCCACTTCCACCGATTTGTGGAATAGCACGATGGAATCGGGGCATACTGGCAACATTTGGCACCAAGTTGAGGCTGATTTGAGTGCATTCGCCGGTAAATCGGTGAAATTCCGCTTCACCTACGGTCCAGGCACCGCCGACGAGTTTAAGACGGGCGGATATATGGCCGACTACGTCATCGACGGCTTGGAAGTGACAGGCGTGGCTTCAATCGACGGCGTGAACGTGGCCACTGGCGAAGTGGTGAAGTTTGCCGACCTCTCGCAAGGTGCGCCAGTGAAGTGGCAATGGGTGTTCCCCGGCGGCACTCCATCGGCTTCTACCGAGCAAAATCCGCAAGTTTACTATAAGGAAGACGGCACCTATAACGTGAGCCTTGAGGTGATTGATGCGCAAGGCAATAATTCGGCAGTCACTCGCGAAGGCTTCGTGACCGTGACCGGCAAGGCTCCTGTGGCGCACATCATGCCACCAGCCACCTTCCGCGAGGCTTCAAGCCATCTGCCATTGGTGGCTCCGCTGGCTTCGGTGCAATTCTCCGATGCTTCCGAGGGTTTCCCCAACAAGTGGAACTGGAGTTTCACTGGCGCATCGCCAGCCGCTTCCACCGAGCAAAGCCCCAAGGTGAGTTACGACTTCCTCCACAAGCAAAGCGTGGGCCTGCAAGTGGAGAATAAGCACGGTAAAAGCGAAGATAAGATGGATGTGCAGGTTGAATACGAGGCGGTGATTAACAATCTTCTGCCCGACGACCGCCCCATTACCTACGATTTGGGCAACGGCACATTCCCCGGCAGCAACCAGATGGGCGTTACCGAGTATGGCGAGCGTTTCTCCAAGCCCTCGCGTCCGATGGTGGTGTATGGCGCATACGTTTATTTCGTGACCAACAAAGCCACCCACATTGCCGACCAAATCGCCAACGTGGGCGTGCATTTGCGCAAGAGCGAAAACGGACTGCCGGGCGAGAAACTCGAATCGGCATGGTGGCGCACCTTTGAACTGGAGGTGGGCGGCTCCAACCTCGTAGGCACCGAATTTCAGTTTACCCCACAGGTGGTAGATGATGAGTTTTGGTTCACTATCGATGGTATTCCAGAGTGGAACGACTCTTGCAACGTGTCGTTCGCCATGGCGAAATTCCGCAACGAAGGCAACACCGCCTACATGCTGAAAAAGGGCAAATGGACACCACTCACAGGCTACTTCCAAGGTGGCGATGGCGGTCAAACCAGTTTCTACATCTTCCCGATGGTGGCGCACTCCGTGATTACCACGTTGCCCGTTGGCACCGATGAAATCGTGGTTCCTGCCACGGCAGGCGTAGCAGAGCAGCAGATTTTCTCGCTCTTTGGCTATAAAGACCCTGTGGTGGACGCCAACTGGTGCCGCATCATGAATAAGCAGAACGGTTTGACGGTAGATACCCTCAAAATCGGCTACGACGCGTTGCCGGCAGGAATGGAGAGCCGTACAGCCAACATCACGCTCACCGACGGTTACGACACCATAACCCTGAAGGTGACGCAAAAGGCTGACCAAAAGAAATATGATGTGACCGACGTGACACGCCTCATCAACATGATTCTCGGCACAGTGGAAAAGGACGATGCCTACGACTTCGACGGCGATGGCATACTCAATGTGACCGACGTCACCTCCCTCATCAACATCATCCTCCAAACCGCCCAATAGCCCCATAATCCGTAAAGATAATTACACATTCAGCTCGGCATCACCTCTTATGTCGAGCTGAATTTTTAGTTATAGAACCACAAAGTGAAATTTTATTTAAATTTTAATCAAGAGTATGTAATCTATTAAGATACAGTGATATAAGTATGCGTTTCGAGTAAGCTTCAGGTAAATTTCGAGTAAACTTCAGGTAAATTTCGAGTAAATCACACCAATCTCCAATGTTTATTTTGGGTGACAACAATAATATTTTTCATTCTCAACTTTTTCAGCAAATTACCTATTTTGTTTGTCTTTTGTTCTTCTGTGAGTACATCTGATAACTTTTCTCTTAAAAGATTGTCAATTTCTTTTCTTGAAGCCGTGTTGAATTTTCGCAGATAGTCAATTATCATTTTTTTAAAATAGTCATCATCAAAACTTTTGTTTTTAATGTATTGGCTCTTTAGGCTTGCGTCATTTAGAGTTTCCACCACATGATGAGCCAAATAATAATTAGGTTTACGTCCTTCAATATATCCAAGCTTTCTTAAATATTTTGCTTGTTCTCCATTGATTTGTTGATGTTTTTGCACTTTATCAAGAAGCATAATATCGGAAAGGCCGAGGGATGGGTTGGAAGAAAGAATTTTGGCGAAATTTTCATCAATAACTTGCCCAACGATAGAAACCTTGACTTTTCCATCGTTTAAATCAAATTCTGGTAAAGGGAAAAATCTATCCTTCTGTTTGATAAACATCTTCTTGATACCACCACCCTCTGACTCAATCATGTTGAGATTTCTCATGGCTTCAACAAGGAACCTGTTTCGATAAACAGATTCAGGGCAGTCGTCAATGATTACATCTTCTACGCTTTTAGGTAAGAAATTTCCGGCGTTTTGAAACACCAAATGGTCATCTTCGTATTCAACGATTTCTATGCGTGAGCATTTTGTGTAGTCCTGATGAGCAATAGCGTTATGCAGTGGCTCTCTGATATTGAAAATATCGTATCTAAGCATTTCGTCGGGGAAGAGAGAGTCGGGTCTAATAAGACGGTATTTAACATTTCTAATCTTGGAATAGAGTTTGTCTACAGACAAGAGTAATGGCATAGAAAAGATGTCATAATCTTTATTCTGATTAGAATTGGAACTTCTAAGCGACCATCGAATTTTTGCAACGAATGGACTCAAAAAGTGTTCGGATTCGTCTTTTCCTAATAGGATTAAAGCGGTGTATGTGATATGCCCCTTTATGGTTAGTTTAGCTTTGTCAAGAAATTTTTGGTCGGTCCATGTTTGAATTTCTTCTTTTTTATGTGGGTTTCGTTTTACGAACTCCTTCTTTGCCTTTTCAATAGCCTCTGGGTCTAAATCTGAGATTGTGGCGTTTTCTACGATAGTTGCACTCCAATCATTGGGGATTTCAATTTCAGATAATATCGACTTAAGTCTATCTTCAAGGATTTCAATCAATGTGTCACCAGGACGTTGCCACGCTTGGTTATGAGCATAGACGGGGAGTTTTGGGTTGTGTTTGGGAATCGTAATAATCCAAACTATAGCACCAGTGTCTTCTGCTTTTAGCTCTATGATGTCAAGACCTTCAAAAGGAAGGTTTTTGCACTTTTCCACAATTTTTGCTTTGGCGGATTCGGTGTTGTAGTTTCCAAAATTTTGAATGCCTGTTATGTCTAATGTTCCATCTTTAACTCCGATAACTAATGCACCTCCGTTCATATTTGAAATCCCAGAGATGTATGACATGACATCATCTCCTTTGTGCCCACAGAGTGTATTTTTTAAGTTGCTATAGTTTTTCCAATCGCAAGATTCGTCTTCTTTTGGGAATTGTTGGAGCAGATATTTTTTGATTTCAATTTCTTTCATTGTCTAAAACAGTCGTTTCTTGGCGTTTGTGATGTGATAATTGATAGGATTAAGTTGACTAAAGTTATACCATGATGTAAAGTTAATCAAAAAGTTTAGATAATCCATTTTTGAGCAAAAAAATGTCTTGCATTTGATTTTTTAATATTAGGAATGAAGCATTCACGAATGCTTGTTCTCGCCAAGAGTTTTCACCGTTCAAGAAAAACCACAATTTCCTCAACTTGCTGATTTTTAGTATAAATTGCGGGTGGTTGTTCGTGTTTGTGAATCTGTTTTCGTAAGTCTTTTCGGGGTGGGGTGGTATTGTGCTGTGGGGAGGGTGATGGGCTCTGTGGAAAAATACTGGGGGACTGAAACAAAAACATAAAAAAACAGCCTTTTAGCGATGCCAGTGCTTCGCACCTGTCGTTAGTGCTGTGGC
>OQVP01000301.1_pt1 | contig 18914 bp, 14 predicted proteins | sample 1691541 | NCBI WGS metagenome assembly OQVP01 (sample SAMN03418258, study PRJEB22391) | human gut metagenome | biome: human-gut; feature: organic feature; material: feces | host: Homo sapiens | place: Tanzania | collected 2013-01 | reverse complement strand
CACTAATACATCTTGAATAAAATCTTTCTCAACAGAAGAATATTTTTCATTTTTAATTTGTAGTTGGAGGTTTCTTTTCGGCAAGGTGCTCTCTGCTATTTTTTCATTTTTAGAATGCTCCTTTTTTGACTGATTTTGCTTTTTATCAATGTTAGAATTGACTTTTTCTACACTATAGTTTCTCACAACTGTTATTCGTGGTTTTATAAGTTGCTCTTCTATACCTGAAAGGTACAAGGAAACATTATTTCCTTTGCTGCAACTTTGTACATAGCCACCATCAGGTTTATCTATAATGCTGTCTATGTGAGCTTTATATTCATTTTTACCAACAGAAACAAGCACATCTTTATCCTTGTCTATAGTTCCGGATAGAATTTTTCCGAAGACAATAGTCCCCCTTTCATATGCAGCTTTTCTTTTAACTCTAAATGTAAATTGCATATTAAACATGCTTTATTTTAGAAACAGTTAAAAATAATATTATTTACCACAGAACATGTCCTTCTTGGAATTGTCCTTTTTCTGATTCTGGCTGTATAAAACTTTTCAAATGGTTTCTTGCCCATTGTGCTTCTTTTATCCAATGTGCTTGCTCTGAACCTGAGGATATTCTTGCTTGATGTTCATACCAATCTACATCTGCTTGTGTGAAACCTTTAAAGGTTAGGGGCTCGACATTGTCCATATTCCCATCTTCACACAAACTCTTCAGATGGTTCTTTGCCCATTGCGCTTCTTTTATCCAATGTGCTTGCTCTGAACCAGAAGATATTCTTGCTTGATGCTCATACCAATCTACGTCAGCTTGTGTAAATCCCTTTAACTCTTTACTAATTTGTGGATGAGATGGAGCAATATTTTGTAAAGCTGTTGATTTAGTGTCTTTAAGGAATGATTCATATGACATTCTTGCAAAGTCTGATTTTGCAAAAGCATCTAAACAATTTTCCCATGTAGGCATAATACCTTCTTGTTTCATCGCTGCAGCAACTTGTCGTCCAAAATCTATAGCTTTCAGACGTAATGCTCCTCCAGGATGAGATTCGCAAGGTTTAGTGGCTCCCAAAGTCTTTTCAAAATTACTTTTACCTATACCAAGCATTTCTTCTCTTACTCCAACAAAGAAATCTGCCCCTAACTCATCAGCCCAGTTCGTATTGCCAAATTCTTTTTGTGTTATACGATGCCCACATTCATGAGTCCATACCTTGGTCTGATCTTCAAATGAAGTTAGTCCCATGTCTTTGAATTGTTGTACATTATATTGAAAGACATCATCATTAACAATGTCTGGGTTGAATGTGTAAACACCGATACTATCGCCTTCTTGCATAGGAATATCGTTCATACCAAAGAAATTGCATGCACTATGTGCGGCAGCTTCTATTTGATATGAAGGAACTTCTGTTGTTGATGTTTTCAAAAAGTCAGGGCATACATCCTTCATAAACTTATCCCCAACAACTTCTGCAACTTCACTAGCTTTTTCCATTACAGAAGAAAATAATGATGTTATTGGATCCATTTCCTATTGTCTTTTAAGTTCAACATATTGCTGTAGCCAATTATCATAAAAATTAGTTTTATTCATAATGCTACATCCTTTTATATACATATTGAGGAAAGTTTCTATATTAGAACTATCAATACCATCTATTTTTTTTAATTTATTTTCAATTGTATAATTAAACTCTTCTATATTATTCAATTTTGAAGCGTGTAGAAAAATTTTTTCACCTACATATAAAACAAATATTCTTGGTACTAAAGTTTGTGCATCTAAATTGTCATCTTGTAACAACGTTATAATCTTTACGAGAGAAGAACCACTTACCCCTGATTTTTCTAAATTATCAACAAAAGAGTCAAATTTAGGTATATCCACATAAGAAGAATATAAATCCTTTATAACATTCTCTTGAAAGTTGTTGTTACTATCTGGTATAACGTATTCAAAAGGTTTTATGTCCTCAAAATAATCAATAGTGCATTCTACAGGTTCTTCCCAACCTTTTTGATAGACTACGGCATCACCAGTTTTTAATTTTGACAGTTCATTTGACTGCTCTTCTGTTAGTCCTATAGAATGTGCTGAAATTTCTCTATCAGACTTATTCGGGAGATTCATTACAATTTTTGTGTTGGTATTGCTTATTGCAGATCTGTCCAATAAAGACGGTGATTGGTCTGCTATAATAAAACTCTCTCCGTAAGTTCGCATTTCTGCGATAGCAGCAGACAGCATTTCTACAGACTTTCCTGCTAAATTAGAACTTTCTTGTGATTGTACATTTGAAGTAGCACGTAATAAATTATGAGCTTCTTCCAAAACTGTGACATGTCGTAATGGAAGATTCATACCCTTATTTTCTGATAATCTAAATTCATTTAGTTTTATTAATAGTATTCCCATAATTAAAGATTTTGTTTCAGCAGAACCAACTCTGCTCAAATCTATTATGACATTACTATTAAATAGCTCTTCATCATTTATTGGTTTGTTTTTGAAAATATTTCCAACAATGCCACTGTTCAAAGATTGTAATCTTGTTTCTAATGCACCTTTGTAATCTCCTTTAGTATCAGATGAGTATTCTGATTCATTTACATAATTTGAAAGCTCTCTTTTTACATCTTCAAATGTAGGAAATACATTATATGGAGCAATAGACCGAACTAAATCCCAACCACATGACTCATAAGCTCTGCAAATTGCTTCCTTTAAAACTGCAGGCATAGCAGCATACATAGGCCAGCAGGCATTAAATATGTCTATCAATCTATCAATATGTTCCTCTATATGTACATTAGAAGGGAAACTAAATGGATTAAGTTTTATCTGTTCAGAAATTTTTGGGTTGGTTCCATAAACTTTGACATCCTCATATCCTCCGAATACATTTTTGTATTCACCTTTTGCAGGTTCTATTATTAAGAAATGCTTGCCTTCTTCTCGTAGCTTTGATAATATCAAATAAATGGTATTGGATTTACCACTACCTGTAGTACCTGTAACAAAAACGTGAGAGGTTAGCAATTCCTCGTCTAATTTTACATTGTTGCCCTTTTCTTTGCAGCCAAGATGCAACATCGTACCGATTTGAATTGTAGATTTGGACGTTTGCGAAGAAATAACATTTCTTCCAAATCCTGCTTGTTCTTTTACAAGAATTCCTGGAACGCTGCTCATAGGTAAAGACATTCCTATAGCCAACTCGAAAGAATTAATTTCTGTCGTTTGTGGGCAATTTGATGTATTAGCAAAAGACGGATGTTTGAAATGTTGAAGATAATCTAATGCGGCGGATGACTCTTCTTGATTCCAAGAATATGTGTTTATTCCGTCAATATTTAGATTCGTACCACATATCAAACCTTTATAGATACAAGCTAAGATATATGAAGTTGTTTGAGTGTCAGCTAAAAAGTATGTAGAAAAAGACCAATTCCCATAAGTTTCTGCCCCATAAGTTCTTTCTATCCTTTTTTCTATATTTTTCAGTTCTTCTTTTACTTTTTTATCTTCTTCTTTAATCTGTATAGATTTGCCTGAATTTTTATTTTTTCCATTAGTCGTAGCAGAACTCTCCGATTTTCCCAAAGTTGATGATTTGGAATTTGTTGTTGTTGTTCCACTCGTATCACTTGTTCCAGTAGTATTTGATTCGCCAGAATTAACTCCTGCAAAAAAAGCTACAGAACTACCATCCGACTTAGATTTAGAACCATTGTCAGTATGACTACAATTTGTTCCGTTAGAGTTTCCATTGGTTGAAGATTCTGTTGTGGATTTTGTTATTGTAATTGATTCTTGTTCCCCAAAATTCTCAGTGTTAGTTGTTGTTTTCTCTGCTTGTCCTGAGAGCTGATTATATTTATTGGCAAGTTCTATTCTTTTGTATTTTACTGATTCTACACTTTTATTTTCAGCTAAAAGTACAATTACAAATGACGGAATATTTGATGTTGAATTTATTAATCGTTCAATACCTTGGACAAAGCCTTCCTTTTTCTCGTTTTTTAGAGATGGTATTCCTGAGGTGTATGATACATAATAGTCTTCATTCTTGGAAAAAGAAAAGTCTGTGGGAACATAAGAAATGCCTGGAAGACAACCATAAAGTCCTCGTTGCAAAAGATATTTAGATATGTAATTCTTCAGGCCTTTTTTATCTCTTACTCCTAAATATAGTTGTATTAACCCGTCTTTTTCTTTTTTGATAACTATGGTGATTGTATCTGCCGTTTCATGAAGCGCAGTATAGATAATGGAAAGATTATCTAAAATCTGTCCGGTCTTCTCCGTTACAATTTTCTCAATCTTTATCCACGACATATGTGTCATGGAATCTAATTCTATTGGTGACATGTGTTGTTCTGCCACTTTAGAACTATTTATTTGAGTCTCTATCTTGGGTTCCTCAGAACATACCACATCATTGCTATGAGGTGATATGTTCTGTGGAGCAGTAGGCTTGGCACCATACATTTTGCCAAATTCTTCTAGTTTACCCATAATATCCTATTTATTTATATTTTGCAAGTAATGAATTTGAGAAAATCTCAGCATCTACAGCCCATTTCAATGCATTTTCTTCAACAGACGCTATGTAGGAATTTATCTTATTTTGAAGTTCTTTTTCTTTTTGAAGATTTATGTTTCTTTTTCTCTCTTGTTGATTGTTGTGCTCATATATGCCATAAGCAATAGCCAAAGATTCAGCGACCAACGCCCAAACTTTCAACCCTGATACAAGCATAATAAAAGACATTGCTGTTCCGACTCCAACAATTTGGACTTCTTTATTTTTAACAACTTCACGTAAAGATACCCCTTCTTGTTGTTCTGGTTCATAATCTTCGATGTCTATTTTAGGTAACACCATCGGATTGTTTGTTATCCAATTTTTCATACTAACAACATAGCCTGTATTCAAATTGATAAAATCAATCTGTTTTTCCTCAGAAATGGAATCAACAAGTTCGTTATATGTTTTCTTAATTTGTAAGTTTATGTACTTAACAAAGGAGTCTTGTACGTCTATTGCATACAATTTCAACGAACTTGCCGAGAGGATTTTTAAATCATTCTGAGCAATTTCCTTAATCTGCTCTTTTAGTATTTTATTATCAATGTCCATAATATTATGCAATGTTTGTGGTTGTTAATACCTTTTCGTTGTATTCTGAAATCTTCTTCAGCTCAGAATCGATAGCAATAATTTTGTCAGCAATTTCTTGAGCAGAGGCAAGATTATTTTTTATTTTATCATATTCGTTCTTCTTTTGTACAACCAACTTACCTAACTGTTTTTGGATGTCTAAACCAGTAGGATAAATGTAACTCATATAAAGATCCGTACAATAGCTACTAATAGATTTTATGGCTTTACTCTTTAGGTCGCTCTGATAATTAGCCAATTCCTTCTTGTCGTCAATTTCATCATAGTATATAGTTTCATAATCATAGCCTCCCTGCCCTAAAAAACGCTTTATAAGACTCCAAAATCCTTTCTTATTTATCTTTGCTTGAAATGATTTTTTTGTTGTAGCGTCCTTTCTCGCTTTACGTTTAGCTTCCTCTATATCAATAGGAGGGAGGCATATTGTAGGGAATTCGGATGAAATCTCTATATCGCCAAGTTTCTGACAATCACGTGTAAACTTAGTCATGACAAGTTCTTCCTCTATGGGAAACATATCTTGAAAGTTATTGTATGCATTGTCTATTTCTGCAAATGACGTAGCCAAATCTATTTTTTTTTCAAACTTCTTGTAAGATTTATCGAACATACTCGTTAAGGTATCTGGGTCATAAGACAATATTAAATCATTATACTTTTTAAGTATCTTGACTCTATATTTTTCTATTTCTTTCTTTTTAAGTTCTAACTCTTGCTTGAAATCTTCTGGCGATTTGGTTAACTTACCATTCCAAAGCCCTTTTTCTTCTGTCTTCTTCGACCCAAAAGATTTAAAGTCTGAAATAATCGTTTCACGCAATTTTGCAAAGGCTTGCATTTTTGCATCTCTTGCAAAGCAACCGAGAGCTTGCTTTAAGGCAGCAAAACCTGCAACCTCAACAATTTTTTTATTGAGATTTTCTGTATTAAGTTCCTTTTGTTCATCTGCAAGTTCTTCTAACAACATAATAACCATGTTCTTATACATCTTAATATCAGAGCGGTCCATACCTTGTATGTTTACTCCAATATTTTGAAATATCATAGGGTCTAAGTTTGAACGAGTAATGGCGCAATCGTAAAGTAATGACAACATACTGTCTACGGCAAAGAAGCGGTCACGTGGTATTGCGACATCTCCTTGTGAAAACAATTCCAGTGCATTTTTGAATGTTCTTTCAATGTTGCTTCTGCAAGCTGATTCACCAGCATGTGTGATAACAAAGAAAGTCCTTTCTTTAGCCACATCTGTTAGCTGTGAATATGCTCTCTTAACCATCTCACTAAGGTCGTTTCTACCTATTGGCTCTGTACCATTAAACATAAATATTGCTCCGTCAACCTGTTCGTTTGCCAAGAAGTCTTTTGTTGTTTGATCTATTCCACCTAATGCTCCGATGCCAGGGGTGTCAACAATTCTCCATCCACGATAAGATTCTGCTAAAGGATATTCCATATAAACGTGAACAGGAATTGTACTTCTGTTCTTTGCTTCAATCCCTTCTTTGTGGTTTCCGAGAACGTATTCTTTAAGAAGTTCTTCGTCAATTGTTGGACGCCCTGAAAGTTTAATTATAAGATCTTTATTATTTAAAATGTCTTTTATCCCTTGACCTTTAAGGATAAACTCGTTGATGTGATTTATTGGCAAAGATTCAAATTTAGGATTGATGGCTGCTACTTCTTTTAATTTGCCAATAATTTCATCACCATTGAATTCTTCTATGTGTCCATCTCCATAGGTAACTTGGAGACGCTTGATTGTAGACCAAACAATTTCAGTCAAAGTACATGTCGTTTGAAAATGTCCTGTTGGTAGGATGTCTTCATCTTCCAGCAATGCATTGATGAACGCAGACTTGCCCGAAGTCATTTGACCAATAACGGCAAGAGTGAACACTCCTTTTACAAAAGGTTCGGACAGTATTTTGATACCTTCACGTTGAAACGGCTCGTCATCAGGTATATGAATAACGGCTCGCAATTCGTCATAAAGTTCATTGGCTTTAATGACTCGTTCTCTGAGTTCCTTTAGTTGTTCCATATTATTTTACGTTTTTATTTAATTTTTCTATAGTTAGAATATCAGAATCTCCAAACTCGTTTTCCTCCAAAGGAAAGGATTCTATATCGAAAGTTTTAATGTCATTTGCGATATCTATAATCTCAGATAATTCCGAAGAATTTGGCAACATTGATTCGATTTTAATGTTCTCAAAGGTGTTGGAAGCCCCATCAATATAGGCAGATAGAGACTCATCTGAAATTGCGTCTAATAAATCAATCATAATATTCCTCCTTTCTACCCATAACAAGGCGAAGTTGTACTAATGCTCGCCGATGTATATTATATAAATTATCAACAGTCACCCCCATTTCTTCTGCTAATATTTCTGGACGTATATCTTGCAAATCCAAGACTTCAATAACTTTGCGATAACGCTTGTTTGGCATTTTTATTAACATGGAATGTAAATCCATACGTTGGTCTATTGATTTAATCTGATTTTGGGATAATCCCATTTTATCATTTAGAGTAGTTATAAGCTCTTTCCCTATCAGTTCTTTGCGTTTCTTTTGAAAAAATCTAACAGCGACAACACTTGCCCATGTTATCAATTTGCTACGAAAGTCGAACTGGCGAATTTTCTTCCAATTGTCATTTGCCAAATATATGTATAGTTCATTTATCAATTCTCTTTTGTCTATATTGCCGTCAAAGATATTGAGTAGAATGTATGCAAACAAAGTAGAACATTTCTCAACGAAGAAATATTCAATAATTTTTTTATCGTTGTTCAGAATACCTTTGACTATATCTTCGTCAGTATAACTCATTGTTAACAATTAAATTTTTTGCAAATAGGCACTCGGTACGTATGCAGTCATAACGGTCAGCAGGTTGTTGACAACAATGCCCACTCGCTGTTGTCCTTTATGACGTGCCACTATTCCCATAAAGCCTTCGAACTCACCTTTTACCACTCGTACCAACTGACCTTTCTCGAACTTCTGGATTTCTCCAGAGACAATGATGACATCATCTTCCTCTGAAGCGCACGCTATTTTGAGACTTTCCATCTGATAGTCGGGAACAATCAATGGAGTTTTCTCTATTCTGTTGCCAATATGTGTATGGTGATAATAAAAACGAAGAAATGAGAGGTTTGCGTTGTCGTAAACAAAAGTTTTGAGTTGCTCTTCAGTGCCGTAGGCGAAGAAAATATTTGGTAAACGTGACTCGGTAACAACTTTGCGTTTACCATTTATAAGTTTAACCGAATTAATCGTTGGATAGAAAGCCATAACGCCTTGGGTTGTCAAGTAGTCGTATGCTTTTTTTTCTCTACCATAAGTGGTGCGTAAGACATACCAATGTGAACCATCTTCCTTTTTTTGTGCTTTAGGCATTACTGCTTTATGTGCATTTCTGGTGGACACCCCTGTTTGTGAACTCTCTGCGAAAACATCACTTTGAGCTTTGGGGAGGGTGTTGGAGGTAAGTCCAACACAGGGAGGAGTTTCACCACCTCCTACGGTGTGTACATCTTGCAATGCACGTTCATCGACTTTCATATCGGTGTTAACTTATTCTAAGCAGAACCCAGTTAATAAATTGACACAAAAAAGCGTGAGATCCTCTTGCTGCCTATCCCACACATCGAGGCTCTTGCATTGCCTATTTTGGTTGAACAGACAACGTCAGAGCCCACGCCGATATGAAAATCATCACCATAAAGAGACCTATATAAAACATTTTACTGCACCCAAAGGGTACAATCTATGCTTACAAGGTCTCCACGGGTTTTGATATAATCACACCCGGGACATCTACCGTTGCTACATTCAAGACCAAAATATCGATATGGTTGCAAGATTTCGATGTGTCTTAAACAGAGCGTCAGATAAACGCCTTCTATGTCTGGATTGTCTTCCCACCCATGCCCGCTTTCGTATAGATATGTCATGGCTGATTTCACTACACTCAGCACGGCGTAGGCTGCCGACTCGGTTATCATGAAAGAACGCGTCTTACGGCGACAACTGCAGTCTGACTATACAATCCGATAGCAAAGATAAAGAAAATAATTAAGATGTTAGTAAAAAGGATTAGAAATATTAATGTCTATATACGAATTTAAGATTATTTAAGTAAACTAATTCTGTAAATCTAATAATTTGTGCAAATAAAACCATTTTCAATGCTTTTAATACAAAAACGTGAACGAAGGACATGTCACGTTTATGAATCAGGGGTGAAACAGGGGGACAGATACTGTTTTAAACAAGGCAAGTTGGGTTGTTTTGCTCCCGACATTTATGACGGGATCAAATTGTAACTTTAAATCTTTCAAGTGTTCACCTTTACATAAAACATATCCATTATATAAGAGTTCTTCTTCGAATGTTCACAGTTCAATCTCATCAATCCCAAGCGTTACAATATAACAATATAACAGTTTCCAAAAACCGCACACGGATGCCACGGATTGTCACTCTTTTTATTTTCCTTCCATTTCGCATTTCAAGCGTTACAGCGTTACAGTTACAGTATTACAGTTTTTGAAAAGCAAAACGGGGTGTGTTAGACCTCATTAATCATGCTTCATCAAAGGTCAAACCAAACGAAAATAAAGACGAATATAACTTTTTAAGTCAACATCTTCGCAACTTTTATTTTATTTTTATATATTTGCATGGAAAATCTGAAACAGGGGAATTAGTCCCCATAACTCTTAAAAGCAAAAAAACTGAACATCAGTCATGGTGTCGTTGAAGTATTTTCTATTCCATACTGATTCAGTAAAAAAAATGAAGATATGCCAGTACAAAGTGAAGCATCCCTCGAAAATGGCCTTATAGCTACTCTCCAAAAGATGAACTACGAGTATGTTCACATTGAAGAGGAGAAAAACTTGTCTGCCAATTTCAAGAAACAGTTAGAGAGACATAACAAGAAAAAATTGGTAGAACTTGGTCGCACAGAGTTTACTGAGGCAGAATTTGAGAAGATACTCATCTATCTTGAAGGTGGTACTCGCTTTGAAAAGGCAAAGAAACTGCGTGACCTATTTCCGCTTGAACTGGAAAACGGCGAACGCCTATGGGTAGAGTTCTTGAACCGCACTCACTGGTGTCAGAACGAGTTTCAAGTTTCCAATCAAATCACGGTTGAGGGCAGAAAGAAATGCCGTTACGATGTGACTATACTTATCAATGGTCTGCCTTTGGTTCAAATTGAACTGAAGCGCAGAGGTGTGGAACTGAAACAGGCATACAACCAGATACAACGCTATCACAAGACTTCTTTCCATGGACTGTTTGACTACATCCAGTTGTTTGTCATATCCAATGGTGTAAACACTCGCTATTTCGCCAACAACCCGAATAGTGGCTATAAGTTTACTTTCAACTGGACGGATGCCGCCAATGTGCCTTTCAACGACTTGGAGAAATTTGCCACAGTGTTCTTCGACAAGTGCACGTTGGGCAAGATTATAGGCAAGTACATAGTATTGCATGAGGGCGACAAATGCCTGATGGTGCTTCGCCCTTATCAGTTCTATGCCGTGGAGAAGATTCTCGACCGTGTGGAAAACTCCAACGATAATGGTTATATCTGGCACACAACTGGTGCAGGCAAAACCTTGACATCATTCAAGGCAGCCCAACTCGTATCCGAGTTGGACGATGTGGATAAGGTGATGTTCGTGGTTGACCGCCACGACCTTGACACGCAGACGCAAGCCGAATACGAGGCCTTTGAGCCTGGCGCCGTTGACAGTACCGACAACACAGACGAATTGGTGAAGCGTCTGCACAGTAATTCAAAGATTATCATTACCACCATTCAGAAACTTAATGCAGCTGTCAGCAAGCAGTGGTATAGCAGTCGTATAGAAGAAATACGTCATTCTCGCATCGTGATGATATTCGACGAGTGTCATCGAAGCCATTTCGGAGAATGCCACAAGAACATCGTAAAGTTCTTCGACAACACGCAGATATTCGGTTTTACTGGTACTCCTATATTTGTTGAGAATGCGGTGGACGGACATACCACAAAGGAAATCTTCGGCAACTGTCTTCACAAATATTTGATAAAGGATGCCATTGCCGATGAAAATGTGCTGGGTTTCCTTGTGGAGTATTACCACGGCAATGAGGATGTGGAATATGCCGATCAAGACCGCATGACGGAGATAGCAAAATTTATCCTTAATAATTTCAATAAGTCAACATTCGACGGAGAGTTTGACGCATTGTTTGCCGTGCAGTCAGTGCCGATGCTAATCCGTTACTACAAGATATTCAAGAGCCTCAATCCGAAGATTAGGATTGGGGCAGTCTTCACATACGCTGCCAACAGCAACCAAGACGATGAGCAGACCGGTATGAACACCGGCGGTTTTGCAAGCGAAAGTACAGGCGAGGCAGATGAACTGCAAGCCATCATGGATGACTATAACAATATGTATGGAACAAGTTTCACAACCGAGAACTTCCGTGCGTATTATGATGACATCAACCTTCGCATGAAGAAAAAAAAGGCAGACATGAAGCCTCTTGACCTTTGCTTGGTTGTCGGTATGTTCCTTACTGGCTTTGACAGCAAGAAACTCAACACTCTCTATGTTGACAAAAACATGGAGTATCATGGCTTGTTGCAGGCGTTCAGCCGTACCAACCGTGTGTTGAACGAGAAGAAGCGTTTTGGCAAGGTGGTATGTTTTCGCGACCTGAAGAGCAAAGTGGACGAAGCCATCAAGCTGTTCAGCAATGGCACCCCACTGGAAGACATCGTGCGCAAGCCCTTCAATGAGGTGAAGCGTGACTATCAGGAACTTACTAAGGACTTCTTGGAGCATTATCCCGAGCCTCACTTCGTGGACTACCTTCAGAGCGAGAACGATAAGAAGCAGTTTATACTTGCTTTCCGTGACATCATCAAGAAGCACGCTGAGATACAGATTTATAATGAGTTTGAGAAGGAAGCCAATGACCTTGGCATGACCGAACAGCAGTTTATGGACTTCCGCAGCAAGTATCTTGATATATACGACACCTTTGCAGCGAAACCGACAGAACAGCCAAGCGGTTATAAAGTTCAAGATGACGAATCTGGTATGGTTGCCGAGCCTGACCCGAGTGAGAATGACACTACAGGGCTGGGAGACATCGATTTCTGCTTGGAACTTCTGCATAGCGACATCATCAATGTTGCCTATATCTTGGAGTTGATTGCAGACCTTAATCCGTACAGTGAGGATTATACCGAGAAGCGCCAACACATCATCGACACCATGATAAAGGATGTTGAACTTCGCAGTAAGGCAAAACTCATTGACGGATTTATCCAGAAGAATGTGGATGATGACCGTGACAATTTCATGGCTCGCAAACAAAAGGCTGATGGTACAAGCGACCTTGAAGAACGGTTGAACAACTACATTATCACGGAACGTAACAATGCTGTCAATACGCTTGCAAAGGATGAGGATTTGGATGTATCCGTGCTCAATCACTACCTCTCTGAATATGACTACTTGCAAAAGGAACAGCCTGAAATCATACAAGAGGCATTGAAGGGGAAACACTTGGGACTGATAAAAAAGCGCAAGGCATTGGCTCGTATAATGGATAGATTAAGGAGCATAATTAAAGTATTTAACTGGGAATAAGTAATTATGGAGAAGAACATATACATAATGAGATGGTACGGGCCATTTGCAGATATGGAAAGTGCAAGGGACTGGGATAGAACAAATCAAATTCCATGCAGTCTATATTTGATGAGTGGTATGAAAAAGTATGCTAAATCATCTGTACATTATTATATAGGAAAAGCAGAACGCAACCTTATAACAGATAGGTTTAAGGACAAAAATCATCATATCAATGATTTTTCAAGAATAAAGGAGATTTGGCTTGGCAGTTTTGCAAATAAGAAAGCGTCTCACGATGATGTAATGCTTGTGGAAAATATGATTACTTCTTATTTTGTTGGCGAGGTGGGTAAAGACAAGATGCTGAATAAGATAAATTTATGCTTACCTAATAGCAACGTGTATGTCTTATCAGAATGGATAAATCCGTATTCTGAATTAGCATGGGAAAAATTATCAAGAAATTCTCCTGCAAATATTGTCGCAGATGTCATTGTCAACAAAGCTAATGATAATGCTTTCAACTACTATTTATATGTTTCAAAGAAATTAAAAAAGCAAGAAAAGAAACAACGATATGTCTGAAGAGTTACAGCAAAATCTAAGAAATCAACTTTGGGAAGTTGCCAACAAACTGCGTGGCAATATGTCGGCAAGCGACTTTATGTATTTCACCCTTGGCTTTATCTTCTACAAGTATTTGTCGGAGAAGATAGAGAAACACGCCAATGACGCATTGGTGGACGATGAAGTCACATTCAAGGAGTTGTGGGCAATGGAGATAGACGAGGATGTTGAGGCATTGCAACAAGAAGTAAAGACCGAATGTCTGGAAAATATCGGCTACTTCATTGAACCAAACTTCCTGTTCTCGTCTGTCATTGAGAGCATTAAGAGAAAGGAGAATATTTTGCCGATGCTCGAACGCTCATTGAAACGTATTGAGGACAGTACCCTCGGACAGGACAGCGAAGAAGACTTTGGAGGTCTATTCTCTGACATTGACCTTGCTTCGCCAAAATTGGGTAAAACTGCCGATGATAAGAATACATTGGTCAGCAATGTTCTTCTTGCCCTTGATGACATTGACTTTGGTGTGGAAGCATCGCAAGAGATTGACATTCTCGGTGATGCCTACGAGTATATGATCAGCCAGTTTGCCGCAGGTGCTGGCAAGAAAGCTGGTGAGTTCTACACTCCTCAGGAAGTGAGCCGTATCTTGGCAGAGATTGTAACCATCGGTCACGCTCGTCTGCGCAACGTCTATGACCCCACTTGTGGTAGTGGCTCGCTGTTGCTCCGTGCAGCAAGCATAGGTCATGCAAACGAGATTTTCGGACAGGAGAAGAACCCCACGACCTACAACTTGGCTCGTATGAATATGCTTCTTCATGGCATCAAGTTCAGCAACTTCCGCATAGAAAATGGCGATACTTTGGAGGCTGATGCTTTTGGCGATACACAGTTTGACGCTGTGGTAGCAAATCCTCCTTTCTCTGCCGAATGGAGTGCTGCCGATAAGTTCAACAACGATGATCGTTTCAGCAAGGCAGGACGCTTGGCACCACGCAAGACAGCCGACTATGCCTTTATTCTCCACATGATTTACCACCTCAATGAGGGTGGCACAATGGCTTGTGTCGCTCCTCATGGCGTGTTGTTCCGTGGCAATGCCGAGGGCGTAATCCGCCGTTTCCTCATTGAGAAGAAGAACTATGTGGATGCCATCATCGGACTTCCTGCCAACATCTTCTATGGTACAAGTATCCCGACCTGTATCTTGGTGTTCAAGAAATGCCGTAAGGAGGATGACAATATTCTCTTCATTGACGCAAGCAAAGAGTTTGAAAAGGTCAAGACCCAGAATAAGCTCCGTCCGCAGCATATCAAGAAGATTGTTGACACCTATCGTGAGCGCAAGGAGATAGAAAAGTACAGCCATCTCGCCACACTGCAAGAAGTGGCTGAGAACGACTACAATCTCAACATTCCTCGTTACGTTGATACTTTCGAGGAAGAAGAGCCTATCGATATCCACGCTGTCATGAAAGAAATCAAGGAGCTGGAAGCCAAACGAGCCGACCTTGACAAGGAGATTGAAGGCTATCTGAAAGAGTTGGGATTGGTGGAATGATTTTTTTGTACCAGGTTGGGACAATTTTAGAAGAACGTTTTATATGGCTGAGAAAGATAATATACCAGAAATGCGTCCTACGTTTGATGCTATCCGCAGGACTGACGAAAACAACAAGGAATATTGGAGTTCGCGCGACCTTTGTAATGCTATGGGATATTCTACTAACTGGAAATTCCAAAATGTCATAAATAAGGCAATTGCCGTAGCCAATCAAAAAGGCATGAAGATTGATGACCATTTCAACCAAACGGTTGATATGGTCAAGCTCGGTAGTGGTGCATATAGAAAGGTGAACATATTCCGTTTGTCTCGTATGGCGTGCATGATTATAGCTGAAAATGCAGACGGAAAGAAACCTCTGGTGCAACAAGCAAGAGAATATTTTTCGCAGTCCGTTTCTACCACAGAACTTATCCAAAACTCACTGGAATCCAACATATTGCTGTATAAAACAGCACAAGGTGAAACCCGCATTGAAGTGATATTCAACAACGAGACATTTTGGATGTCGCAAAAACGCATGGCAGATTTGTTTGGCGTAGACCGAGCAACGATTGCTTATCACCTTTCTCAAATTTATGAAAGTGGAGAACTTACAAAAGAGGCAACTTGTAGAAAAATTCAACAAGTTCAACTTGAGGGTGAGCGTGATGTTGAACGTACTCCTTTGTTCTATAACCTTGATGCCATTATTGCCGTAGGTTACCGTGTGAACAGCTATCAAGCAACTCAATTTCGTATATGGGCAACTTCTGTGTTGAAGGAGTTTATCATCAAGGGGTATGTACTTGATGACGAACGCTTGAAACAAGGCAAGCATTTCGGCAAGGACTACTTTGATGACTTGCTGGAACGCATCCGTGAGATACGCACGTCTGAACGTCGCTATTATCAGAAGATTACTGACATCTATGCAGAATGTAGTGCCGATTACGATGCCAAGTCAGAAAGCACCAAGTTGTTCTTCAAGATGGTACAGAACATGATGCACTTGGCTGTCACGCATCATACTGCAGCAGAGATTGTCTATACCAGAGCCGATGCCGAACAGCCGCACATGGGGCTTACCACATGGAAAAAAGCACCAGACGGTCGAGTACAAAAGTCTGACACAATTGTGGCCAAGAACTATTTGTCGGATACCGAACTTAATCAACTCAATGGCATAACTACTTCATTCCTTGACTTTGCTGAGACTCGTGCCCAACGCCATATCATTACAACAATGGAAGATTGGCGAAAGCGACTTGCCCAGTTCCTTGCGGCAATGGACTATGAGGCAAACCCTTCGGCAGGAACTGTTTCGCAAGATGAAGCAAGAGCAAAGGCTTATGGAGAATATGAGAAATATAAGCTCATCCAAGACCGTTCATATATTTCTGATTTCGACAGATTTAATAAGGGCGATGACGATACGTCTCTGCTTCCTTTTGACCTCAATCCAAAAGAAACTTAAATTTTTCTACCAAGCTGGTAAACAAATTCAAATTTGTTAAAGAATTAGAAAAGGAAAATAGTCCACCAAGTTGGCGGACTATTTCAGAAACAAAAAAATTAAGGATTAAAAATGACAACGACAATAAATAACGAACATAAGAAACTCAATGTCCCAAATCTCAGATTCCCGGAGTTTCAAGGGGAGTGGTGTGTTACGACGTTACAGAAAGACTGTAAAGTAAACCCTACAAATGAGAAGATTGCTGATAAGTTTGTCTATGTTGATTTGGAATCGGTAACACAAGGTCAATTAAATAAACACCAAATCTTGACAAAAGAAGAAGCACCAAGTAGAGCCCAAAGAGTATTGCATACAGATGATATTCTTTTTCAATGTGTACGACCTTATCAAATGAATAACTACATGGTTAAAGATGCTATGTCTAATATTCAATGGGTCGCTTCAACAGGTTATGCACAAATCAGAACACAAATAGATTATCCAACTTTTCTGTATTATGTTCTTAATACTCCTAAATACAATAAAGCAGTGATGGTGAGATGCACCGGCTCAAGTTATCCAGCTATAAATAGCGATGACTTGTCTAAAATACCATTTTACAAATGTGGTATTGCAGAACAGAGGAAAATCGCCACATTTCTCTCACTGCTTGATGAGCGCATAGCAACCCAAAACAAAATCATTGACAAGTTGCAGTCCTTAATCAAGGGAATTAATCAGAAAGTCTTTGCGCCCGAAGGTGTCAATTACAAAGTAGAAGAACTCTGTAAAATAAAAAGTGGCTACTCTGGTAATCAACTTACATCAAAGAAAGGCTTAAAGGTGTCTCGTATAGAAACTATTTCTGGACATAAGGTCAATGTGGAACGAGTAGGATATGTTCCCCCTTTTGAATCTTCAGAAAATTATAGGCTGCAAGTTGGAGACATTTTGTTCAGCAATATAAACAGCGTTGAATACATTGGTAATACAGCATTCGTTGATAAAGATTATAACTTATATCATGGAATGAATTTACTGAGATTGGTACCCAATGACAAAGTGGTTATGCCATTCTATTTGTATCTACTGTTGAATACAAATAGAGTACTCAATCGCTTTAAGACAATCTGTAACAAAGCTGTATCACAAGCAAGTATTAACCAAACAGAACTTGGAAAATTAGTTCTTCAAATTCCTGACATAAATACTCAGAAACAAATATGTGAGTTGTACCAAGCATTATATGACAAATTAGAGTCAGAGAAATACGCAAATTCACTTTTCCAAAAGCAAAAGCAGTATCTGCTCCGCCAGATGTTTATATGAACATCTGGCGAAGCAAGTATTGCTTCTGTTTTGACAAATGAGCAGCATAAGCTTCTTCGTCCTCGATTTTTCTTTCAAAGGTCCCAATTACTTTTACTATATATTGCTGGTGCTCTTTTGGCGGAATAGTAATCTTCATTCTGAGCCACTCATCTACATTAATAGAACGTCCATCACGAATACCATATGTCACAAGAACCAAAGACTTTATAAATCTTTGAGAAGTGAAATAATTGGATAAATAGCCATATTCTAAAATACTATTTGGACGCAGTATTGTATATGCAGGACTACACACACCCAACTTATCAGAAAAAGCGAAACCTCCTTGAAATGAACGCAAATGAATAACGTAATCTCCTTTTTTGACGATCTTGTAAGTATTAATATTGCCACGTTCAAATTGAATATCTAAATTTAGGTCTTCTCTATTCACCATGCCTTTTTCTTGGCTTGCTGAAAGGATATTGGAATATTCCATTTGTTTGTTTCGCTCATTTACAACATCAAACAATTGTCCATACGAGTATTCTTTGCCTTGAATTTCCGAGTATAACTTTTCTATAATCGCAGACTTTAGTTTCTTCAAGTCCTCAATGATTTTGTTTTGGGTAGTGATACGATCGTCAAGAATGGACAACAATCTTGTTATCTTATTCTGTTCTTTAATAGTTCCCAGTGATACTTTCACCTTTTTAAGCATACCACCTGTAATCAATGGTTGACCGGAACCAAAAATCAATCGGTTTAAATTAAAATGCTGAAGAAAGTAATATATGTATTGAGCGTCAACCTCTTTTGGCTTTATTATCAAAGTGTTGTCTGTTATACCACATGGCTCATTTAGTATTTGAAGGGAACCTGCATTTGCTCCGACGCGAGCGACAAGTACTAAATTCCCCTCATAATATGCTTCGTTAGTTTTGCCAATTATGCCAGTTGAACCATATAGATTGTATTTTCCACTAGAAGAATGACTTTTACATCTTCCTGAAGATATGTTTTCTGTTATATCCTCAATCCTATATTCTTCCCACTCCCCCTGAAACTCCTTGAATCTGAGATTTGGGACATCAGAGGTCTATTTTCTCTAATTATTATATACACCTTCAAAATTAAGGATTACAATGACAACAAAAACAATTAGAGAAATTGCG
>OQVP01000300.1_pt1 | contig 18915 bp, 8 predicted proteins | sample 1691541 | NCBI WGS metagenome assembly OQVP01 (sample SAMN03418258, study PRJEB22391) | human gut metagenome | biome: human-gut; feature: organic feature; material: feces | host: Homo sapiens | place: Tanzania | collected 2013-01 | reverse complement strand
GAAAACCATTATTGACCGTTGTGTACGGTTGGTTTACAACGAATATCTCAATGACCCGAAGCCGGAGAATATGCCGATTTTGGAGGACCTTTATAACCTGTTGCGGGAGCAGGAAGAAAAAGAAGCTCAGTACATTGCAACGGCATTGGAAATCTATGTAACGGGTTCTTTGAATGTGTTCAATCATCAGAGCAATGTGGACATTGATAACCGGATTGTCTGCTATGACATCAAGGAACTGGGCAAGCAGCTGAAAAAAATCGGTATGCTGGTGGTTCAGGATCAGGTATGGAACCGCGTTACCATCAACCGTGCCGCCCACAAGTCCACCCGTTACTACATCGACGAGATGCACCTGCTTTTGAAGGAGGAGCAGACCGCCGCCTATACGGTGGAAATCTGGAAGCGATTCAGAAAATGGGGCGGTATTCCGACAGGTATCACCCAGAATGTCAAAGACCTTTTGAGCAGCCGCGAGGTAGAGAACATCTTTGAAAACTCGGACTTCGTGTATATGCTTAACCAGGCAGGCGGAGACCGTCAGATTTTGGCGAAGCAACTGGGGATTTCCACGCACCAGCTTAGCTATGTGACCCACTCCGGTGAGGGCGAGGGCCTGCTGTTCTATGGCTCCACGATCCTGCCGTTTGTAGACCACTTCCCGAAGAACACCGAACTTTACCGCATTATGACCACCAAACCTCAAGAATTGAAAAAGGAGGATGAATGATTATGAACCCCAACATTTTGAATAAAAACCCGCTGATGTTTTTTGACAGGGCGGTAAATGCCCAGCGCAGCCAGCTGCTTACGGTCATGGCCGATGCGGTAAGTGAGTGCCGCACGGCGGCAGATCAGGCAGCCGAACTGAATGAGACCGGTCAGGTGGGGCTTCTCCGTCTGGCAGAGGTCTGGAGCGCCATTCGTGCTAAAGAAGGTATGGGCGGCCTGATTCTGGAAGGAACAGAGGCGAAGATCCTGTCCGATGTGGTGGCACAGTTTTATGCCTACCTGTCCGGCTGTATGTTCAACGATCCTGTGGGAATGGCCATTTATGCAGAGCTGCACTACATGATGTCCTCCCTCATGCTGGGAGAATGGTTTGAATAAAGAGCCGCGCCTGCGCTTTACTGATGAGGAACGGTCTGATCCTGCACTGGAAAAGCCGATCCGTAAAGCGGAGAAAGCTGCGGCCAGAGCAGATAAGGCGCAGGCCAATATCCCAAAGAAAAAGGTCAGGCAGACGGTCATTGACCCGGATACCGGAAAAAAGACCTCGAAGCTGACCTTTGAGGACAAGAAAAAGCCACCTTCCAAAGTTTCTCAAGGAGTCAGGGAAGCTCCCGTCCATCTGGTTGCGGGCAAGCTCCACAAAGAGATCCGGGAAACAGAGCAGGACAATGTGGGCGTGGAAAGCGCCCACAAGTCCGAGGAAGCGGTGGAGACCGGCGCTTATCTGGTGCGGGAGGGCTATCGCAGCCACAAGCTGAAGCCGTACCGCAAAGCAGCCCAGGCAGAGCGTCAACTGGAAAAGGCAAATGTAAATGTTCTGTACCAGAAATCTTTGCAGGAAAATCCCCAGTTTGCCAGCAACCCTCTTTCCCGCTGGCAGCAAAAGCAGGCCATCAAAAGGCAGTATGCCGCCGCCAAACACGCCGGTCAGACTGCCGGAAATACCGCCCAGGCTGCATCCAAAACCGGAAAAGCCGCAAGGACGGTAAAAGAAAAGGTACAGCAGGCAGGGGCATTCGTCATGCGCCACAAGAAGGGTTTCCTGATGGCAGGGGTTTTGTTCCTCATTACCTGTATGCTGATGAATACCATGTCCTCCTGCTCCATGATGGCGCAGAGCATCGGTTCCGTTCTCTCCGGCACCACCTATCCGTCGGATGACCCGGAAATGCTGGCGGTGGAGGCAGATTATGCAGCCAGAGAAGCCCAGTTGCAGGAGGAAATCGACAACATAGAAAGCAGCCACCCAGGGTATGACGAGTATCGCTATGACCTTGGTATGATCGGTCATGACCCTCATGAGCTGGCAGCATTTCTGTCTGCCGTTTTGCAAGGCTACACCCGGCAGAGCGCTCAGGCAGAGCTGGCGCGTGTGTTTGCAGCACAGTATCAGCTGACGCTTACTGAGGAAGTGGAGATTCGCTACCGCACGGAGACCTCCACCGACCCGGAGACCGGCGAGACCACCTCAGAAGAAGTCCCCTATGAGTATTACATTTTGAATGTGAAACTCACCAGCAAGCCCATTTCCGCTGTGGCGTCGGAGATTCTGACCCCGGAGCAGATGGAAATGTATCAGGTCTACCGACAGACCATGGGCAATAAGCCGTTGTTGTTTGGCGGTGGTTCCCCTGACATGAGCAATTCCGAGGACTTGACCGGTGTACAGTTTGTAAATGGAACCCGTCCCGGAAATCCGCAGTTGGTGGAGCTGGCCAAGCGTCAGGTGGGCAATGTGGGCGGCTATCCTTATTGGAGCTGGTATGGCTTTGACAGCCGCGTGGAGTGGTGCGCCTGCTTTGTATCCTGGTGTTATAACCAGGCTGGAAAAAGTGAGCCGCGCTTTGCAGGCTGTGAGTGGCAGGGCGTTCCGTGGTTCCAGTCTCATGGACAGTGGGGCGCAAGAGGCTATAACAATCTGGCTCCCGGAGATGCAATTTTCTTTGACTGGGATTTGGATGGGACAGCAGACCATGTAGGTATCGTGATCGGTACGGATGGCAGCCGTGTTTATACCGTGGAGGGAAATTCCGGCGATGCCTGCAAGATTAAAAGTTATGACCTGAATTATCAAAGCATTAAGGGCTACGGCCTGATGAACTGGTAACAGAGATTTTTAAGAAGGAGTGATAGACGATGGCAAAGAACAAAATTGAGCGCATTGACCAGGAGATTACAAAGGTCCGCGAGAAGATCGCAGAGTATCAGGAAAAGCTCAAGGCGCTGGAAGCACAGAAAACCGAGGCAGAAAATCTGGAGATCGTCCAGATGGTGCGCGCCCTGCGTATGACCCCGACCCAGTTGAGCGCCATGCTGTCCGGTGGCACAGTTCCCGGCAGTTTGGCTGATGACAATAACGAACAGGAGGAAAACAGCTATGAGGAATAAACGATTGCTCCGAACACTTTCCGCCTTTTGCCTGACAATGGTTGTGGCATTTGGCTTTACGATCCCTGCTTTTGCACAGGGGTCAGAACAGGCTCCGGCGGCACCGGCAGAGGATTCTACCAATGACAGCAATGTGATTGTGGAAGAAACAGAACCAGCACCGGCACTTACACCGGAGGGGAATGCGGCACTGGTGGATGATTTTGGAGGCAATAAGCAGCTTATTACTGTTACCACCAAGGCTGGAAATTACTTTTACATCCTGATTGACAGGGCGAATGAGGATAAAAAGACTGCTGTTCACTTTCTGAATCAGGTGGATGAAGCGGATTTGATGGCACTGATGGAAGATGAAAATGTCAAAGAGAAGCCGTCTGCTGTGTGTAGCTGCACGACAAAATGTGAAGCAGGGGCAGTCAATACGACTTGTCCGATCTGTGCAACTGATAAGAGTAAATGTACGGGCAAAGCACCGGAACCTCCGGCAGAAACATCGGAGCCGGAAAAGGAGAAGCCTGCCGGATTGAACCCGGCTGCGATAGTCCTTTTGCTGGCTCTGCTGGGCGGCGGTGGCGTATTTGCCTACTTGAAGCTCGTTAAGAACAAGCCTAAGACCAAGGGCAATGACAGTCTGGACGATTATGATTATGGAGAGGAAGATTCCGAGGAATGGGAAACCGAGGATGAGGAGTCGGACGAGCCGGACGCTGATGGGGGCAGCACAGAAGAAGATGATGAGGACAGTGTGAAATGACCCGTTTCACAGACAGTCCCTATGAACGCATGATGACACGCAGGCCGGAGGGCGGGAGGGAAACTTCCCGTCCTCCTTCTTTACCTCACAGCCACCCCTGCTATGGTTGCGGGAGTTATGGAAGCCCCTGCGTAGGTATCTGCCATCGTGAGATGGAACGCTGGCTCAAAGAAAGGAAACGAAAAAAATGAGTGTTCTGATTATATTTATCAAGCTGATTGCTGTTTTTGACCTGCTGGTGATTGCCGTGTATTTTGGCGGCGACATTCTTTCTACCATGTTAAACAAACTTCGGAGAAAGCCAAAGCAAGATGACCCCTTTGATTTCTCCTTAGATACCATGACAGTTTCATTGTCCATAGATTCTATCCGTCAGCTTTGTTCCGACGATGCGGCAGATTTTGTGGAAGAAAAGATCCTGCCAAATGCGGAGAAAACAATGGCCGTGCTGACGGAACAAGAACAGACGGCGGCTCGTCTGCTCTTATCCGCTTTGATCGGTTTTCTTGCAGCAGAAGCTCCTATGGATGAACAGAGCTTTCCTTTGATGATGGAACTTCTGAACTGCATGGAAGGGGAAAAAGAAGATGGTTGTCAGGATGCAGTAGATAGTTTACTTGAAGATGCCGCCTGCAATACCCGCCGTCACGAAGAATATTACAGCAATTATCAACGCTACCAGCTGATGCAGGTGGATAAAACCCGTGTCATTTTGGCTTGCCGTATCATCATCAATGACCTGCTGGGGAAACTGTATCGCTATGACTACCGGTTTGGTTATAACCTGCTACTGGATGAGGAAAACAGCATAGAGAAAAAACTGCACACACCTGTGCGGGAAGAATGGGAGGCTGAAGATTATGAAATTGGTGATTGCTGAAAAACCATCGGTTGCACAAAGTCTGGCTGCGGTAATCGGTGCAACTGCTCGTAAGGACGGGTATCTGGAGGGTAACGGTTGGCGTGTCAGCTGGTGCGTGGGCCATCTGGCTGGCCTTACAGATGCAGACAGCTATGACCCCAAGTATGCCAAGTGGCGATATGATGACCTGCCTATCCTGCCGGAGCATTGGCAGATGGTAGTGGGAAAGGATAAGAAAAAGCAGTTTGATATTCTCAAAAAGCTGATGAATGCCCCGGATGTGACGGAAGTGGTAAATGCCTGTGATGCCGGACGCGAGGGCGAGCTGATCTTCCGCAGCGTCTATGAGCTGGCAGGCTGCCAAAAGCCGATGAAAAGGCTCTGGATTTCTTCGATGGAGGACTCCGCCATAAGGGAGGGCTTTGCAAACCTGCGCCCAGGTGTAGATTATGATGGACTTCGGGATGCTGCTCTCTGCCGTGCCAAGGCCGACTGGCTGGTAGGGATCAATGCCACAAGGCTTTTTTCCGTGCTGTACCACCGCACCCTCAACATCGGGCGCGTGATGTCTCCAACACTGGCACTGATTGTTCAGCGAGAAGCTGAGATCGACACCTTTAAGCCGGTTCCCTTTTATACCGTGGCGCTGGAGCTGCCCGGTCTTACCGTATCCGGGGAGCGCATGAGTGACCGAGCAAGCGCAGAGCAGCTGAAAAAAGCCTGTCAGGGTGCAGCTGTCACAATCAAAAAAGTGGAGTGCAAGGAAAAGTCCGAAAAGCCGCCTGCCCTCTATGACCTGACTACTCTGCAAAGAGATGCCAACCGCCTGCTTGGATTTACAGCCCAGCAGACTCTGGACTATCTGCAAAGCCTGTATGAAAAGAAGCTCTGCACCTATCCCCGTACTGACAGTCGCTATCTGACCGGTGATATGGCAGACAGCCTGCCGGTGCTGGTGAATTTGGTTGCCAATGCTATGCCGTTTCGCAAAGGGATCGCCATTACCTGTGATCCGCAGACAGTCATCAACGACAAGAAAGTAACCGACCACCACGCAGTAATCCCTACCAGAAATCTCAAGGATGCAGACCTTTCTGCCCTTCCTGCGGGAGAAAAAGCGGTGCTGGAGCTGGTGGCCCTGCGTCTGCTGTGCGCCGTAGCCCAGCCCCATATCTATTCGGAAACCGTTGTGATTGCAGCGTGTGCCGATGGGGAGTTTACCGCTAAAGGAAAAACGGTGAAGCACCCCGGATGGAAAACACTGGAGGACGCTTACCGTGCCAAAATGAAGGATGCAGAGCCGAAAAAAGAGGGCGCAGAGAAAGCCATGCCGGAGCTGACCGAAGGACAGACCCTTTCGGTTGCTGCTGCAATCGTCAAAGAAGGCAAAAGCAGTCCGCCCCAGCACTTTACGGAGGATACCTTGTTGTCCGCAATGGAGACTGCCGGAAAAGAGAATATGCCGGAGGACGCCGAGCGAAAAGGTCTGGGGACACCGGCCACCCGTGCCGGTATTTTGGAAAAGCTGGTATCTGCCGGTTTTCTGGAACGAAAAAAGAGCAGGAAAACGGTGCAGCTTCTCCCTTCCCACGATGCAGTTTCCCTGATCACTGTTCTGCCGGAACAACTGCAATCGCCGCTTCTGACTGCCGAGTGGGAGTACCGACTGGGCGAGATAGAGCGCGGGCAGCTTGCCCCAGAGGAGTTTTTGGACGGGATCAGCACCATGCTGAAAGACCTGGTGGGAACTTATCAGGTCATCAAGGGAACTGAGTACCTGTTCACTCCGCCCCGTGAGGTGGTGGGCAAATGCCCTCGCTGCGGCGGTGAAGTTGCAGAACTGCAAAAAGGCTTCTTCTGTCAGAATGATTCTTGCAAATTTGCAATCTGGAAAAACAACAAATGGTGGGCTGCCAAGAAAAAACAGCCGACCAAGGCTGTGGTGTCTGCGCTGCTGAACGATGGCCGTGTCCGTGTGACGGGGCTATATTCGGAGAAAACCGGCAAGACCTACGATGCCACTGTGGTTTTGGAGGACGATGGACAGTATGCCAACTTCAAGCTGGAATTTGACCAGCGGAAAGGAGGCAGCCGATGAAGCTCTCTTTAGTGGAACGGGAAACCATTCTCCTCTATAACCAGGCAGAACCAATGGCTGAGGTCTACACCCACGATCCCCGTCTGATGGAGAAGCTGGAACTGCTGGCAAAAAAGCACCCCGACCAGATCACCCGAAAGGACGCTCATAACTTTACCGTCCCCAAGCGGTGTGTATCAGTCCGGGAGCCATACAGCGCCGAGCGCCGCAAAGCTGCCAGTGAGCGAGCAAAAGCCGCCGGATACCAGCCCCCTGTGAAAAAGTCCGGCAGTTAAAGGCACATGGCAGAGAATGTATTTGAAGCGGTCAAGCAGTCGGTTAGCACCAGAGAAGCGGCAGAGTTTTACGGGATAAAAGTCAGTCGAACTGGCATGGCCTGCTGTCCCTTTCACGATGATAAGAATCCCAGCATGAAGGTAGACCAGCGGTTCCACTGCTTTGGCTGTGGTGCAGATGGGGATGTGATCGACTTTACCGCAAAGCTCTTTAACCTCTCCCCAAAAGAAGCGGCAGAGAAACTGGCACAGGACTTTGGCCTGATTTATGACAGTCAGGCCCCGCCCCGTAGGAGATATGTCCGGCAAAAAACCGAGGCACAGAAGTTTCGGGAGGATCGACAGAGCTGTTATCGTGTACTGTCCGATTACTACTATCTGCTGAAAAAATGGGAAGCCGACCGTTCTCCCAGGACACCGGAGGAAGAACCGCACCCCCGTTTTGTGGAAGCAATCCAGAAGAAAGCCTATGTAGAGTACCTGCTGGACCTTTTTCTTTATGAAAGTGAAGAAGAACAAAAGGCATGGATTGCAGAACACACAGCAGAAATCACACACTTGGAAAGGAGATTGAAAATCATGGCTGAGAACAAACCCACCAACCGAGAACGGCTAAGGGAAATCACAGATGGCATAGAGCAGGGCATCAAAGAACTGTTTGAGAGTGAAAAGTATATGCGCTATCTGTCCGTCATGTCCCGCTTCCACCGCTATTCGGTAAACAACACCATGCTCATCTATATGCAGAAGCCGGACGCCACATTGGTAGCCGGATACAATAAGTGGAGAGACCAGTTTGAGCGTCATGTAAAAAAGGGCGAGCATGGCATTACCATCATCGCTCCCACACCGTATAAGAAGAAAATCGAGGAGCAGAAGCTGGACCCAGATACCAAGGCTCCGATTCTGGATAAAGACGGAAAGATCGTCACAGAGGAAAAAGAAATCGAGATTCCCATGTTTCGCCCTGTCAAGGTCTTTGATGTGAGTCAGACCGACGGGAAACCTTTGCCGGAGCTTGCTTCCTCCCTTTCCGGCAATGTGCCAAATTATGAGGCATTCATGGAGGCCCTGCGCCGCAGCGCACCGGTGCCGATTACTTTTGAAGCAATGGCCGCCGATACGGACGGCTATTTTTCTGCCGATCATCAGAAAATTGCCATTCGTCAGGGCATGAGCGAGGTGCAGACGGTTTCGGCCACGGTTCATGAGATTGCCCACAGCAAGCTCCACAATCAGAAAAAGATCCAGATTGCCAATGACGAGCAATATCAGGAGATCAAGCTGTTTGATAAACTTGGTCTGTTCTCCAACGGACGGATTGCTCGCGATAATCTGCCAGAGGGCGTTTATTGCTATGACCTGCGCGGTTCTGACTACGATCCTGGAGATCCGGTCTGTGTGGAAGAACGAGTGGTTGTAAACCATGCAGGCTCCGTTCTGCTGACAGAGCCGTTGGAACTGACGGAAGATGGACGCTTGATGCTGACCGAGGAAAAAGGGCTGAATTTTACCGGTGGCTTTTCTACCCTCTCCCAGTTTTTGCAGAAACAGAGGAAAGATCGTCACACGGAAGAAGTGGAGGCTGAAAGCATCTCCTATGCGGTCTGCAAGTATTTTGGCATCGAGACTGGAGAAAACAGCTTTGGCTATATTGCCAGTTGGAGTCAAGGCAAGGAGCTGAAAGAACTGAGAGCCAGTTTGGAGACCATCAACAAAACCTCCGGCACTTTGATCTCCGACATTGAGCGCCACTATAAGGAAATCTGCAAAGAGCGCGGAATCGACCCTCATGCAAAGGCAGAGCCGGAAACCGCCCCGATAGAGCAGCCAACCAGCAATCTGACTTACTATGTAGCAGAGTGCATGGAATTTCCAAACCTCGGAGAATACCACGATAACTTGTCTTTGGAGGAAGCAATCCGCATTTATCAGGAGATTCCGGCAGAACGAATGAACGGGATCAAGGGCATTGGTTTTGAGCTGAAAGACGGAAGCGACTATGAAGGACCTTTTCCGATTTTGACCGGCCAGACCATTGACCTGGACACCATCCAGGCAATCGACTATTACCGTGATAATCCTCTGGTGCAAAAAGCGGTAAAGGAACTGGCTGCGGCAATGCCGGAAATGGAAGTGCTGGGGGCGGACGCCAATCAGCAGGAGGCTTTGTTTCTGATCGACAATGCCACCTATCTTCATATCCAGTCCTGTGACAGCGGCTGGGACTATACCCTTTACGATGCCGCATCCATGAAAGAGCTGGATGGTGGTCAGCTGGATATGCCGGAGATTTCCCGCATGAAGGCAGTTCTCCAGATTTGTGATGACAACGATTTGGGCAGAGACTCGGTAAAATACGCACCGTTGTCCATGATTGAGACCTTGCAGGACGCTGCCTATCAGCAGATGCAGGCAGAGGTCAGTCAGATGGCTGCTTCTTCCCAGCTGCCGGAAGCACAGGAGCAGGCACTGGATGAATACCCCATGCCGGATGAGCAGGTCTCCACACCAGATATGCAGGAATACGGCTACTCCTATGATGGGATGTTCCCTGTTACCAGAGAACGGGCGCTGGAACTGGATGCCGCCGGTTTGACCGTTTATGTGCTGCATGAGGACAATACGGAGAGCATGGTGTTTGACCCGCAGGAAATCATGGATCATGGCGGTCTTTTTGGCGTGGACCGTGAGGAATGGGAGAAAAGCCCTCAGTTCCACGAAAAGGTCATGGAGCGTCAGGAACATCAGCAGGAACGCGAACAGGCATTTCTATCCCAGAACAGAGATTGCTTTGCTATCTATCAGGTGAGCCGTGACGATCCGCAGAATGTGCGCTTTATGAATCTGGATTGGTTAAAGTCCCATGACATTTCCATAGACCGCAGCAATTATGACCTCATTTACACAGCTCCGCTGAGGGAGTCTGGCACGGTACCGGAGCAGCTGGAAAAACTATATGAGCAGTTTAATCTGCAAAAGCCGGCGGATTTTCACAGTCCTTCTATGAGTGTCAGTGACATCGTTGCGATCAAGCAGGACGGTAAGGTATCCTGTCATTACTGTGACAGTGTTGGTTTTACCCAGATCCCCGGATTCCTGCCGGAAAATCCGTTGAAAAATGCGGAGATGGCCGTGGAGGACGATTACGGCATGATCGACGGTATCATCAACAATGGCGCAAAAGAGCCTACGGTGGCAGAGCTGGAACAGCAGGCCCGCAACGGTCAGCCCATTTCCCTCATGGATTTGGCTACCGCTGCCCATCGGGAGGAACGGGAAAAGAAAAAGTCCGTCATGGAGCAGCTGAAAAGCCAGCCCAAGGCAGAACACAAAAAGATAGCGCCAAAAAAGAGTGCGGAAAGGGAGATTTGATATGGGAAACTTTACTTTTGAGGAAATGAACCTGATGTGCATTTACAATACCGGCAGCCGCACCGGACTGATCGACAGCCTGCGTGAGATGCGCGGCGAGCTGGCCCCGGAGGAAACCGAGCTGCGGGAGTTGACAGACAGCGCACTGGGCAAGCTCCAGGCCATGAGTGATGCCGAGTTTGCCGAGCTGGAGTTGTACCCGGATTTCGACCAGTAAACACCATAGTCGCAGGGATGGGGTGGCAATATGCCACCCCACCTTTTTACCCCAAAACTGAAAGGAGGACAGAACACTATGCCAACCAAAGCTGAACTATATGCACAGATGGCGGAGAAGGTGACAGCGCAACTCACTGGGAGCTGGCAGGAATGGGCAGGGTTTCTCACTACTGCTTCCCGCCTTTACAAGTACCCGTTCCATGAGCAGCTGATGATCTACGCCCAGCGCCCGGACGCTACCGCCTGTGCAGAGTACGATTTGTGGAATGAAAAGATGGGCCGGTATGTAAGGCGCGGCTCCAAGGGAATCGCTCTGGTGGACGATTCCGGGGACAGACCCCGCCTGCGTTATGTCTTTGACATTTCCGACACCGGAACCCGTGAACATTCCCGCACTCCCTGGCTGTGGCAGCTGGAGGAGCGCCATCTGGATTCCGTGCAGGTCATGCTGGAGCGCACCTATGATGTTTCCGGTGATGACCTTGCCGGACAGCTCACTGAGGTAGCCGGAAAACTGGCTGAGGAATACTGGTCGGAGCAACAGCAGGACTTCTTCTATATCGTTGACGGTTCCTTTTTGGAGGAATATGATGAGTTTAACATTGGAGTACAGTTCAAGGCAGCAGCCACCGTCAGTATCACTTATGCTTTGATGTCCCGCTGTGGACTGAAGCCGGAACGCTACTTCGACCACGAAGATTTCATGGCGATCTTTGATTTCAATACCCCGGCAACTATCGGGGCGCTTGGAACAGCGGTCAGCCAGATTAACCAGCAGGTGCTGCGGCAGATCGGCGTTACCGTCCGAAATGCAGAGCGCGAAGCCAACCAAGAAAGGAGCAAACAAGATGAACAATCCAATGACCTATATCCAGAACGGAGACTATCTGATTCCCAACCTGAAGTTGAGCCAGCAGCCGGAGAAACCCCTGGGCAAGTACGGCAGGATGAGGAAAACCTACCTGAAGGAACATCGTCCCATCCTCTACAACCAGATGTTGCTGAGCGAGAAGCTGTACCCGCACCTTCTGGAGATCGACGAGACCGCCCAGAGCAGACTGGAGCAGATGATGCCCCAGCTGGCGAAGGAAGCGGGAGCCACCGAGGAACTGAAAGCCAGCGATCCCATGAAGTGGGTGGGGCTGATGAACACCTGCAAAGCTCAGGCCGAGGAAATCCTGATGGCGGAGCTTATCAACAGCTGACCCTAAACCTGTTCCTCTCCGAAGCGGAACAGATCCAATCCATAGATGAAGCAGAGAATGTAGCGCATACATCCTCTGCTTTTTCTTTTGCCAAAAATGACATCGACCATGTGCTGCGTTTGGGCGGCAATACAGACCGTCAAAGGGAGCGTGTGGTTGCAGCCTTTGAAAAGCAGAAAACCACCGCTGAGATTGCCGAGATACTGAAAACGCTGTACCACGGCGGCAATGGCCTTGGCAGTGTGAGCGCATGGTATGCCGAGGATGGTATCCATCTTTCACATGGGAAGTCTGTCCGTTATGACAGGTCTGCCCAGGTCATTTCTTGGGAGAGCGCCGCAGAGCGTATCGGGGAGCTTTTGGAAAGTGGTCAGTTTGCCTCCAATGTGGAGCTTGCAGAAGCGGCAGGCTATGAACGCTCCCTCCTTGCAGAAAAGCTCTGGTATCTGTATCACGATCTCAGTGAGGACGCCAGAAAAGCCGGATATTTGTCCTGCCTGTCAGAGATCAAAGGCAATGGTTTCCCAGAGGAGACCCGCCGCCTGACGGAGCAGCTGAGTGACCCGGCTTTCCGCCAGACCCTCAAGGAAGAATACGCTGCCTTCTGGACTGCCTATCAGCAGGATCGTGACCTGTTGCGTTTTCACTATCATAGACCAAGGGAGATCTGGGAGAACCTGAAGGACCTTGACCTGCCCCGCAGGACCTTTTCTTCAGAGCTTTCCAAAGTGCCAACCGTCCAGCACTTTATTACCGAGGATGAGATCGACGCCGCCATGACCGGCGGAAGCAGTTTCGCCGGAGGAAAAGGCCGTATCTATGCGTTCTTCATGGCAAACCATACGGATAAGGAGAAAGTGAGATTCCTCAAAGACGAGTATGGCATTGGCGGACGCTCTCATGCCTTGTCCGGCGCAACACACAGCGGCGAAGATCACGACGGGAAAGGACTGCACTATAAAAAGCAGGACTGCCCGGATGTTCACTTGAACTGGGAAAAGGTTGCCAAGCGCATTACCTCACTTGTCCAGAAAGGCCGCTATCTTACCGAACAGGAACAGGCGCAGTATGACAAAATCCAGTCTGAACAGGAACTGGCCGAAGAAGATGCCATTCAAGCCCAGCAGCCGGAGATGGAGGAAGAAACGCCAAAGCCTACCCTTGGGGAGCAGTTTGAGCAGTATAAGCCTGTGGTGACTGCCGCCATTTCCGAGGATACCGCATATCGCAATGCCTGCGGTCATTCTGACCGTGAAAATGCTGTCATCGAGGGTAATGCCGCTGTGCGCCGTGCAGTCCTTGGTTCTAAGGATATGGAGCTGATCCGACTCTATTCGGATGTGCCGGAGTTCCGACAGCGACTGCACCGGGAAGTAATTGACGAAACCTACCCACGGCTCCATGAAATGCTGCGTCCTCTCTCGCAGGATGACATTGACGATGCCATCCGCGCATGGAACGGCGATATTCAGAGCAAACACGCTGTTGTCCGCTATATGAAAGACCATGCAAGAGAAAAAGATACCGCCGCATGGCTGGCTCAGGAATACAGCGGCAGTAACAGCAACAGCCTGTTTGTTGTCCGTGCCGGCAGCCCGGAGGAAACGCAGCTGCCCTGGCCGAAGGTACAGCGCCGGATTGCCCAGCTCATTCAGGAGGACCGGTTCTATACCGAAGAAGAACAGAACCGTTTTGACGACATCGACCCAATCGCCATCCGGGAAGCCCTGGAGGAAAGAGGGATTGTCAACGGACAGGTGACAGACCCGGAAAAACTGGACAATGCCCCGTTTATCCAACAGGTGATGTCAGATGCAGAGCAGATCGCAGATGCCGAGACAGAGCAGACTTCCGAAGTTTCCATTTCCGATGAGGAATATGACGCAGTTCGCCGCCCAATTCCGCAAAGAACCTCCTATGACCCAGCCGCCCCGGTCTATGCCGTGGGCGATACCGTGTATATCGAGGATGACGCCTATCAGATCACCGAGCTGCGGGAGGACACCGTACAGCTTCTGCCCACCGGGATGGTATATCCCATCTACCGGGCAGAGCGCAAAGAACAGTTCGAGCAGCTGCTTCGGGCAGACCGCCGCAATGCTTACTATACCGAGTTTCTTCCTGTTGACCCGGACAAGGCAGATCAGGACTTGCGGGATGTATTGGCTCATGGACTGATGGATGAAGCGGATAAAAAGCAGATTTCCACGCTGCTGCAATCCGGCAGGAGCAACAGCGAGATCGCCTACTGGCTGAGCAGAGCCTATTCCGGTGAGATCGAGACACTGAATCTGGAGACCGGCGATATTGCCGATTACCGTACTACGGCACAGGGCATAGAACTGGAAATCATGGATGCAGAGGAAAAGCGTCTGGCTATGCTGTATTTCCGCTGGGATGAGGTTGCGCCTTTGCTGCGCGGGATGTATGCCCGTCAGCAGGACGGTTTTGGACAGGAACAGCCCCAACCGGCTACCGAATCCCCGACCTTCCATTCCGAGACCATGGCCGTCTATCCGGGCGATAAGAACAATCTGCCTTATGATGTGGTGGTGGAACGGCTGCATATCGAGGAGCCGGAGCCACCAGCCCCTGTGACTGAGACGGAGAAAACCTTTGAGGAAGTGTTGGATGAACACCCGGTTTCCATTCAGGTCAATGGCCAGTGGCAGACCTTTCCCAATGCCAAAGCTGCCGAGGAAGCATCTTATGAGGAATACAAGGCTAACCTGCGCCGCAATGCAAAAAACTTCCGCATTACCGATGAGCATTTGGGCGAAGGCGGTCCGAAAGCCAAGTTCCAGGCAAATGTCAATGCGATTCGTTTGCTGAAAGAGCTGGAAGCTGCCGGACAGCAGGCAAGCCCCGAACAGCAGGAGGTTCTTTCTCGATATGTGGGCTGGGGCGGTCTCTCTGATGCGTTTGACCCGGAGAAACCGGCATGGACTTTAGAGTATGCCCAGCTAAAAGAACTGCTGACCCCGGAGGAATATGCAGCCGCCAGAAGCTCCACCCTCAATGCCCATTACACCAGCCCTACGGTCATCAAAGCGATTTACGATGCTGTGGGCCGTATGGGATTTGAAACCGGAAATATTTTGGAGCCATCTATGGGCGTGGGTAACTTCTTCGGTATGCTGCCGGAGGAAATGAGAAACAGCCGTCTATACGGTGTGGAGCTGGACCCGGTTTCCGGGAGTATCGCAAAGCAGCTCTATCCAAAGGCGGACATCACAGTAGGCGGCTTTGAGACCACCGACAGGCGTGACTTCTTTGACCTTGCCATCGGCAATGTACCTTTTGGTCAGTATCAGGTCAATGACAAAGCCTACAACAAGCTGAATTTCAGTATTCACAACTACTTTTTCGCCAAAGCACTGGACCAGGTGCGTCCCGGCGGCGTGGTAGCTTTTGTAACCTCCCGCTATACTATGGACGCCAAGGATTCCACCGTGCGCCGCTATCTTGCCCAGCGTGCCGAGCTGCTGGGAGCTATCCGTCTGCCTAATGACGCGTTCAAAAAGAATGCCGGTGCCGAGGTGGTATCGGACATCATCTTCCTCCAAAAACGGGACCGCCCGCTGGACATCGTGCCGGAATGGACTCAAACCGGACAGACGGAGGACGGATTTGCCATCAACCGGTATTTTATCGACCACCCGGAAATGGTGCTGGGCAGACAGGAGCCGGTAAGCACTGCTCATGGTATGGACTACACCGTGAACCCCATCGAGGGACTGGAGCTTTCCGACCAGCTGCATGATGCTGTGAAGTACATTCATGGCACTTATCAGGAGGCAGAGCTGCCGGAGCTGGGCGAAGGCGAAGCTATTGACACCTCCATTCCTGCCGACCCCAATGTGAAGAACTATTCCTATGCCATTGTAGACGGGCAGGTGTACTACCGGGAAAACAGCCGTATGGTGCGCCCTGACCTCAACGCCACCGCCGAAGCCCGTGTAAAAGGTCTTGTGGAACTGCGTGATTGTGTGCAGGAACTGATCGACCTTCAGATGGATGCAGCGGTTCCGGACAGCACCATTACCCAAAAGCAGGCGGAACTGAACAGCCTCTATGACAGCTTTTCTGCCAAATACGGTCTCATCAATGACCGTGCAAACCGTCTGGCCTATGCAGACGATTCTTCCTATTACCTGCTCTGTGCGCTGGAAGTCATCGACGAGGACGGAAAGCTGGAACGCAAGGCAGATATGTTCACCAAACGGACCATCAAGCCCCATCAGGCGGTGGCTGTGGTGGATACGGCAAGTGAAGCACTGGCGGTGTCCATCTCGGAAAAAGCCTGCGTGGATATGGACTATATGAGCCAGCTTACCGGAAAAACAAAAGAAGAACTGGCCGGAGAGCTGCAAGGCGTAATTTTCCGTGTACCGGGACAGTTGGAGCAGGACGGAACGCCCCATTATGTGACTGCTGATGAATACCTCTCTGGCAATGTACGCCGCAAACTGCGTCAGGCGCAGCGGGCCGCACAGCAGGACCCGGTTTATGCAGTCAATGTGGAAGCTCTTACCGCCGCCCAGCCCAAAGACCTGGATGCGTCGGAGATTGAGGTGCGTCTGGGCGCTACCTGGATCGACAAAGAGTACATCCAGCAGTTTATGTATGAGACCTTCAACACCCCGTTTTATCTCCAGCGCAGTATCGAGGTCAACTATTCGTCCTTTACCGCTGAATGGCAGATCAAGGGGAAATCTTCTGTATCCTACAACGATGTGGCAGCTTATACCACCTATGGGACCAGTCGTGCCAATGCCTACAAGATTTTAGAGGACAGCCTGAACCTGCGGGATGTCCGCATCTATGACACCATAGAGGACGCAGACGGAAAAGAGCGCCGCGTACTGAACGCCAAGGAGACCACCCTGGCGGCTCAAAAACAGCAGGCGATCCGGGAAGCCTTTAGGGACTGGATCTGGAGAGACCCGGAGCGCCGCCAGACTTTGGCGCGCCAGTACAACGAAGAAATGAACTCTACCCGTCCCCGCGAATATGATGGCAGCCACATCACTTTTGGGGGCATGAACCCGGCCATTACCCTGCGGGAACACCAGAAAAGCGCCATCGCCCATGTGCTGTATGGAGGAAATACCCTGTTGGCACATGAAGTAGGCGCAGGCAAAACTTTTGAAATGGTAGCTGCTTCGATGGAAGCCAAACGCCTGGGATTGTGCCAGAAATCTCTCTTTGTGGTTCCAAACCATCTGACCGAGCAGTGGGCGTCGGAGTTTCTGCGTCTCTATCCTTCCGCCAATATCTTAGTCACCACCAAAAAGGACTTTGAGACCCATAACCGAAAGAAGTTCTGCGCTCGTATTGCGACGGGTGATTATGATGCCATCATCATGGGACACAGCCAGTTTGAGCGTATCCCCATCAGCCGGGAACGTCAGGAACGGCTTCTCTATGAGCAGATCGACGAGATCACCGAGGGGATTGCAGAGGTACAGGCCAGCGGCGGCGAGCGTTTTACCGTCAAGCAGCTGGAGCGTACCAGAAAGTCTCTGGAAGCCAGACTGGAAAAGCTGCAAGCCGAAGGGCGAAAAGACGATGTGGTAACCTTCGAGCAGCTGGGTGTGGATCGTTTGTTTGTGGACGAGGCCCACAACTATAAAAACCTGTTTCTATACACAAAAATGCGGAATGTGGCTGGTCTTTCCACATCGGACGCGCAGAAATCCTCCGATATGTTTGCCAAGTGCCGCTATATGGATGAGATCACCGGAAACCGTGGCGTGATTTTTGCCACCGGCACACCGGTCAGCAACTCCATGACCGAGCTTTACACCATGCAGCGTTACCTTCAGTATGAACGCCTGCAAGAGCTGAACATGACCCACTTCGACTGCTGGGCTTCCCGATTTGGAGAGACCGTCACAGCTTTGGAGCTGGCACCGGAAGGCACCGGCTACCGGGCAAGAACGAGATTCAGCAAGTTCTTTAATCTGCCGGAGCTGATGAACCTGTTCAAAGAAGTGGCCGACATTAAGACTGCCGACCAGCTGAATCTGCCCACCCCGGAGGTGGAATACCACAACATCGTGGCGCAGCCTACCGAACATCAGCAGGAAATGGTCAAGACCCTTTCGGAGCGTGCATCGCTGGTACACAGCGGAACCGTTGACCCGTCCCAGGACAATATGCTCAAGATTACCTCGGATGGCCGTAAGCTGGGCCTGGATCAGAGAATCGTCAACCAGATGCTGCCGGATGAACCTGGCACAAAGGTCAATCAGTGCGTGGACAACATCATGCAGATCTGGCGGGATGGCAAAGCTGACAAGCTGACCCAGCTGGTGTTCTGCGACATTTCTACACCGCAGGCAAAAGCTCCTGCAAGCAAGGCGGCGAAAACACTGGATAATCCACTGCTTCACGCATTGGAAGGCGCTGTGCCTCTGCCGGAGCAGGAACCGGTCTTTACGGTATATGACGATATTCGTCAGAAACTCATTGCCCAGGGGATGCCTGCCGACCAGATCGCTTTTATCCATGAAGCCAATACCGAAGTGCGGAAAAAGGAGCTGTTCTCTAAGGTCCGTACCGGTCAGGTTCGTGTTCTTTTAGGCAGCACCGCCAAGATGGGCGCAGGCACCAATGTGCAGGACCGTCTGGTGGCACTTCATGACCTGGACTGTCCGTGGAGACCGGGAGACCTTGCCCAGCGCAAGGGCCGTATCGAGCGCCAGGGTAACCAGAATCCTCTTGTCCATGTGTACCGCTATGTGACCGAAGGAACCTTTGACGCATACCTCTGGCAGACGGTGGAGAATAAGCAAAAATTTATCAGCCAGATCATGACCAGCAAAAGCCCGGTTCGCTCCTGCGATGATGTGGATGAAACCGCCCTGAGTTTTGCCGAGATCAAGGCTCTGTGTGCCGGAGACCCCCGTATCAAAGAGCGTATGGATTTGGATGTGGAGGTATCCCGCCTGAAGCTGATGAAAGCCGACCACCAGAGCAAGCAATATCGTCTGGAGGACCAG
>OQVP01000299.1_pt1 | contig 18979 bp, 14 predicted proteins | sample 1691541 | NCBI WGS metagenome assembly OQVP01 (sample SAMN03418258, study PRJEB22391) | human gut metagenome | biome: human-gut; feature: organic feature; material: feces | host: Homo sapiens | place: Tanzania | collected 2013-01 | reverse complement strand
TCAATCCTTTGTCTTTCTAAAAGTCTTTCTTCATGTCTCCTTTCGTTTGTTTTTTATTTCAATACAGCCCCTCCTGTTTTAGGTCTCCCCCACGTACCTTTAGCACTTCTCCGTTATCCAGTCTTACCCGCAGGGAAAAGTCGTTTTCGATTTCTTCCGCAATACCGCTGCGGGTTCCTTCGGGACCGTTTAAGGTCACTTTTCTGCCGGGAGTTAAGTTTGCCGCCCGGTAGGCTTCTAAATAGGAGGGAAGCTTATCGGGAAAGTGGGAGAGCATGGCGGTCATTTCCCGTAAAAGGGCAGCCGTCAGCTTTGCCCGGGACTGTTTTGCACCGGTGAGCATCCGCAGGGACACCGCTTTTTCCTTAAGAGAGTCATCAAAATCGGAGAGCGCCTGGTTTACATTGATGCCGATGCCGATAATCACATATTCCACATGGTCACTTTCACTTTCCATGGACATTTCCGTTAAGATGCCGCTGAGCTTGCGTCCATCCGCCATTAAATCATTCAGCCATTTTATCTGAATATCCGTGCTGCAGACGGAAGAGATGGCATTCCGCACCGCCAGCGCCGTACAGGCGGTCAGAGCGGGACTATCACTAAGCTGCAGAAAGCCGCCCGGAAGACTTTGCGGATACAGAAGCAGGGAGAGGTAAATCCCCTTGTCTTTTGGGGAGCTGAAGGCTCTGCCCACTCTTCCTTTTCCGTTTGTCTGTTCATTTGAGAGAACCACCGTATAGTTTTTTGCGCCGTTTAAGGCAAGGGATTTTAAATACCGGTTGGTGGAGTCCACGGAGTCTAAGCACAGAATGGGACCGGAGAACCCTTCCGGCAGATAACCCATGATTTCCCCCGTATTTAATAAGTCGGGTGCATTTTTAAGCAGGTAGCCCCTGTTGGTGGAGGAGGCGATGTCGTAGCCTTCCTCCCGGAGGGCTTTTACGGCAGAACTGACTGCCATGCGGCTGACCCCGATCTGCTCACTGATCCATGCACCGGACAGATAATCCGTCTGATTTTTCAGCAGGGCAAGAACCTTGTCCTTTGTCATAACAAACACCGTGCCTTTCGGCAGCCCATTCTATAAACAGGCTGCATCATGATTTCTGTTCTTTCATCATAACAGATTTTCCTTTCTTTTACCACAGAAGAAAAGAAATTGTAAAGGTAAAAGAAAAACAACTTGACAATTGAACGGCTGCCTTTATAATTGTAAATGTTTGAAAAAATACATTTACAATTAACAGGAGGACTTCCCATGGAAGAACAGAAGAAAAACAAAATGAAATTAACGATACTGGATATGACCCAGATTGCCTTTTTTGCGGCGCTGATGGCCGTATGTGCCTGGATTGTGATCCCCATACCCAATATTCCCTTCACGTTGCAGGTGTTTGCGATTTTTGCAGCACTTTGCACTCTGGGCGGTAAAAAAGGAACCATCAGTATAGTTGTGTATATTCTGCTGGGTGCGGTAGGCGCCCCTGTGTTTGCCGGCTTTAAGGGCGGTCTTGGTGTACTGACCGGTATGACCGGCGGTTATATCGTAGGATTCTTATTCTCCGGTTTTGTATTCTGGCTGGTGACGGCGCTTATGAAAAAGAAAAACTTTTTTGTGCTTCTTTTAAGCTGTATTCTCGGTCTCGCTGCCTGTTATGCCTTCGGTACCGCCTGGTTTATGAAAGTTTATGTGCAGCAGGGTAAAACAATCAGCCTGGCAGCTGCCCTGATGGCATGCGTGGTTCCTTACATTGTTCCCGATGTGGTGAAAATTCTGCTGGCTATCAGTGTATCAAAAGCAGCCGGAAAAGTTATGAAAAAGTAACAAATAGTGTAAAATAGTGTAAAATCTAACCAAAACGGTTGCGGTGACATTCTGTAATATGATACACTGAGCTATGAGAGAGGGCTTATCTTATGATGGAACATGACGACTGGAATTGGAAGATTACATACAAAAGTCTGATAGACGAAAAAGAACTGTTATCCCTGCAGAAGCACTTCTGCAGTGCTTCCGGTTTGTGCGCCGGCTGTGTGGATGCTTACGGAAAGATGCGCACGGAATTTACCGGAGACAAGGAAGACCTGGACAGACTCCGGAGCATCGTGACGGACAGGCAGATAGAGGAAGCCTTAAAACGCGTAAAAGAAGGCTCCTTAGAAGAGCTTGTGGTAGAGGACACGGAGCTTCCCTACGTGAAGTATGCCGTGCTTTCCGTCCGGGTAAAGGGCAGGGTTATGATAAACTGGGTGCTGCTTGGCATCCTGAACGATACGGAAGAAGAGCCGGGTGTGCCGGCAGGCTGTCACAATGCCCTGTCCGAGATGAATTTCTACAAGGACATCGATCTGCTGATGGTCTGCTCCCGGCTTATTTTTGAAAATAAATGCAGGACACTGCTTGCGGACGAGCCCGCAGGAAAGATGCCGGAGACGGCCTTCAAAAAGGACAGGCAGGACGAAATCGCCGCCCTGACAGAGCTTCTTGACAGTGAGGATGCCGTGGAAGTGATTATGGCAAAATTCCTGCAGATTACCGTAAGCACCCTGAAATTATCCGGCGGATTTGTATGCCACATGGACAGAAAAGAACGGACGGCGGATATTCTGGCGCAGTGGTACGGAAGAGGAAATGTTTCCCCGTTTGAAAAAACAAGGGGAATTCCTGCGGAGGATATTTTGTTTACGAAGGAGCCTCTGATTGTGGACTCCGACTCCATACAGGGCAATCCGGAAGCGGAAAAGTGGTACCGGGACGGTGTAAGGGCATTCCTTCTGTATCCGCTTATGGAAAATGAAGAGAGCAGCATGTGCCTCTCTTTGTGCCAGTTAAACGAAGAGCGTTATTTTGACGGCGGAGAGGTACGGTTTATCTCCGGCGCCGTAAAGATTTTACAGAGCATTTTAGGAAAACGTATCCAGAAAAATTCCCTGTCCTGCGCCTATGTGTCCATGGAGTCCGTACTGGACGGCATGAAATGCGGCATTTACATCCGGGAGCCGGAAAGCGGACAGGTCCTGTTTTCCAATAAGCTTTTGCAGAACACCTTTGCAAAGGAACTGGAGGCAGGTACCTTCGGGGAGCTTTTAACGCAGAAGCTGCCGTTTCGATATGAAACGGCGCCCAAGACGGATGAGGAGGGCGAGACCTGCAACTGGTTTGACGTGGCGTTTTCGGATGTCACCTGGGTGGACGGCAGAAAAGTACAGATGTATGCCGTCTATGATGTGACCGACAGAAAGGTCTACCAGAAGAAGGTGGAACAGCAGACCTATACGGATTTCCTGACGGGACTTTACAACCGTATCTGCTGTGAAAGAGACCTGGCGGTTTACGTGGACAATGCCGGTGAAAAACAGAAAAAGGGCGCTCTGCTGTATCTGGATTTAGACGATTTCAAGCATATCAACGACGGACTGGGACACCAGTACGGCGATATGCTGTTAAAGCAGATTTCAAGAGAACTGAAAAAGGTAAAGGGTATCGGGCAGAACTGCTACCGGGTCGGCGGCGATGAATTCATCATCATCATTCCGCCGGAAGAATACGGCGAGTACGACCGCATTCTTTCCGACATACAGGATATTTTCTTAAGACCCTGGAATTTAAAAGATATGGATTACTACTGCACCATGAGTATGGGTGTGGTGGAGTATCCCCAGAACGGACAGGGGATTCAGGATTTGATTAAAAAAGCGGACATTGCCATGTTTGAAGCCAAGAAAAACGGCAAGAACAGGGTAATTCGTTATGAGGACGGTCTGGACAGCGAGTCCGGCAGAAGACTGACCATGGAGAAAAACATGAGGGATGCCACGGTTGCCGGTTACAAGGAATTTGAAATTTATTACCAGCCCATTATGGATATTTCCAGACCCGGTGCTCCCTGTACGGGTGCGGAGGCACTGCTTCGCTGGAATAGCGCCTCACTCGGATTTATTTCCCCGGCGGACTTTATTCCTTTGGCGGAGTATCTGGGGCTCATCAATCCCATCGGCTACCATGTGCTTCTGGAAGCCTGCAGGGAGTGCCGCAGATGGAACGAGAACGGTCATCCCGAATACAAGGTAAATGTCAATCTTTCAGTGGTGCAGCTTTTGCAGCCGGATATTGTGGAGTCCGTGGAAAGAGCGTTGGACGAAACCGGTATTTCCCCGAAAAATCTGACACTGGAAGTAACGGAAAGCCTTGCCATCAACGATATGAACCGCATGAAGGAAATCTTAGGCAATATCCGGAAGCTTGGCGTACGCATTGCACTGGATGATTTCGGCACCGGCTATTCATCCTTAAACCATATAAGGGAGCTGCCCTTTGATGTTATCAAAGTCGACCAGAGCTTTGTCAAGGACCTGGCGGAGGATGCCTATTCCCAGTCCTTCATCAAGATGGTGGCGGAGCTGGCGCAGACCATCGGCGTGAACATCTGTGTGGAGGGCATTGAAACGAAGGAGCAGTACCGTCTGCTCGGTGATATGAAGGTGCGTATGGTGCAGGGCTACTACTTTGCGCGTCCCTTAAAACGGGAAGTTTTTGAAGCGGATTATGTGCCGGAGCTTGCAGAGAAAAAAGAAACGCAGCCTTCTGCCAAACTTCTTGCGTTTCCCGAAAAAGCCACTTGAAATCCCTTATAAAATCATGTAGTATGGACTTATGAGCTACACAACTGGCGGAAACAGCAACTGCTGTCGTGGGAGTACCCATAGGAAGTGTAGAAATAAGAAAATGCCGACCGCCTGGGCGAACACATATGTGCCGCTCAGGCGGTTTTATTGTTTGGAAACGGAGGAAACGAACATGGTATCATTACAACAGGAACTGATGGAAAACAGCTACCCCGGCAGAGGCATTGTCCTTGGTAAATCCGGCAATGGCAAATATGCGGTCAGCGCATACTTTATTATGGGAAGAAGTGTAAACAGCCGCAACCGTATTTTTGTACAGGACGGCGAAGGTATCCGCACACAGGCATTTGATCCGTCCAAGTTAGAGGATCCTTCTCTTATCATTTATGCACCCGTCAGAGTACTCGGCAACAAGACCATCGTCACAAACGGTGACCAGACCGACACCATTTACGAAGGCATGGATAAGCAGCTTACTTTTGAACAGTCTTTACGCTGCCGTAAATTTGAGCCGGACGCTCCCAACTACACACCGAGAATTTCCGGTATCATTCATCTGGAGAACGGCAGCTTCAACTACGCCATGTCCATCTTAAAGAGCAACCACGGTGACCCGGACTCCTGCCGCCGCTATACATTTGCATATGAAAATCCCAAGGCAGGCGAGGGACATTTTATCCATACCTATATGCATGACGGCAACCCGCTGCCCAGCTTTGAGGGCGAACCGAAGGAAGTGGAAATTCCCAATGACATTGATGCGTTTACCGATATGCTGTGGAACAGCTTAAACGAAGACAACAAGGTTTCCTTATTTGTCAGATACATTGATGTGGAAACCGGCAGATACGAAACCAGAATTGTCAACAAGAATAAATAAGCATGCCGTTTACGGCGCATAGAAAGGAATATACTGATTATGAACGAAATCGAATTAAAATACGGATGTAACCCCAACCAGAAGCCTTCCCGCATTTTTATGGAAGACGGCAGCGACCTGCCTGTTACGGTGTTAAACGGCAAGCCCGGCTATATTAATTTTCTGGATGCTTTTAACGGCTGGCAGCTTGTAAAGGAATTAAAGGAAGCAACCGGTCTTCCCGCAGCCACATCCTTTAAGCATGTTTCTCCCGCCGGCGCGGCGCTGGGACTTCATATGTCCGAAACCTTAAAGAAGATTTACTGGGTGGATGATTTGGGAGAGCTTTCTCCTCTGGCATGTGCGTATGCCAGAGCAAGAGGCGCGGACAGAATGTCTTCCTTCGGTGATTTCATTGCCCTTTCCGACGAATGCGACGAGGATACCGCCCGCCTGATTAAACGAGAGGTTTCCGATGGTGTTATCGCTCCGGGCTATACCGAAAAGGCACTGGAGCTTCTGAAATCCAAAAAGAAGGGCAACTACAATATTATCCGGATTGATCCCTCCTATGTACCGGCGCCCATCGAAAAAAAGCAGGTGTACGGCATTACCTTTGAACAGGGCAGAAACGAGTTAAAGATTGACAAAGAGCTTTTAAGCAACATCGTAACCCAGAATAAGGACATTCCCGAAAGCGCCCTGCGCGACATGAAGGTAGCGCTCATTACCTTAAAATACACCCAGTCCAATTCCGTATGCTATGTAAAGGACGGTCAGGCAATCGGTATCGGCGCAGGACAGCAGTCCCGTGTACACTGCACCAGACTTGCAGGCCAGAAAGCGGATAACTGGTTCTTACGTCAGGCACCGCAGGTTCTTTCCTTACAGTTCGTAGATTCCCTGGGCAGAGCGGACAGGGACAACGCCATCGACAATTACATCGGCGACGAATATATGGATGTACTGGCAGAGGGCGCATGGCAGAGAGTATTCAAGGAAAAACCCCCTGTATTTACCGCAGAGGAAAAGAGAGCATGGCTTGACGGCTTAAAGGATGTTACCTTAGGCTCCGATGCGTTCTTCCCGTTCTCCGACAACGTGGAAAGAGCACACAAGAGCGGCGTGAAGTACATCGTACAGCCCGGCGGTTCCGTCAGGGATGATCTGGTGATTTCCTGCTGCGACAAGTACAATATGGCAATGGTATTTACCGGCATCCGTCTGTTCCATCACTAATAAGGAACCGGGCGGCACGGACATTTTCACGGACAATAAGGAATAAAACTATGACACTGAAAGATTTGGAAGCATTTGACCCTGTTACCATACAATGCCACGACAATCCGGATGCGGATGCACTGGGAGCCGGCTTTGGTCTGTATGCCTATTTTAAGAGCCTGGGCAGACAGACAAGGCTTATTTACAGCGGCAGAAATCCCGTCCAGAAGTCCAATCTGAAAATCATGATTGATGAACTGCATATACCGGTGGAATATGTACGCCCGGACGAAGAACAGCCCCTTTTTATAAAGGGGCTGCTTGTGACAGTGGACTGTCAGTACGGCGCGGGCAATGTGACGAAGATAGCGGCTGACACGGTAGCCATTGTGGACCATCATCAGGTGGAAATAGACGATGTGCCTTTAAGCCTGATTGTGCCGGCACTGGGAAGCTGCTGCACACTTGTGTGGAAGCTTCTGCGTGATGAAAAATTCGATATAAAGACGGAGCCGGGATTGGAAACGGCTCTGTATTACGGACTGTATACGGATACGAACCAGCTTTCCGAAATCCGCAATCCTCTCGACATGGATATGCGGGATGACCTGGCATTTGATGCCGGTCTTATCAATTATTTCAAAAATTCCAACCTTTCCTTAAAGGAGCTGGAGATTGCGGGAGTAGCATTGATACGCTACAGCTTCAACGAGGATTATAACTTTGCGGTGATTAAGGCACAGCCCTGCGACCCTAATATATTGGGACTTATCAGTGATTTTCTGCTGCAGGTGGATGTGATTACCAGTTGTCTGGTGTTTAACGAAAACGCGGACGGCTATAAGTTTTCCGTACGAAGCTGCATCAGGGAAGTGAATGCCAGCGAGCTGGCGTCCTATTTATGCGAGGGTATAGGCTCCGGCGGCGGGCACTATGAAAAAGCGGGCGGATTTGTCAGTAAGAAGCTTTACGAGAAGCATTACCCCACCCTGCATCCGGAAGCGTACTTCAACAACCGCATGAACCAGTATTTTGACAGCTTTGACCTGATTTATGCGGCGGACTATGACATTGACACCTCTGACATGAAGAAATACAGCAAAAAGAAAATCCCCATCGGCTTTGTGAAAGCGGATGAGGTGCTCCCGGCAGGTACGCCGATTACCATCCGTACCCTGGAAGGGGATGTGGATATGACCATTGAAGATGATCTGTATATCATGATTGGCATCAAAGGCGAGGTCTATCCCAACCGGAGAGTCAAATTTGAAAAAAGCTATCAGGTGCTTCCGGATAAATATGTGTTTGAAACCTATGCGCTGTCGGCGGATTATGTGCCGACCATAAAGAACCGGAACGACGGAAGTACCCTGCATCTGACCGATTATGCAAGAGCCTGCGTGCCCACGGGGCAGGTGCATATCCATGCCCGGGAATTGACAAGAGGTGTAAAGGTTTTTACAGCATGGGATAAAAGTAAGTATATGCTGGGGAAACCGGGGGATTTTCTGGCTGTACGCTGTGAGGACAGACACGACATTTATGTGGTAGAAAGGGATATATTTGGTAAAACCTATGAAGAAACCGTATAAGTACGATGCGTTTATCAGCTACCGCCATGCAGATCTTGACAGGTTTGTGGCGGAAAATCTGCAGAAGCAGTTGGAGTGGTTTAAGATACCCGGCTCTCTTAAGAAGGATAAAAAGCTTTCCCGGACAAAGATTGAAAGAATCTTTCGGGATAAGGACGAGCTGCCTCTTACCAATAATTTAGAGGACCCTATCCGTAAGGCGCTGGAGGAGTCGGAATACCTGATTGTCATCTGTTCCCCCAGACTGAAGGAGTCTCTGTGGTGCCGCAAGGAAATCGAAACCTTTATCAGCCTGCACGGCAGGGAAAATATTTTTGCGGTGCTGGTGGAAGGGGAGCCTGCGGAGTCCTTCCCGGAGGAACTTTTATACCGGGAAAAAACGGTTACTCATCCGGACGGCAGTACGGAAACCGTAAAAGAAGAAATGGAACCGCTGGCGGCGGATGTGCGCGGCAAAAATAAGAGAGATGTCCTGAAGGTTATGAAAACCGAAAAGCTGCGTCTGATAGCTCCCATGCTGGGTGTTGGCTTTGATGACTTAAAGCAGCGCCACCGGGAACAGAAATTAAAGAAACCCCTCGGCTTTACCGCAGCGGGAGCTGCCGTATGTCTGGCGTTCGGAGTTGTCAGCACCGCCATGGTCATGCAGATACGGGAGCAGAAAAAGCAGATCCAGATACAGAACGACTCCCTCGCAGAGCAGGCGGCGCAGATTAGCAGCCAGAACGATATTCTCTCCAGAGAGCAGGCTCTCAGTCTGGCGGAGGAATCCGGGCGGCTGTTGAAAAAGGGCGACAGAATAGGAGCCATGCAGACGGCAATCAGCGCCCTGACGGAGTATGACGGCATTGCCATGCCCTATACGGCACAGGCACAGAAAGCTCTGACGGACAGTCTGTATGTATATAACCGGACGGGAGATTTTTTAAGCCGGTACGAGGTGAAGACGGACAGCGTGATTACGGATATGCAGTCTTCCGGGGGCATGTCTTATTATGCACTGAAGGAAAGTGCGGGAGACATTACGGTAAAAGAAAGCGAATACGGACATACGGTGGGGAAGCTTGCAGGGTTGGCAGGCTACTCGGACGGCGGTATGTTTTTTATAGATGACAGCAGACTGGTCTATCAGAATGAAGAGAAGGAACTGCTGGTATTTGATGCCAAAACCGGGGAAATCGAAAAGCCGGAGCTGCCGGGCAGCGCTTACAATTACTATCTGTCAGAGGACAGAACCAGGATAGCGGTAAGCGGTTACAATTATCTCCGTATTATAGATGCAGAGGATTATACAGAGGTTCAGAACTTGGACGAATACTGCAAGGAACAGACCGGACGGATTTATTTTAACGAAGATTCTACGGCGGTGGTGCTTACCCTGCGAAACAGCGACGATATAATGTCGGAGGACAGAAGGCTTCTGTATCTTGGTCTGACGGATGATACGAAGAGATATTACGACTGGGAGACGGCATATGTGGAGGATGTGGTATTTAAGGACGGCTGTATGTATGTGCTGACCTACGAAACACGGGATGTACTGTACTCCGTCTTTGACAGTTATCTGAAAGCCTATGAGGAAAGCACAGGAAAGCTGCTCTATAAAAAGGAATATAAAAATGTCATGCTGAATGATATTCTGTTTTCCCAAGGGGATGACGACAGCATGCTTCTGTACGGCGGCTTTGAAGCCGATGCCGTCAGCCGGAAAAACGGCGAGGTTTACCTGCGCGCCGAGACGGGCATCAGCGACATTGTATATGCGGAGGCGGTAAACGGAGCCAACCTGTATTCCTACATTACGAGCGACGGCTGCCAGTATATCATGAGCTATGAAAACAACGTATCCTTTACCCATGGCGTCACCTTCGACTGCTTTACTGACAGGATTTATTATACGGTAAGACTCGCACAGGGCTTTGTGATGGCAACGCATACGGAGAACCGGGCGGTGTGCTATCAGCGCTTTTATCCGACGGACGATACCCTGACGGACAAAACACCCGACAGAGAGGATACCGAGGTGCTGTGGGGCAAAGAGGTACAGGAAACCGCAAAGGAAAAGGGATACGTCCTGCCAAAGCTGGCGGAAAGCATTTTTTATAACGAAGACAAAACCATTACGTTTGTAACGTATCAGGATTCTTCCCTTAGGATGTATGATACGGCTTCGGGAGAACTGCTTGCGGAAATCACGGATACGCCGGGCGATGCTTCGGAATATTACGGGAAGGATGCCCAGGGCAATTACTATGTGGGCTTCGGTTCCTGGGCGTATATGATGAGCCCCCAGAATGAAAATCTGGCGTTCTTACGCGGCGTGCTGCAGATTGATGAGTCTGGAAAACTGCTTACGGTGGACAATCTGGACAATTACTACTTATGCCCGGTATACACTTTGGATGAACTGCTTGCTATGGCAGAGGCAGATGTGGTAAAATATACGCAAAACGAAATTACGGAATAAACGGAAACAGGAAGGTTTTAGTATGAGCGAGACAGAAAGCAAAAATTTTATTGAACAGATTATAGAGAAGGATCTGGCGGATGGATTTTACGATACCGTGCACACCCGTTTTCCTCCCGAACCCAACGGCTATCTTCACATCGGACATGCCAAGAGTATTCTTTTAAACTACGGACTGGCGCAGAAGTACAACGGCAAGTTCAACATGCGATTTGACGATACCAACCCGACCAAGGAAAAGGAAGAGTTCGTAGACTCCATCAAAGCGGATGTGGAATGGCTGGGTGCCGACTGGGAAGACAGACTTTTCTTTGCATCCAACTATTTTGAGCAGATGTACGAAGCAGCTGTAAAGCTGATTAAAAAAGGAAAAGCCTATGTATCCGACTTGTCCGCAGAGCAGATGAAGGAATACAGAGGTACGCTGACCGAGCCCGGAAAAGAAGACCCGGCAGCAGGCAGAAGCATTGAGGAGAACTTACAGTTATTTGAGGACATGCGCGCCGGCAAATTCGCGGACGGCGAAAAGGTGCTCCGTGCCCGTATCGATATGGCTTCTCCCAACATGAACATGAGAGACCCGGTTATTTACCGTGTAGCCCATATGACCCACCACAATACCGGCGACAAATGGTGCATTTATCCCATGTACGATTTTGCACATCCCATTGAGGATGCCATTGAAGGCATTACCCATTCCATCTGTACCCTGGAGTTTGAAGACCACAGACCTCTGTACGACTGGGTGGTAAGAGAATTAGAATACCCGCATCCTCCCAAACAGATTGAGTTTGCAAAGCTGTATCTGAAAAATGTGGTGACCGGCAAGAGATACATCAAAAAATTAGTGGAGGAAGGCATCGTGGACGGCTGGGACGACCCCAGATTAGTTTCCATAGCCGCGCTGAGAAGACGCGGTTTTACCCCGGAATCCATTAAAATGTTCGTAGAGCTCTGCGGTGTTTCCAAGGCAAATTCCATTGCCGATTATGCGATGCTTGAATACTGCATCCGCGAGGACTTAAAGATGAAGCGTCCCCGTATGATGGCGGTCTTAAATCCGGTGAAACTTGTGATCGACAACTATCCCGAAGGACAGACCGAGATGCTTACCGCTGCCAACAACTTGGAGAATGAGTCCTTAGGCAGCAGGGAAATCCCGTTCGGCAGAGAGCTTTATATTGAAAGAGAAGATTTCATGGAGGAGCCTCCTAAGAAATACTTCCGTCTGTTCCCCGGCAATGAAGTGCGTCTGATGAATGCTTACTTTGTCACCTGCACCGGTTGTGTGAAGGACGAAAACGGCAACGTAACGGAAGTGCACTGTACCTATGACCCCGCATCCAGAGGCGGCAACAGCACGGACGGCAGCAAAGTAAAGGGGACCATTCACTGGGTTCCTGCAAAGGAAGCCGTAAAAGCAGAGGTCAGACTGTACGAAAACATCATTGACGAAGAAAAGGGCGTTTACAACGAGGACGGCAGCTTAAACTTAAATCCCAATTCCCTGACAATCTTAAAGGAATGTTATGCAGAGCCGGCACTTAAGGATGCAAAAGCCTATGAGAGCTTCCAGTTTGTCAGAAACGGATTTTTCTGTGTGGACTGCAAGGATTCCAGAGAAGGAGCTTTGGTCTTTAACAGAATTGTATCCTTGAAGAGCTCATTCGTGTTACCAAAGAAGGAGGATTAATTATGGGCAATTTATTGTCAGGATTATCGGATTTGGGTCTTGGGGATCTGGAAGGTGCCAAATTATATGAGGACCCGAATAAGAATCAGGACAGTAATAAGGGGAAGAAAGCAGCAGCAATCGAAGAAAAAGATTTAATCTATGACAGAAATTACGACTGCCCGGTCTGCGGGGAAAAGATTACGGCAAAGACCATGAAGGCGGGAAAAGCAAGACTGATACGGACGGACAACGATCTGCGTTCTGTTTTTGAAGGCATTGATGCCTATAAGTATGATGTGATATGTTGTCCGAAATGCGGTTACTCCGCGCTTATCCGCTTTTTCAAGCCCATGCCGGAAGGACAAGTACATCTTATCCGGGAAAAAATCTGCCAGCACATTAAACTGAAGCCCCATACGGGTGATACCTATACCTATGAGGAGGCTATGGAGCATTATAAGGTGGCGCTTGCCTGCTCCATCGTAAAACAGGCAAGAAACAGTGAAAAAGCCTATACCTGCCTAAAAGCGGCATGGGTGCTCCGCGGCTGGAGAGAAACCCTGGAAAGGGAACCCGGCACGGAAGAAAAGAGAGCCGAATTAAAGGCACAGGAAAAAGAGTATCTGAAAAACGCCATGGAGGGCTTTATTGCAGCGGAAGCAGCGGAAAGCTTTCCTATCTGCGGTATGGACGATACCACACTGGAATACCTGATTGCCAATCTGGCTTTCGAACTCGGCAAGTATGACATCGCTTCCAAGCTCATATCCGAGATTCTGATAAGACCCTACGCAAACTCCCGCATGAAGGACAAGACGAGGGAATTAAAGGATGCCATTTTAGCGGAGCTTCGAAAAAATAAGGCATAAAGTCTTTTTACCGGCATAACAGGCGGTACTGATAAATACAGACAGAAATAAAAAGGACGTATGAAAGAAAATTCATACGTCCTTTTTACGGTTCCGGTCAATAAACATGTAATCGGACCGGCTGATTATTCATTTTTCTCATCGTCTTCGTCGAAGAATTCTTCTACTTCATCGATTTTTTCGTCTGCCTTTTCGGTAACATCTTCTACTACGGAAGAAAGCTCTTCAAAGGGGGTATCTTCTTTTTCTGCAGGTGCTTCTGCCTCAGGAGCTTCCGCAGCGGTTTCCTTTTCTTCAGCGGGGGCATCAGCAGGTGCATCAGCAGGTGCCTCCTCTTTTACGGGAGCTTCTTCTTTATCTTCTGCGGGAGCATTCTCATGACTGAGAGCTACGTAAGAACGATTATTGTCTTCCTCATCGGACTCATCTCCGAAATCGTCGTAGTCATCATCTTCTTCACCATTGTATTCGGGAGAGAATTTTTCCTTGTTCAGATAATAATAGATACCGGCTCCAGCAGCGGCAACAGCAGTTGCAAATAATAAAACTTTACCAAATTTTTTAGCCATGAGGGTACTCCTTTCTTTTTATTCTTTCATTCTTAATGGAGACAGGAACAATATTTGTCCTTCTTAATAAACATTTTAATACTATTTTATGGAAAAAGGAAGAGATTATGTATAAATTTTTTATAAATTGCAGCACTTCATCCTCTATTTACAGATAGGCAGATTATTTTCTCTTTAGAGGGATTTCATTTTTTTCTAATATTTTGGACACAGAATGAACACAATTCCTTTGTATAGTATTCTTACAGATAGTTGATGAACTCACTATCTCCCCCCCTCATAAGAAAAGCGAAAAGCCCGGTTCTCCCCGGGCTTTTTGCTTTTTAAATTTTACATGGAAATTGAAAAGAAAGAATGATACAATAGGGCAAGAAAAGAAAAGGAGACAGGCAGACATGATAGGACTGATTGTAGCATATACGAAGAACCGCGTTATCGGAAGTGAAGGCAGAATTCCCTGGAGGATTAAAGGGGAACAGCGCCGGTTTAAGGAGCTTACCACCGGCAATGTGGTAATTATGGGACGTAAATCCTATGAAGAAATCGGACATCCCCTTCCCAACCGCTATACGGTGGTGGTATCTTCCACGGCAGACTATGAAGCGGAAAACTGCATTACGGTAAATTCCCTGCCGGCAGCCATAAAGAAGGCAGAGGAGCTGTGCCCCGGCAAAAATATTTACATATCCGGCGGTGCGGGCATTTATAAGGAAGGAATTGCCCTGGCGGAGAAGCTTTTTGTAACGGAAATCGATGCGGTGATAGAGGGAGATACCTATTTTCCGAAATTTGATGTGTCAGCCTATGAAAGGACGGTAGAAGAAACAGTGGACGGAGAAATACCTTATTCTTATGTAACATACAGCAAAAAGAAAACAAAGATTTTTATCGACGGCAGCGAAGGAACGACGGGACTCCGCATCAACGAACGTTTTGCGGGAAGAGACGATTTGGAAATTTTACAGATTGACCCGGCGCTCAGAAAGGATACGGAGGAAAGAAAGAAGATGATTAACGCCTCCGATATTACCATTCTCTGCCTGCCGGATGCCGCGGCAAAGGAAGCGGTTTCTTTAGTGGAAAACGAGAACGTGCGCATTCTGGATGCATCCACCGCACACCGTACGGAAGAAGGCTGGGCATACGGATTTCCCGAACTGGCGCCGTCTTTCCGGGAAAAAATCAAAACCGGAAAAAGAGTGGCGGTTCCCGGCTGTTATGCCTCCGGCTTTATTGCCCTGATGTATCCGCTGGTAAAGGAGGGCATCCTTTCTGCCGATTACCCGGCATGTGCCTTTGCCATGTCCGGCTACAGCGGCGGTGGCAAAAAGATGATTGCCGAATACGAGGCGGAGGAACGTGCGGCGGAGCTTTCCGCACCCAGGGAATATGCTCTGAGCCAGCAACATAAACATCTGAAGGAAATGAAGGCTGTTCCGGGACTTGCGAGGGAGCCTCTGTTTTCTCCCATTGTCTGCGATTACTACAGCGGCATGCTGGTTTCCCTTCCTATTCAGAAGGATTTTATGCAAAAAGCACTTACACCGGAAGAATTACAGACGTTTTTTGCAGGATATTATGCAAATGAACCGTTTATCAAGGTCAATGCCTTCGGTGCCGAAGCGGAAAGCCGGGGATTTTTATCCGCCAATGTCAGAAGCGGCTGGGACGGCATGGAAATCTTTGTGACCGGCAACGAGGACAGAATGGTGGTCAGCTCCCGGTTTGACAATCTGGGAAAGGGTGCTTCCGGAGCTGCGGTACAGTGTCTGAATATCATGCTTGGCTGTGCAGAGGATAAGGGACTTGTTTTGTAAAACAAAAACAATCTTTTGTTGCCAAAGAAACCACATGTGGTTTATAATAGGGAAGATGTAGTTATGAAAACTACGAAATATATTCAGGAGGTTTTACGTGATATGTCAGATTTTATCTTGAGTTGTTGTTCCACGGCAGACATGCCCAAGTCTTTTTTTGAAGAAAGAAACGTAGCTTATGTTTGTTTCCACTTTAATATGGATGGAAAAGATTACCCGGATGATTTAGGGGAAAGCATGCCATTTCCTGAATTTTACAAAAGAATTGAAGAGGGAGCGCAGCCTACCACTTCACAGGTAAATGTGGATGAGTTTACAAATTTCTTTGAACCGTTTTTAAAAGAAGGAAAGGATATCCTGCACGTCAGCCTTTCCTCCGGTCTGTCCGGTTCCTTTAATTCCGCCAGCATCGCCGCAAGGGATCTGATGGAAAAATATCCGGAGAGAACCATCAAGGTAGTGGACTCCTTGGGAGCATCTTCCGGTTTCGGTGTGCTGATGACTTACCTTGCGGACCTTAAGGATGAAGGGAAGAGCCTTACGGAAGTGTATGACTGGGCTGAGAAAAATAAACTCCGCGTGCATCACTGGTTCTTCTCCACCGACCTTACCAGCTACAAGAGAGGCGGCCGTATCAGCGCCACTTCCGCTATGGTAGGTACCCTGCTTGGTATTTGCCCGCTGCTAAACATGGATAATGAGGGACATCTGATTCCCCGCAAGAAAATCCGTACGAAAAAGAAAGTCATTGAAGAACTGGTCAATATGATGAAAGAACATGTGGAAGACGGTCCGGATTACAAAGGCTATTGCTACATCAGCAATTCCGCCTGCGAAGAGGATGCCGAAAAGGTGCGTGATTTAGTAGAAGCGTATTGCCCGAACTTAAAGGGCAAGGTTCTGATTAACAGCATCGGTACGGTAATCGGTTCCCATACAGGTCCCGGCACGGTGGCACTGTTCTTCTTAGGTGATGAAAGAGTGGACTAAAGGATATTATGAATAAGAAAGAAATTGCAGAAATCAAAAAGCAGTTTACCCAGGAACGGTGTGCCATCACCCGTATCTGCGGCTGTTATGTAGACGGAGAAAAAAATAAAAAAACCGAGCTGAAGGAAGCCTTCCTTTCCCTGCCGGAAGAAGAGATGTTTAAATATTTTGCTATTTTCCGCAAAGCCCTTTCCGGCACGGTGGGTAAAAATCTCCTCACTATGGAATTTCCCCTGGCATCGGAGGAAGCCGGGGGTACCCAGGATTTTCTGATGCAGCTCCGTGCCTCTTCCTTAAAGGATGAAAACCTGCTGGAAGAGTTTTACGATAAAATCATAGAGAACTACTATTCTGTGGAGAATTATCTCATTTTGCTCATTCATGCCGTGTACGATATTCCCGGCAAATCCTCGGACGGAGAGGAAATGTTCGATGCTTCCGACGAAGTGTATGACCATATTCTCTGCTGTATCTGTCCGGTTACGTTAAGCAAGCCGGGGCTTTCCTATGATGAGGAGAGCAATGCATTCCATACCCGTATCTGCGACAGAGTGGTAAACATGCCGGATATCGGTTTCCTGTTCCCTGCCTTCCACGACAGAAGCACGGATGTTCACAGTCTGCTGTATTATGCGGCAAAGCCGGAAGAGCTGCGGATGGAATTTGTAGAGCCGGTACTTGGCTGCAACCTGCCTCTTTCCGCAGGGGACCAGAAGGAAACCTTCCAGACCATCGTAGAGGAAACGCTTGGCGATGCCTGTGACTATGAGGTGGTTAAAAACATCCACGAAAAATTAAATGAGATGATTGAAGAAAAAAAGGATGAGCCGGACCCCGTGGTGCTTGACCGGGCGGAAGTGAAAAGACTTCTGGAATACAGTGGCGTGGAGGAAGAAAAGCTCAGCTCCTTTGAAGAAAAGTACGAGGAAGCGGCGGGGACGGATACCTGCTTTGTGGCTTCCAATGTGGCAAATACCAGACAGTTTGAAATAAAAACTCCCGATGTGGTGGTAAAGGTAAGCCCCGACCGGATGGATCTGGTGGAAACAAAAGTCATCAACGGCAGAAAGTGCCTGGTCATCTCCTTAGACAACAGTGTGGAGGTAAACGGTATTACCGTACGTATGGGACTTTCCGGGGAAGAGGAGGAAGAGGAATAGTTTATAAAAATTTTCTCTATGTTAAGAAATCTTAACGGCACGGAGGCATAAATCTGTTACAATAAAATAGACATGAAAACACGGGAACATTCCCACGATGAAGTACTGACAGGAGGAATTTGATTGCATCAGAATGAATTACTGCGTGAGAAGGTTTACGAATCCGTAACCTCCGTGCTCCCTATTACGTTAATTGTACTTGTTTTAAGTATTTCCATAGCCCCGCTTACTCCGGGAACACTGACGCTGTTTTTGTTCGGCGCAGTGCTTCTGATAGTAGGCATGGGCTTTTTTACTTTGGGCGTGGATATGTCCATGATTCCCATGGGAGAAGGCATAGGTGTGGAGCTTTCCCGTACCAAGAAGGTCTGGCTTTCTATGGCGGTCTGTTTTATCTTAGGTGTTATCATTACTGTTGCAGAGCCGGATTTGCAGGTACTGGCGGGCCAGGTTTCTGCCATTCCCAATCTGGTCCTGATATTAACGGTGGCTATGGGGGTGGGAATCTTTCTGGTGATTGCGAAGCTCCGCATCCTTTTTAAAATCCCGATTTCGTACATACTCATTGGCTTTTATGCCCTCATTTTTATCCAGACTGTTTTGGCGCCGGCGGACTTTATTCCGGTATCCTTTGATTCCGGCGGTGTTACCACGGGACCCGTGACCGTTCCGTTTATCATGGCGCTCGGTATCGGTATGGCATCCGTCCGAAGCGACAAAAATTCCAACAGCGACAGCTTCGGTCTTACTGCCATCTGCAGCATCGGTCCCATTCTTTCGGTACTTCTTTTAGGAATTTTTTACCGTCCCGAAGAAACGTCCTATACATCGGTAAGTCTTCCGGAACTGACGGATACCAAAGCGGTAGCGGCTGAATTTGCCAGGGCATTTCCCGCCTATATGAAGGAAGTACTGATAGCCGTGCTTCCCATTATGGTTCTGTTTTTACTTCATCTACTATGTTATTATGTTCTAATCTATCTCTACTATGATCCATTTTAATTCACCCCCTTAGACATCCAAATTCTCTACGTATACAGCATTTTCTTCAATAAATTTACGTCTAGGCTCAACTTCTTCACCCATTAATTTATTAAATACTTCATCTGCTGCCATAGCATCTTCAACAGT
>OQVP01000294.1_pt1 | contig 19035 bp, 14 predicted proteins | sample 1691541 | NCBI WGS metagenome assembly OQVP01 (sample SAMN03418258, study PRJEB22391) | human gut metagenome | biome: human-gut; feature: organic feature; material: feces | host: Homo sapiens | place: Tanzania | collected 2013-01 | reverse complement strand
AGCATCATTCTTTAGGCTGATTCGTGTACATCACATCGTTGCACTGGTGGTCGATAGGTGGTCGATAATCCTGAATTTCAAGCAATCGACCACCGCATATAGCGCTGAATGACAGCGCAATACACGGATCGGTGGTCGAGTGGTCGAAATTTTTCTGAAAACTGAATTTTATATAAGCACTTCAGGTGCTCCTTTCTGTAGCACCCAGTCGCTTGTCAAATGGCAGAATAGAACTTAAAATATTGATATCTAACAGCTTCTATTTGCCGAGTTGCTGTCTGAAGTTGAGCGCAGCACCGATGGCAGTACAAAATTCAGAGTATTTCGGTATGTGGAAACGCACGTTGTAGAGTTTTTCCAGCATAGGATAAATCTCTTTGCATTGGGGGTAGAGCGTCAAATTGCCAATCAGTACAAAGTCTTTGATACCCGTGTTGAGAGCGGAAAGAATGCTCGCAGAACCGATGCTCTGCAATACCATGGTGATAATGCCAAGGGCAATATCCTCGCGTGGCGCGTCATACTGTGCCTTGCTGAATAGCGATGCGGTGGCATTCATGGGGAGGCCGGGCAAAGGGCGAGTAGAGATGTCGCCGATGAGCAAGTTGATGTTGCGGATGTCGCCACGGAGTGCCAGACTCGAAATCTGTTTCGGATCGCTTGTGTTGAGCATCACACGCGATAGACCCTGTACGGTTCCACCTCCGATACCGATACCTCCGATGTGTCGGATCTCATCGCCATCACATTGCACAAAGCTGGTTCCTGTGCCCATCGATACTACAATAGCTTTCGAGAGACCGCTTTCAAAGCGTGCGCCCAAGCCATCTGCTATGAATTCGTCGGTCTTGCCTGTTGGCAATCCATAGACGGGTCCGTCGATATATGCCGATCCCACACCAGTCACCATGACTTGTTCAACGTCGCTGAGGCTGATGTTGTTGTCGTGAAGATACTTTCCGAAAGCTCCGTAGAGTGATGTGACGGGATCGACCGCAGTAATGCGGATGGGTGAAAGAACATGTTGTTCGTGCAGTCCAACAATCTTGGTGGTCGATATGCCCACGTCAATGCCGATGATGATTCCCATTGGTTTTTACTTTCTTTTTTGTTTGTTAGTTCGTTTATCCGCCGACAAAGGTACGAATAAGCGAGCAGAATAGAAAAGAAATGCCCAAATTTCTTTTTATTCTCGAGCGTGAGTACCTTGGGCGCTTTAGCGCCAAAGTACGAATAAGCGAGCAGAATAGAAAAGAAATGCCCAAATTTCTTTTTTATTCTCGAGCGCGAGTACCTTGGGCGCTTTAGCGCCAAAGTACGAATAAGCGAGCAGAATAAAAAAGAAAAGCTCAAATTTCTTTTTATTGTCGAGCGCGAGTACGATATGTAGAAAAGTAAAACCCCTGCCAACTAAATGTTGAACAGGGGCTTAAATGAAAGGAGGAGTGGTACCTCCAGGAATCGAACCGGGGACACACGGATTTTCAGTCCGATGCTCTACCAACTGAGCTAAGGCACCATATTCGGTTTTGCAATCCTTTCGTTTGCGGTTGCAAAGGTACTACATAATTTTGATATACCAAACAAACCGCATGAAAAAGTGTCATTTGTTAACGAATTTTAAGAACTTTCGCCCTTTTTGCCTCCATTTACCTTTGTTTTTGCGCTTATTTTGCCATTATTGCAGTGGATTCCAACCTTGCGCTTTTAGTGGAAATTCTTGGTCATCGCGTGTCACAAGCACCTGTCCGAGGCTATCCTTTGTGATGTGTCCGATGAGGCGAACATCGTCGATGGCCTGGATTTTCTCATGGTCACCAATAGGAATGGTGAACAGCAATTCATAGTCTTCGCCGCCGTTGAGTGCGCAGGTGGTCACGTTCATGTTGAGTTCTTCTGCCATTACCGCAGTCTGATAGTCGATGGGGATCTGCTTCTCGAAGATACGGCATCCCACATGGCTTTGCTTACAGATGTGCATCAGTTCGCTCGACAGTCCATCGCTGATATCCATCATAGCTGTGGGGCGTATGCCGGCAGTACGGAGCTTTTCGATAATATCGCCGCGTGCCTCGGTGCGCAGTTGGCGCTGGAGCAGATATTCTTTGCCGGCAAAGTCGGGCTGGAACTGAGCCAGGCTCTCCAATGCCTTTTTATCGCCTTTGCGCTTGGCTTCGTCAACTTGTGAATAGTAAACTGATTTCTCACGTTCTAAGAGTTGCAGTCCCATATAGGCTGCGCCGAGGTCTCCGCTGACACATATCAGGTCGGTCTCTTTGGCTCCGTTGCGATAGACGATATCCTCTTTCTTGGCTTCGCCGATACAGGTGATGGAGATGGCGAGGCCCGTATAAGATGAGGTGGTGTCGCCTCCTACGATATCCACATGCCATTTGTCGCATGCCAGGCGCAGTCCGTTGTAGAACTGTTCCATATCTTCTACGGTGAAGCGCTTGCTTACTGCCAGACTGACGGTCAGTTGGCGTGGGGTGCCGTTCATGGCGAAGATGTCGCTGATGTTGACCATGGCAGACTTGTAGCCAAGGTGCTCTAAATCTATATAGGTGAGGTCGAAGTGTACGCCTTCCATCAGCATGTCGGTGGTGACGAGTACTTCGCTGTTGGGGTAACTGAGTACGGCGCAGTCATCGCCTACGCCGTACTTTGTTGATTCATTCTGTGGTTTGATGTCTTTGGTCAGTCTGTCGATCAGTCCAAATTCTCCCAGTTTTGCTATTTCCATGTATTTGTTTATGCTCTGTTAATCATTTCACGCATGATCTCGGTCATCAAAGGCTGTGCCTTGTTGGCTGCTTCCTGTACTTCTTCGTGACTTACTTCTACGGGATCATCGAAGCCGCCAAGGTCGGTAATGACGCTCACACCGAAGGTCTTGATGCCGCAATGGTGGGCTACAATTACTTCGGGGACGGTACTCATGCCGATGGCATCGCCGCCCATTTTGGCAAACATGCGGTATTCTGCTGGTGTTTCAAAGGTGGGACCCTGTACGCCGATATATACACCATGCTGCACTTTGATGCCTTTTTCTGCTGCCACTTTATCGGCTTCTGCCACCAGTTGCAGGTCGTATGGCTCGTGCATGTCTGGGAAGCGAGGTCCGGTGGGGAAGTTTTTTCCGCGCAAGGGGTGTTCGGGGAATAGGTTGATGTGGTCGGTGATGATCATGAGGTCACCGATATTGAACTGTGGGTTCATGCCTCCGGCTGCATTTGACACGAAAAGCGTCTTGATGCCCAGTTCATACATGACGCGTACGGGGAACGTTACTTCCTTCATCGAATAGCCTTCGTAGAAGTGGAAGCGTCCTTGCATGGCCATGATGTCCTTGTTGCCCAGTTTGCCGAAGATGAGTTTGCCAGAGTGGCCTTCTACGGTAGAAATGGGGAAATTGGGGATTTCGCTGTATGGGAATTCGTATTTATCAGTTATTTCGGAAGCTAATTGTCCGAGTCCTGTTCCCAGAATGATCGCTGTTGTGGGATTTGTGGTCATCCTTTCTTTGATCCAGGATGCTGTTTCTTGAATTTTTTCGTACATAGCTGATGATGTATTGGTTAAACATTTCGCCCTGGTCCAGCATGAAGCTGATGGTTACAGGGAGTATATACATATTGTTTTTTACTTCTTCGCTTAGTCCTTCGACGTCGTACAGACGGGCTGCGTCTTTCTCTGTCGTGATGAGCAGACGTGGTTTCGGCAGTTGTTCGAAGGTGTTGTTGATGTGCTGAATGTCTCTGCTTTTGAACTGATGGTGGTCGCTGTAGGTCAGCGGAGTCAGGTGCGTGGTGTAGGGCTTTAAGTCCTGTATCATCTGTTTGGGCGATGCAATACCGGTGAGCAACAGAATATGTTCGTCGGCTTTGATGCTTTCGAGTGGTCGTTTGCCCTGATTCTGTTTGTCCTGTCCGCCGAACATGGGGCGTAGCGGTCCGTATTTCAACGAGGTGAAGTAGAGCGACTGGTAGGCATAGAGCTGCATCATCTTGTTGGTCACGCGATATTCCATCGGTTTCATGTCTTTAGGACATTTTGTCACGATGACAACATCAGCGCGGTCTTTGGCAGACAACGGTTCGCGCAGTCTGCCTGCAGGCAAGAGGCAGTCGTCGATAATCAGACGATGGTAATCCACCAAGAGAATATTGATGCCTGGCTGCACGTAACGGTGCTGGAACGCATCGTCGAGCAGGATGACATCAGCCTTGTTGAGCTCTGTCAGTTGGTCGATGCCGTGGCAACGCTTTTTGTCAACTGCCACGGTGATGTCGGGATATTTCCTTTTCATCTGAAACGGTTCATCGCCGATGCGCTTCATCGGTGTGTCGTCGTCTGCCAAGACAAATCCTTTGCTCTTGCGCTTATAGCCACGACTGAGTACTGCCACCTTGCAATGGTCTTTCAGCAGTTCGATAAGATATTCCACGTGAGGGGTTTTTCCTGTACCGCCAACTGTGATATTGCCCACCGAGATGACGGGTATGTCAAACGATCGGCTTTTCAGCATATTCATCTCAAAGGCCATGTTGCGAAGCTTCACACCGAGTCCGTAAAGCCAGCTCAGCGGAAGTAGCCATTTGTTGATGCGGATGAAATTCCCTCTTGCGTTCATATTATATAAGGTGTAATTATCGAATAGTAAGGAAATAGGGCAGGCGAGCCTGTATCTTACTCATGTTTTCCACCTGCTTGATGTAGCGGAGCGGCTCGTAGAGTTCGCCGAAAGTGGCTTGCATTTGTTCGTCGAGATAGCTGCCGCTATTGCCACTTGCCGATGCCAGAAGGGCATCATACCAACTGCTTGAAGTCTGATACTCGCTGGCGTAATATTCGTCGAGCTTTGCCAGTTGGGCGGCTTTCCTGACAGCGTCGTCGAGCGAACCGATTCCATCTACGAGATGAATCTTCAGGGCGTCGTTGCCCAGCCATACACGGCCTTGTGCAATCTGCTCCACTTGGGCTACGGACATCTTGCGTCCGTCAGCCACACGTTTGCGGAAGAGTTCGTAGCCTTTGCCGATATATTTGTCGAGGATAGCCATCTCTTCTGCGTTCAAGAATCGTGAACGCGTGCCGAAGTTGGCATGTTTGTTGGTTTTTACCTCGTCAAACTTGATGCCGAGCTTGTCTTTCATCAGTTCACTATAGTTGAGGAACATGCCGAAGATACCGATAGAACCGGTAATGGTAGTGGGATCGGAGTAGATATAGTTGGCAGCACAACTGATGTAATAGCCTCCCGATGCTGCGTATCCGCCCATGGAAACCACTACGGGTTTCTTGGCTTTCAACTTGGTGACTGCGTGCCAGATTTGTTCTGAAGCATAGGCAGAACCACCAGGTGAGTTGACGCGGAGCACTACTGCTTTCACATCGTCGTCGTCGGCCAGTTCTTCCAAGTCCTTACACATATCTTTTCCCACGATACAGGTTTGTGGATTCATGGGATTGCTGTTGTCTTCATCTACAATATCTCCATAAGCATAATAGACAGCAACCTTGTCGCCACGATTTTTCTTATCCTCCACATTGAGCATATCGCCCAGGCTGAGTTGTGGAATGTCGGTGTCGGTATCGATGTCGAGGCGTTTCTTGATGACGTTTTTCACTTCATCAGCATACATGGTCTTGTCGATGAGGCGCAGTTTGATGAGCTCCTGTGCATCGGTCAAATCCATGAAACGGTCGGCGTATGCGTTGAGCGAGTCGGTAGAAATCTTACGGCTGGCAGATACGTCTTTGAGCATTACCTTCCATATGCCTGTCACATAGGCAGTCACCTGTTCGCGGTTAGCTTCGCTCATGCCGTCGGCAGTCACTTGCTCTGGTGCGCTCTTGTATTTTCCTACTTTGCAGAGTTCAAACTTAACGCCAAACTTAGCGAGCAAATCTTTGTAGAATACAGGTTCGGCAGCCAGTCCGTGCCAACCAATCTGACCTTGTGGGTTGAGCAGAATCTGGTCAGCCACCGAGCAGAGGTAGTATTCGCTCTGGCTGTATCCGTCGGAGTAACTGATGATCCATTTACCACTCTTCTTGAAGTCGAGTAATACCTCGCGAATGGCATGGAGTGATGCTGGCGAGTCTGTTGCCATTCCGTCTGCCTGAATGTAGATACCTTTGATTTTCTCGTTGTCTTTTGCTTTATGGATAGCACTTATAATGTCGTTGAGTCCGTCGATAGTGGTATTGTTGCCTTTCAGAAATCCTATCGGATTGTCTGTGCCGCGTTCATCAATGTTGTTGTTGAGCACAAGGGTGAATACTGAACCGTCTTTCACCTGAACGGTTGATGCGGTGCTTGCGGCAAGGCCGACCAGCGAGATAACACCCAATATGCCTACGATAACAGAAAGCATGACGATTCCGGTTATGGTTGCGCCTACGTATTTAATAAATTCTTTCATAATTTATTGTTTTGATATGGTTTGTTGTCTTTTGAATAAAATCCGATAGTACACATTTCGTTGCAAAGGTAGTGCAAACCGAGCGAAATACAAAGAAAAACCCCGTTTTTCTTTTATTTCCCCTTTTGCTCTCCCATCTACTTCCCATTATTGTCTGTCAGTTTTGGGGACTTACTTGGGACTTGCTTAGGACTTACATCGGACTTACTTCATAACTCTCGCTACATATAAAGATGGCAACATCCCGAACGCATCCCGAACGCATCCCGAACATCAAAGATGTCATAAGCATCATTAAAAATCGTGGCAGAAGTTATGCTCACATCAGTCTTACACCTTATTTATATATGATTCCCCGCTTCTTTGTGGCAGTCATACACGGAGTAAAAGTGTGACAATGTGTCAGTCTTTGACGAATGGCACACTTTTGGCATATTGACTGACAGAAGAAATTTAAATTTAAAACAGATAAAGATTATGATGAACATTAAACCATTAGGTGACCGCGTGCTGGTATTGCCCGCACCCGCAGAAGAAAAGATTGGTGGAATTATCATTCCTGATACAGCTAAAGAGAAACCTCTCCACGGTAAAATTGTTGCTGCTGGACAGGGCACTAAGGACGAAGAGATGATTCTGAAAGCCGGCGACGAAGTGCTTTATGGCAAATATAGCGGTACCGAACTTGAGTTTGAAGGTGAGAAATATCTGATGATGCGCCAGAGCGATGTGCTCGCCATTATCGAAAAATAAGCAATTGACAATAATAAAAGAATAAGGAATAAATATTATGGCAAAAGATATTAAATTCAATATTGAAGCTCGTGACCTGTTGAAAAACGGTGTCGATCAGTTGGCTAATGCAGTAAAGGTAACCCTCGGTCCTAAAGGACGCAACGTGGTTATCGAGAAGAAGTTTGGCGCTCCACAGATCACCAAGGACGGTGTTACGGTAGCTAAGGAAATCGAACTCGAAGATAAATTTGAGAACACAGGTGCTCAGCTGGTAAAGAGTGTTGCTTCTAAGACTGGTGACGATGCCGGTGATGGAACAACTACTGCCACCATTCTCACTCAGGCTATTGTGACCGAAGGTCTGAAAAACGTGACCGCAGGTGCCAATCCTATGGATTTGAAACGCGGTATTGACAAGGCTGTGAAGGCTGTGGTTGACCACATCAAGGAAAGCGCTGAGCAGGTTGGCGACAACTACGACAAGATTGAACAGGTTGCCACAGTAAGTGCTAACAACGATGAGGAAATCGGTAAACTCCTTGCCGACGCTATGCGCAAAGTATCTAAAGATGGTGTTATCACCATTGAAGAGTCTAAGAGCCGCGATACCCACATCGGTGTTGTAGAGGGAATGCAGTTCGACCGCGGTTACCTCTCAGGCTATTTCGTAACCGATTCAGACAAGATGGAGTGTATCATGGAGAATCCTTACGTGCTCATCTACGATAAGAAGATCAGCAATATCAAGGATTTCTTGCCTATCCTTCAGCCTGCTGCTGAAAGCGGACGACCCTTGCTCGTTATTGCCGAGGATGTCGATTCAGAGGCTTTGACCACATTGGTTGTAAACCGTCTGCGTGGTGGCTTGAAGATTTGCGCTGTCAAGGCTCCTGGCTTTGGCGACCGTCGTAAGGCTATGCTCGAAGATATTGCCATTCTGACAGGTGGTGTCGTTATCAGCGAAGAGAAAGGTTTGAAACTGGAGCAGGCTACCCTCGAAATGCTGGGTACTTGCGATAAGGTTACCGTATCTAAAGACAATACAACTATTGTCAATGGTGCTGGCAACAAAGAGAATATCAAGGATCGTATTGCACAGATCAAGAAAGAAATCGAACTCACTACCAGCAGCTACGATAAAGAGAAACTGCAGGAGCGTCTGGCCAAATTGGCAGGTGGCGTAGCCGTTCTTTACGTCGGCGCTAATAGCGAAGTTGAGATGAAAGAGAAGAAAGACCGTGTTGACGATGCACTCTGCGCTACACGTGCTGCCATTGAGGAAGGCGTTGTAGTGGGTGGCGGTACTACCTACATCCGTGCACTCGACGTACTGAAAGGCGTGAAGGGTGTGAATGCCGACGAGCAGACCGGTATCAATATTGTAGAGCGTGCCATCGAAGAACCACTTCGTCAGATTGTACGCAATGCAGGCGGTGAAGGTGCTGTGGTAGTTCAGAAAGTACGCGAAGGCAAGGGCGACTTCGGTTACAATGCCCGTACCGATAAGTATGAAGACCTGCGTGCTGCCGGTATTGTTGACCCAGCCAAGGTTGCTCGCGTAGCTTTGGAGAATGCAGCCTCTATCGCTGGCATGTTCCTGACTACTGAGTGTCTTATCGTTGACAAACCTGAAGAGCATCCTGCCATGCCAATGGGCGGCAACCCAGGTATGGGCGGAATGATGTAAAAATTTGTAAGCCAAACATATCAAAAACCGGGAGATTGAACGTCGTTTCAGTCTCCCGGTTTGATTTATATCAATTTTAAGTAATTTTTTGTCTAAATAATTTGCATCGTGTTTATAAAACTCTTATCTTTGCAACGTTGAAAGTTAAAATCAACGCAAAATGATATGATTATTAGAAAATAAGAGATATTTTTTTGATTTGTTTTAGTAGATTAGTTTTTAAGTAGTTTGTTTTGAAACCGGCTGTCGCGATGACAGTCGGTTTTTTAATGTCATCAGATGGGGTTGAAAATAAAACGGCTTTTATTTTGTTTTTCGCCCACTTCATAGTATCTTTGTACCCAATATGAATAAGAGTAATTGGCTAATATGGATACTCAAGGCTATAGTAGCCTATGGTATATATCTCATAGTGTATGGACAGACCACTTCACGTCTGTCGGCTTTCTGCATGTCGCTTGGCATTATGATATTGCTGGTGTTTGCGGAATATGCCGTAGAACAATGGGTGGAGCGTCGTCGTGAACGTAAAGAGAAAGAAGATGAGGAATAGATGGTTGGCGCTTGTCGCATCTTGGTTGTGCCTGTTGCCGATGGTTGCCCAACAAAACTATCGGCCCGAAGGACGTGCCTTTGTCTGCGAGAATGGCAATAACCGTTATACTCGTGCCCTATATGGTGGCCCTACCGACTATCGCATAGAGACCAGCGATCGCCCTGTCTTTGCTATTGCCAAGAAGGGGCATCATCGCCATGTGGCTTTCAAAGTCAATGGTATCGACCTTGAAAATGCTGCTTATTGCAAAGCATGGTATGTTGATGGTATGCGCAGTTATCGCTTGCGCGACAAGAGGTTAGGCAAAACTGATGTGCTGGTGGATGTTGTGGCGCTACACAACCGAGAGGGGGTCGTGTGGCGACTGATGTCTGGCGACAATTCTTTTGATGTGACTTGTACGCTGAGCGGCGTGAAACAACCGAAGTTGCATCGTAACGGCGACCTGGGTGTAGATGGTCGTGACTGCTTCGATGCAGCCCAGAATGATGCCGACCGACAGGTGGTGAAATGTCCCAATTCCTCTCCCGTATATGTTGTGGTGATGCTTGACAAAGTGGTCAACATGTCGCCCGACCAACAAGCACAACTCTTTGCCGAAGCCGTAGCTTATAATCAGAAGATGGCTTCGCGTGTGACGTTCGACACTCCTGATCCTTATATCAATACTTTGGGTGGCGCACTTGTGATGGCTGCCGATGGTGATTGGGATGGACAAACATGGTTGCATGGCTGTGTAGGCTGGCGAATGCCGCTGGCAGGATGGCGTGCCGGATACCTCGGCGATGTGCTGGGTTGGAATGATCGCGCACGCTCACATTTTGATGCTTATGCCCGTAGTCAGGTTAACAAAGTATCAGCAACGCAATCCCACCCTGCACAAGATGAGAAACAACATCTTGCACGTGCAGAAAAACGATGGGGAACACCCATGTATAGCAATGGTTACATCTGTCGGAATCCGAATCGCAACGATCAGATGCACCATTATGACATGAATCTTAACTATATCGACGAACTGCTCTGGCACTTCCAATATAATGCCGATAAAGCCTATATACGAAAAATGTGGCCTGTGGTGGAGCGACATCTCGAATGGGAGAAACGCAACTTTGACCCCGACGGAGACCACCTCTATGATGCCTATTGCTGCATCTGGGCTTCAGATGCCTTATATTATAATGGTGGTGCAGTCACCCATTCCTCGGCCTATAACTATCGCGCCAACCTATTGGCTGCCCGTATGGCAGAACTCATAGGGCGCGATCCAAAACCGTATCAGCAGGAAGCGGCTGCCATTCTCGATGCCATGAACAGTCGTCTTTGGCTTGAAGACAAAGGACATTGGGCTGAATATGAAGACTTGATGGGACTGAAGCGCAAGCATGAGAGTGCTGCCGTATGGTCCATCTATACACCTATCGACTGCGGCGCATGCTCGCCCGAACAAGCCTATCGGGCCACTCGCTATGTGGATCATGCCATTCCACATATTCCTGTGCGTGGTGATTATGCTACCATTGCCACTACCAACTGGCAACCTTACGACTGGAGTATCAATAATGTAGCGGCTGCCGAGGTGATGCATACGGCGTTGGCCTACTATCAGGCAGGCAGGACAGATGCTGCCTATCGGCTGATGATGGGCAATATTATCGACCAGATGTATGAGGGACAAAGTCCTGCCAACTTCGGACAAATCAGTAAATATGATGCTGCACGAGGTGAGTGTTACCGCGATTTCGGCGATTGTATCGGTATTTCCTCGCGCACGCTGTTGCAGGGACTTTTCGGCATACAGCCACAAGCTCTCTTCGGAAAATGTATCATCCGTCCGGGCTTCCCCTCGTCGTGGGATCATGCTTCGGTCAATACACCCTATCTCTCCTATACCTACCGCCGTATGGGTAGAAAAGTGATGATAGAGGTTGATCAGCATTTCAGCAAACCCTTGAAGATTGTGCTGCGAGTGAATATGGGTGGTGGCCTCTATCGCGATGTAGAGGGCACTACCGAACAGCATCAGGTGCTGACCGTGGAAGAACCGGTTCGGTTGCCCGATGTAGAACTTCATGAAACTGTCACAATTCCCGATGCAACGCCCATCGACGAACCAACCTTTGACCGTAAGTTTGTCAAGCAGCGGCTGACTCCATATTATAATGCCAATGTCACAGACATATTCCGTCAGGAGTATCGCACACCTCGTCCGCCCTATACCACCTTGCAGATACCTGTGCAGGGAGTGGGAGAGTGGTGTCATCCAGATTATTGTCCGGAAATAGTAGATACCGCCTTCCGGGCAAGTATTGTTAATGGCGAATTTGTCATGATGGGCGTACCTTTTGCCACTCCTGCCGAAGGACAGAACATCGTGTTTACTTCGCTTTGGGACAACTATCCTGATAGTGTCACCATTCCGTTGAAGGGACGTGCAGCCAAAGCATGGTTGCTGATGGCAGGATCGACCAATCACATGCAATCCCATATCACCAATGCAGAGATTGTGGTGCATTATGCAGATGGTACGACCGACACGCTGTCGCTGGTCAATCCCGACAACTGGTGTCCTATAGATCAGGACTATTATATCGACGGTAAGGCCTTCCGTGCTCCCATGTCGCGACCATATCGTGTTTCACTTGCCACAGGTACTGTGAGTCGCAACCTGGGCAAGGCTCTACATCTCGGAGGTCCCGCCCAGCGTAACATTCCCGGAGGGGCTGCCCAAATGCTCTGCATGCCGCTGAAATCCCACAAACCGCTGGCTTCCATCACGCTCCGCACTTGTTCTAATGATGTGGTTGTCGGACTGATGGGCCTCACCTTGCAATAATATTTATCTATTGAATCATCATGCAACAACTCATATCACTCTATAGTAAATGGTGCGGAGAAGAACCCGCACAGGTGGAAAAACTGCCCGGTGCAGGCAGCAATCGCGAGTATTACCGTATGACAGCTGCCGACGGCACATCGGTGGTGGGATGCATCGGCACCAGTCGCGATGAGAATCATGCCTTCGTTTATCTTTGTCAACACTTTACCCAGCGCCAATTGCCAGTACCTAAACTTCTGGCAGTTAGCGATGACGAACTCCGATACCTGCAGTCCGACTTAGGTAGTGTGTCGCTCTTCGATGCCGTTCGTGGCGGACGTGAGGCCGGTGGCAGATATACGTTGAAGGAGCAGGAACTGCTGAAACGTACCATTCGACAGTTGCCCAACATCCAAATGCGTGGTGCCAGAGGACTCGATTTCACCAATTGTTATCCTCAGGCAGAATTCAATGTGGATAGTGTGTTGTTTGATCTCAATTATTTCAAGTATTGTTTTCTCAAGGCTACCGAACTGGATTTTCATGAGTTAAAGCTTGAGGCTGACTTCCGTCTGCTTGCCAAAGACCTGACAGCCGAGCGTTGTGACGCCTTCCTTTATCGTGATTTCCAGGCACGCAATGTGATGCTCGACAGCGAGGGCAATCCTTATTTTATTGATTTCCAGGGCGGACGTCGTGGCCCGTATTATTATGATTTAGCATCGTTTCTGTGGCAGGCGTCAGCCAAATATCCCTATAAGCTGCGCCGCGAAATGGTCTATGAATACTACAACGCGCTGAAGCAGTTTACCGAGGTGCCCACACCTCACCATTTTGTAGAGCGATTGTCTCTCTTCGTGCTGTTCCGCATTCTGCAAGTGTTGGGAGCCTATGGATTCCGCGGCTATTTTGAGCGCAAACAGCATTTCATCAGTAGCATACCGCCCGCTATACAGAATCTTCGAGAACTATTGGAAGTGGCACATTTCCCCTATCCCTATCTCATCGACCTGCTTCAGCGCCTGATAGAATTGCCGCAGTTCCAGCAGATAGAACTTACAGCCAGTAGAGCCGATGGCTACAAGACTACTGCGCATAACCCTTACCGCCAGCATCCACAAGACGGTCCAGCCACTTTCTCTAAATACGATTCTCAGGGACCGTTGGTGGTCAAGGTCTATAGTTTCTCTTACCGCAAAGGCATACCAGAAGACGAGAGTGGCAACGGTGGCGGCTATGTGTTTGACTGTAGAAGTACTCACAATCCCGGTCGCTATGAACCCTACAAACAGTTGACAGGACTTGACGAACCGGTCATCCGTTTCTTGGAAGACGATGGTGAGATACTGACATTCCTCGACTCCGTCTATCGACTTGCCGATGCCCATGTGCGCCGTTACATGCAGCGTGGCTTCACATCATTGATGTTTTGTTTCGGTTGTACAGGTGGACAGCACCGTAGTGTATATTCTGCACAACATCTGGCTGAGCATCTTCACGACAAGTTTGGCATAGAGGTGCGCATCTGTCATCGTGAGCAGCACATCACGCAAACCTTGCCAGCGCGTTGAGGCATACGAGTAAAAAAAGCATAACCAATCTAAAAAACTGCTATTGCTTATGTATCCTAAAAGTAATAAAGGGAAATTCTTGCGCCAACTGCGCGACTATTGTGTGCTCACCATTGCTATGATATTGGGAGCCGTTGGTGTGGAACTCTTTCTGTTGCCTAATGAAATCACAACAGGTGGTATCATTGGTGTAGCATCGATTGTTTATTGGGGGACGGGTATTCCAGCCCACGAAACATTCTTTGTGCTTAATGCCTTGTTGCTCGTTGTGGCGCTGAAGGTCTTGGGATGGCGTTTCTGTGCTAAAACGATCTATGGTGTTGTGATCTTTACTGTAGCCTCTACGGTATTGCAAAATATTATGCCACCCGATTTTCATCTGCTTGCCGATCAGAAGTTTATGGCATGTCTGGTGGGAGCCGTATTCCTTGGCACATGTGTGGGATTGGGACTTTCTGCCGGAGGTTCTACTGGAGGATCGGATGTGATAGCCGCCATGATACATAAGTATCGTGATGTGTCGCTTGGACAAATCATCTTGTTCTGCGATCTCACCATCATCACATCTTCCTATGTGGTGTTGCAAGACTGGGAGAAGGTGCTCTATGGCTATGTGTTACTCTTTGTCATATCGTTTGTTGTTGACCACATGGTCAACTCACTACGTCAGAGTGTGCAGTTTTTTATCATTTCCGACAAATATCAAGAGATTGGTGAGGCTATCAACCAGATAGCCGACCGCGGATGTTCGGTGCTCAACGGTAGTGGTTTCTTTACGAAGAAAGACATCAAGGTGATTTTTTGCATCGCCAAAAAGAGCGAGTCGAGCTTCATTTTCGACCTCATCGATGAGATAGATCCCAATGCCTTTGTGGCTCAATCGGCTGTGGTTGGTGTATATGGTCAGGGCTTTGACCGAGTGAAAGCACACCACAAAATCAATCTTACAGAACTTCGTGAGAAGTTGGCAAAAGAGCGTGAATTAAATCCAGAAACTACTTCGTCTGGACATTAATTTCCAGTTGGTTGCTTGATAGAACAGGTGGGGACTTACTAAAGAGATGGTTCAAAGAACATACTAAACCCAAATCGATTATTAAGGTTTGGATGGAATTTGGATTTGTATTTGGTATTTCTTATAAAACTGTATTTGTGAAACTTTGAATCAAACATAATGGACTATGGCGATTTGAAACGCTGAAAATTCTGACTGATCAAAAACAAAGACCTCAGCTGTGGTAAATGATACTTACATAATACTCGGTAGTCGATAATGCCTTATTAACGGCAAAAGATATGTTGTCTTATTGTTCGATTATTGATTTCTCATCAAAAGTGTTTAGTGTGACTGTGTGTCTAATTTGTGCAAAAAGTATATAAAAGAGTTAAATAAAATTAAAAAAATAGACCAAAGATGGACAATGATGGACAAAGATGGACATTTGAGTTTTGTGATGTTGTATCTTTGCAGTCCTACCTGAGGATGATATCCCCAACAAGAAGGTAGTTTTGCAACAAACCATTTAACGAATAATCAAAAAGGCGCATTTATGTTTACAAACAGTACATTCGGCAACCCCAACTGGTTACAACAGAAGGATCATGAGTCTTCATTTGACACCCGACCCGTTATCGTTCGGTTCTCGTTCACTTCTCGTTCGGTTCTCGTTAGGTCCTCGTTCGTCTCTCGTTCGTCTCTCGTTGGTTATTCGTTAGTCTATCGAAGACCTATCGAGGACCGAACGAGGAACAAGCAAAAAACGAACGAAAGAGCAACGAATATCGATCGAGATGCCGACGAGAAACTATCGGCAACTCGACGAGTAGCCATCGTCATGGCTGGCTCATGACTGGCAAAGTACCCTTCAGCAACCACAAACCAGATAAATGCCTTTTGCCTCAAACCTGCCGAGGTAGAATCCTGCACTTCCTGTCTCACACTGAGCATTTTCTCGGCGAATAAAACCATTTCGTCCATCCCGACGGTTCCTATGGTTCAACCATGCCGAAACTCCCTCCACGGGCTTATAACGCCTTGTTGTTCCCCAAATAACCGACGGAGATAGTCCTTGGTCCACCCCGAAACACCCTACCATAAGCCCAACAGCCTCATCTTTTAGGCTCAACCACAGGTCAAACCATAAAAATCATGCAAAGTCTTACAAGAACCCTCAATATTATCATTTTTGTGCAATATAGGTATAATAACTTTACAAAGGCAACACAAGATAAGTTTAATATATTTACAGAAAGATGAGCTTTGGTATCAATTCAATCCATTATTTCACGGAAGACCTCATTTCAGAGCCTCGATGGTTGCCGTCATAGAGATAGGGATCAACTTCTCTTTGATGAAGGCAGCATATCAAGTTTCCATGAACCGCACACGGATGCCACTCACTCTTTTATTTTCCCTCCATTTCGCGTTCAAGCGTTACAGTTGACAGTTTCCAAAAACGGATTTTGCATTACAGATAACAAATAACAGATAACAGTTTCCTAAAACGTTTTTTTGCGTTACAAGCGTTACAGTTACAGTATTACAGCTTTTGGAAAGCAATCTGAAATACAAAAAACTCTTGGTAAACAATACTATTGTTATCGATTTTTTTGGTTGCAATCAAGAAAAAATCAAAAATAATTCCCTAATATCCGTTTAAATGATTACTTTTGCATACGGGTAATCTCATTTGTAAGAGTTGACCAAAAACTTTGTGGGTAAAAAATATGCATTCGCTATTATTTCGCGTTTAGCCAAGAGCCTCGGAAACTCTAATTGGAATAAAAAGCACGAAAATAATATGTGACAGGTGGCTCGTATTGTAGCCTCTGGTTTCCTCTGACAGCGATGCACACGCTATAGGCGTGGTGCATTCTTAGAGGATTCCGGGGCTCCGTTCCGAGGCCGCCCCGTGCTAAACGCGATAAGAGGCATCACGTCTTTCTTATGTTCTATTGCGTTTTGCGGATTGATAGTTGGGTGCAACAAACAACTATCAAAATATGGCAAATAGTACATTATCAAAGGCTAAGACCGCAAAAAAGGACGAGTTCTATACCATGTTCTATGATATAGAAATAGAAATGGAGGCCTATCTCGATTACAATCCCGACGTATTTCGTGGCAAGACAGTTCTGCTGCCTTGCGATGATCCAGAATGGAGCAACTTTACCAAATACTTTGCTCAGAACTTCGAAGAACTGGGGTTGAAGAAACTCATCTCCACCAGCTTTGCAATCAATAGTAAGATTATCAAAGCAGGAATTCAAACATCTTTTTTGGAAACAACATCTCCAAAGTTTGACAAGTCGAAGACCAACACCCATGGTAAAATCTTCGTTTTGGGAAAAGACACCACAGGTGATGGCAAAATCAATCTTAATGATTTAGAATGGGATTATCTGGAGGGAAATGGTGATTTCAGAAGCAAAGAAGTAAAAAAGCTAAGAGATGAAGCGGATATAATAGTAACCAATCCTCCTTTCTCGCTTTTCAGAGAGTTCTTGGCTTGGATTATGGAGGCTAACAAGCAGTTTATCATTATTGGAAATATCAATTGTATTACGTATAAAGAAGTATTTCCTTTGCTTAAGGAGAATAAAGTTTGGATGGGATGTACAATCCATAGTGGAGATCGTGAATTTGAAGTGCCTGACGAATATCCATTGGAAGCAGCAGGATTCAGAATTGACGAAAAAGGCAAGAAATACATTCGTGTAAAAGGTGTAAGATGGTACACAAATATCGATCATGGGCGTCGCCACAATCCACTGTCTTTAATGTCTATGACCGATAATATTAAATATAGTAAGCATAAGGAAATTCAAGGGAAAACATATCTACAATATGACAATTTCGATGCGATAGAAATTCCATTTTCAGACGCAATCCCTTGCGATTACGAAGAATTGATGGGTGTTCCTATTACTTTTTTTGATAAGTATTGCCCAGAACAATTTGATGTTGTTGGCATCACTAAAACTTGGTTTGGTATGGCTAATAAGGTATATCCAAAGCAAATACAGGTTAGTAAAACTGGCAAACAAACTTCTGTTTCCAAGTTGAACGATGGTGCTGCAATAGAATTGCCTGGTCCTAATGATGGTGAAGTCTATTATATTGTTGATGGCAAGTATTATACACAAGCCTATGCCCGAATATTAATCCGCAAAAAGCAAATGTAATATGGAGACGGAGTTGAAAGTATATACAGTAAAAGAGCTATGCGAAGGATTTTCGTATAGTGAGACAGATGGTAAAGGACTGTATGGGTTGGCAGGCAAACTAACCATTCAGCCAGAGTATCAGCGTAACTACCTTTATAGCGAGAACAATAGCGAGAAAGAAGTTGCTGTCATGGATTCTGTTTTGAAGCAGTATCCTTTAGGGTTGCTCTATTTTAATAAACTTCCCGATGGACGTTTGGAGGTTCTTGACGGACAGCAACGCATTACAAGCCTTGGCAGATATTTGATAGGTAAGTTCTCTATCATGAAAAATGGCGATCCTTATAAATTCAAAACATTGAATGAGGACGAAAGAGAACTCATTGAGAACACGGAGTTGCTTGCATACATTTGTAAAGGAACGGAAACGGAAATCAAGGAGTGGTTTGAAATCATCAATATTGGAGGCATCCGACTTAACGAGCAAGAGAAGCTAAACGCTATTTATTCTGGTCCGTTCGTTAGCGCTGCACGAAAAGAATTCTGTAACAAAGAAGATGCTCGCATACAAAAATGGGGATGTTACATCTCAGGTTCTGTTATCAGACAAGAGTTCCTGCAAGAAGCTTTGAAATGGGTAAGTCATGGTCATATTAAGGATTATATGCAGGAGCATCGTCGCGATACCAATATCAATGAGCTCAAGCTATATTTTAATGATGTTATATCGTGGATAGAACAAACATTCGATAAGGTCTATCCAAAAATGAAAGGACTGAACTGGGGCGATTTATACGAGCGTTTTCACACTACTCCATACGATCATGCCGAAGTTTTTAATAAGGTGGAAAAACTTTATAACGACCCATGTGTTCAAGACAAGAAAAACGTGTTTGAGTATGTACTTGGCAACTGTCAAGACACAAAGCTGTTGAATGTCCGAGTGTTTGACGACAATATCAAACGTAGAGTTTACAATCAACAGACCGCAGAAGCCAAAAAGAGACACGTCAGTAATGAGAGCACTGAAAAACCTCTCAAATTCCAAACCTAACAACAAGAATAGCGGGGCT
>OQVP01000291.1_pt1 | contig 19052 bp, 12 predicted proteins | sample 1691541 | NCBI WGS metagenome assembly OQVP01 (sample SAMN03418258, study PRJEB22391) | human gut metagenome | biome: human-gut; feature: organic feature; material: feces | host: Homo sapiens | place: Tanzania | collected 2013-01 | reverse complement strand
AATGTCATGCTCCTGACGCATTCTGTCGACATCAGCCTGTAAAACAGTCTTCTTCATGTCAAACTCAGCAGACATAGCCTTGATCTTTGTCGCATATTCACGACGCACTTCTTCAGCCTTGATCGTCTGGCGTCTTTCCTCTGCCAGAGTCTCGATACGTGCCTTTTCATCCTTACGGTTGTCATCAATGAACTTGGTAATCTCTCTCTGAAGTCTTGCCTGTTCACGCTGCTCATCATGCAGAACCTTAAGATACAGGTCAGCCATCTCTTTCAGTGTTTCATTGACAGCAATGTCAAGCAGCTTGGAAGCTTCTGCACGTCTGTCGTCATTTAACTTACGCAGGGATGCCTGGTAATCTCTTTCGATCTCGTCCTTTTCACGGGAAATCAGACTCTGAATATCAGACTCATGAGAACGTCCGTATCTGTCCTGATACTGTGCTCTTGCAGCAGCAGCTGCCTCTGCGGCAACCTGATCCAACTTAGCATTCCATGAATCATTTAACTGCTTCGTCTTCTTCTCTACAGCCTTTTCCACATCTTCAAGGTTCGCCTGCTTATTCAGGTCAATACCACTACGGATCATACCGTACTGTGTGGAATCATCAGACACATCCAGTGCCTTTGCAATGTTGATACACTGCTCCTGAATCAGACGCATATATCTCTCACGCATACGGAACAGATTCTCGTTATGCATACGCTGCATACGAGTGTTTGCATCCTTTGCAAGATTGGAAATATATTCGTTCAACAGACCGGTTCCTCTGTCCTCATTGAAAGGTACATAAGAATTGCCGTGTAAGAACTGCATATCAAACGGCTTCGTGGATACTTCGAGGCCCAGATCATCGGAATAGAAAGTACGTGTCACGTAATCTTCCACGATTTCTTCTGTAATGTCTTCGAACTCGTCATAACCGCCGTCATCATCTGCTGCAATATCTTCTGCGTCGGACATGTCGTCCTGTGCATACTGAGGCTGTGCTACGGGTGCAGGAGCCGGCATAGGCTGTGGAGCAGGTGTTACCGGTCTTGGCGCAGGCTGAGGCGCAGGAGCCGGCTGAGGAATATCCTCGTCATCCAGATCATCACCTAAGTCATCATCCATATCCTCAGGGAGGGTCTCAATGTCATCCTCACCAAGATCATCCAGATCATCTTCCGGCAGATCATCTACATCTTCATCCTGTGCTACAGGATCAGCCTTTCTGCTAGGTGACATACCAAGAATAGCATCTGTCATATCACCGGCATTCGGGAAAAGACTATGTACGTCCATGCCGTTCTGGATCACGCTGCGGATACGGTCGAAATTTACAACGACTTCCTGATCATCCGAATCTGTTACCGTTCTGATGTCAGTACCGTCATCAGAGATTGTGCAGAGCACGTATTCTCCGTCTGCCAGGATACCGAACTCGTCCATGGCATCAATCGTGTCCAGATCAGGAATAATGATGAACACTTCATCCATCAGCATCTCAACGCGGATGTAAGTCTTAATTGCGCCCGTCTTGATAGCTTCAATGATGGAACCCTTGGACTCGTCTTTTCTTGCTTCCTTACCGGCAAGTCCGCCGCACTGTCTTGTGTCAAACAGGAATGCGACATAACGGGTATTTCCATCTTCATCTGTGATCACAAACTGCTTGTTGTTCTTAAGTTCCTCATGTACGGATTCCCATACAGATTCATCCAGAACCTTTACCAGTTCGTTCTTCTTGTTGCGTCCGGCTTTCTTGCCAGACTCATTTGCTGCGGCATCCACATTCATGTTTGCCTTTTTCTTAAATAATCCCATATGTTTGCGTCCTTTCTGATTATTTGTTAATCCTTATGCTGCGGCGGGGCGTCCTTGATCACGATATGTGCATCCGTTGCCAGCCTGTTTTTATTTTCTACGACAAGTTCGCCGTCAACACACACATAAACAGTTCTTCCACCTGTTCTCATCTCAGGATGAGCATTGATATATCTTGAAAGCTCAGTCGTAACCTCGCGTTCAATACGGCTTACAACGCCACGGGCACCGCCGGCATCAGAATCTGTTGTCATTTTATCCTGTACAATGTACGGAATAACACGCTTTTCATACTCGACCTTGATACGGTGTTTCTTCATGATGTCGTCTCTTAATTTATTGAGCTTCATCAGACAGATCGTTGCCATGGTCTTTTCGGACAACGGCTGGAAAGGAACCAGACAGTCAATACGTCCTAAAAGTTCCGGAGGGAATTTGCCTCCGCCGGTCGTGCCTTTGATGGAATCACGGATCAGCGATTCATATTTCTCCAGAGCCTTACCGGAACCCGTATCATCAACACCGTACTGGGAAATATTCTTGTAAATCTCAGATCCGGCATTCGTGGTTACAATGATATAAGCGTTCTTGAATGTAACCTCACGGTTATTTCTGTCAAGCAGACGTCCATCATCCAGCACCTGCAGAAGGATTCTTGTTACAGGAGCACAGGCTTTTTCAATCTCATCCAGAAGAATGATACAGTAAGGTCTCGTCCATACTGCCTGTGTCAGCTCTAATCTGAAACGCTCCAGAGACTCGGGAAGAGCATACTCCGTCATATCCATACGGACAAGAGCTCTTTCGTCTTGAAACAAGATATTTGCAAGCTGTTTAGACATTTCTGTCTTGCCTGTGCCTGTACTGCCAGTAAAGAGGAAGGAGCTCATCGGCTTATTCTTGTTATTCAAATCCGCACAGCAAATCTGGAGTCTCGACTCAATAGCTGAGGATGCAAACTGCTGCGCAATGACCACCTTGTCAAGCTGCGATTTGATACTCGTTGCATCTACACGGAACGCAATGTTGATACCCTCTGTCTCGTAGATAACATCTGAGAGCAGCCTCATATCAATTGGACAATGGTCTACCCTGTGCCATCCGATCATGGAATCCAGCATCAAGATTGACTTTCTCGGCTGCGCATTGGCAGGGATATATCTGTTCGTATACTCGTAAATCATTTCAAGCATATTGTTGCCGACGAACTGATCACCAACACCGTAACGCTCTGCATAATTCTTAAGAATGGAAACCACAACATCCTTGCTAGGCTGCGGCAGATTGATTCTCTGCAAACGCTCTACCAGAGGCAGGTTTGCTGCAATATTTGCCTGATACTCAATGTATGTAGTCGCTGCAATAACACGGATACCACGGGTACCGGAATCTGCCAACAGAGGTTTTAACACTTCCACGGCTGCGGATGACAGCTGGACGATCTGATGGAACTCATCAATGAAAAGAACGATCTCTTTTCCCTCGTCATTATGGAAGTTCTCGACTTCTCTGAATAAGCTCTTTAACTTATTGGCAATCTCATTTTCATTTTTCTGATCTGCGATCATCTTCGGAAGGTTTACTTCCAGATATGCCCTGTCTGTATCCTTTGCCATGGTTCCCTGAACCAGAGCTGTGTTATGTGTCACAATGTGGTTCTCTGTGATCTGGAACAGATGCGCAGGACTGTCCACATAGATGCAGAGCATTTCTTCATCCCTGTGAAGATCCCTTACTTCTGCGATTGCCATATCGTCATAAATCTTATGGAATTTCTTATTATGACGCATATGTTTCTCAATCCATTTAATATGTCTTGACAAAGAGAACAGATTCATTGTCTCTTCGTCTTCTACAATAAAATAAACGGAATACTCAGCATTCTTGCGTTTCTTGTTACGTTTCTCCTGGCGCAGCGTTGTGCGATATCCAAGCGAATTTGCAAGTTTCTGTACATCTTTTGCCAAATCAGAAGAATTTGTACTGAAAGAAGCGTTCACACGTCCATCAGAACCTGTTACTGTTCCGTCTGTATCCATGAGACCCCTGAGAAGTTCCATACGCTGACTCTCAGAACCAAGCATATACATTCCCGGAATACGGCGTTCGATGCTCTTCTTTCCAAATGCTGCATCATCATTTGACAATTTTGCAGCCACATCACGACATGACATATAAATCTTGTCTGAACGACCTTCTGATCCATCCGGTGCTACAAAACGCCATGAATAATTATAGCTTGATTTCTCATAACCAACAGCACCAAGTCCCTCTGCAACTCTTGCTACAACAGGCTCATCATCGGAAGAAAACTCAAATGCTTTCTTTCCTGTAAGGCATCCATCACCGATCAGAGCACCCATAACATACGGTGCAACCGGAAGATCCACGTCCGGACGCTTTACAGCTTTGTTGCATGGCACATACCATGACTTGATATTCATGTCTTTTCTGCCGGAACGCTTCTTTGATTTTACGATGTCGTAATCCATCATGTCACGTAGTGTATGTACGCCGTAAGGCTTATCGTCATGATGCTGTTTGCATGTTCTTGCAGCCCACAAATGCTCATCATTGCATACAACAGATGTACCGTCTGCAAATATGACTTCATACGCATGAAGCATTCCCTGCGGGAACACACCGATGACATCTACAGGATAACCATCTTCGTTAAACACTTTGTCTCCGACTTTGACATCACCGAGACGGATATATCCTCTCTCGTCTGCAACCGGCAAAATCGTATCAACGCTGTTTGCCTTACCTGTACCAGCCTCTGCCAGCAGGATAACATTACTTAACTCCGGTCTTGCCATGGCTGCCATGAGTTGTCTCATTTCTTTTTCACGGCCGAGAAGCGGACGCTCCATCGGCTTTAAAAAATCCGTATACAAAGCCATATGCGGATACTGCTTTGCTTTTGGATCATCTTCTCTGAAAATCATCTACATCAGTCCTCCGACTCACATAATTCATCTTCGTCCGAGAAATCGGGCTCAAAATCTTCATCCGGGCCATCCTCGTCAGCAGGAATTTCTTCCTGTTCTGCATCTTCATCAGATGCTTCCTCATCTTCTGCAAAAATTTCTGCGGAAGTGGAACCGTCATCCGGCTTGTCACCAAAAATGGCATCTGCAGAACCGTTAGTTGCATACAGATCTAACAGACCGTCCTCGCCGATCTGTCCATCCTGAAACCCTTCTGGCTTGTAATTTGACTGGTATCTCTCCGGGAGATCCGGTCTCTCGCCGTCCACGATCTTCTGGAAACGGTCTTCTGCGTTTGCAGCATTCATGTCGTCCAGTTCTTTGGATAAGAAGTCACCGGCATCACCTGTTCCATAAATATCTACAGAAACACTTCCGGCAGAACCCATCTCCACGTCCTTTTCATCATCGGTATCAGCCTTTGTCTCCGCATCAGCACCCATACCGGCGTCCTTTAAAATCTGTGTAGCTTCTTCGCTGGAAACAGTCTTTTCTGTCTTGATACGGTCAAAAGGCGTTACCGTTGAAAATGCGTCCTGAATCTCCTGGATACCCTTGAATTTAATGTCCAAAGCAAAACGAATCGCAAGGTCAAGCAAACTTGCCTTGGACTTGGAATACCAGTAGCTGGACTGCTTATGAATCTGATCTACCAGCTCTGCATACTCTTCCTCTGTAAGAGCATCATATGCACCGGATTTTGACTTCTTGGCGAACTCAATAGCAGGATTTACGATCTGCGTATTCGCCAAATTTGCAAGGTACGGATAAATTACCTTAATCTCTTCCGCAGAAAGACCAAAGTTGCATGGAACTTCCAGTTCCTCACCGTCAACTCTGATCACCAGTGTGCACTGATTTCGTGAATAGTTATCTCTGTTTTCCATATGTGCATGTCCTTTCTTGAACTAAATATACTCATTTATGAGCAAATTATACACCATAATTACTCATATTGCAAGGTCGAAACTGTATTTTTTACAATGGATTTAATATCTTCTTTCAAATCCTCTTCCTGATGAACATAAAAATCATAATCCAGACGAATGGTACGTGACTGGCGTCTTTTTGTAAGAGCCTCTTCACGAGCCGTGGTAAAACCGGCATCTGTCCTGCGGAACCTGTCAGCCAGAATATGCTGCGACTGGATGTCGGAGCCTGACAGATTTTTTATCATGTCTTCCTGTCCGGATGCCTTCAGATAAGCGGCTGCCTTCTCGAATGCGGCAAGCCTTTTATCTGCCATTCCTACAAAAGAACGGGACTGATCCTGCGGAATTGCAAAATCATAAGGGAAATCATACATCATATGATGCAGATCCAATGCCTTCACAGCATCAAAATCATATTTCCTGCCACGCTGTAACGTGTCATCTTCTGTCAGTTCAAAACCAAGGGCTGCGAGCTTCGCACTATACACCTCACGCATACCGGCATAGTGCTTTCTCATATCACTTACCCTGTCGGACAGCGCCTCTGGGTTTACAACCATCAGATGCCCGTCTGAGAGATTATGCACCCGTTTTCCATACTGTTCTGCCGTGTCAACCGACATCCGGCGCATATCGGCATCATCTATCATACGCTGCCATGCTGTGATCTGTCTCGCATAATTTGTCAGTTCGTCCAGATCTTTACGATATGTTTCTTCCGGCGGGATAAAATCCAGAAAATACTGGTATTTGTTCATCAGCATTTCATTGTACTGTTCTTCCACAAGGTAAAACTCATACACAGCCGCAGATTCTGGTACAGGACGCCTTCTTTCGTCAGGATCAGACCTCTGTTCCTCGTAAGCAATACGGTTTGCATGATACTTCTGAAATTCAGCAGCATGATGATCCAGCCTTGACTTGTAGGAACGCAGACGGAAACCAAATTCAGCCACCGTATCCGGCTCACTGATTGCAGTTCCTATTACATCTGCTGCGTCCTCGTATGGCAGGCTCATGACATCCATAAGCGGCGTCTGTGTCTGTAAGCCATCTTCCGGTATCTGTTTCAACACAGCATACACGGCATTCATACTATCCGTAATAATCTCATTCTGTTTGGAACTTATGAGCTCACGATAATACTGTCCTGTCAGGTCTTCACGGTTACGTCTGTAACCGGCATATTTCCTTACAGCCTTCATGGCATCCTCAAAACCGGAATCCGGCTGGGAAAGCACCTGTTCTACATACTCACGGACAATACCATTTGCCTTACGCATTTCTGACGCATTGGAACCGGCACGCCAGAGCGACCGGTCTTCCGGGAGACAGGCGATCATGAATTGTGCAAGTCCCCTGTTGTTCATCGTTTCATGTGTAAAACGCTTGATATATCCGACCGTGTTCTGCTTGTCATAATTGACAGAAGAGGCCATCATCTTAACTGTCTGTTTCTCATCCAGATAAGTGTCCACACCCCGGCGCAAATCCCGCATCATGCGGTCCGTGAGCTTGCCGCGCTGTGTTCCGTCCGGCATCCGTGTTCCTTCACCTTTGTCAAACATGGCAAGATGGCAGTGTACGTGCTCCGTATCTACCTGTATCACACCAACATACTGCAAGTCATCATAGCCTCTCGCCACTTTGGAAAGACCATTCATAATTGCCATGCGTAACTTCAGCTGGTCAATGTTTCCACGATAATCACCGGGAAGACTGCACTCGAAATCCGAACGGACAATACCGGTCTTTTTCAGATAATCATCCGTAAAAGAAATAACGGTCTTTAAGATTGTCTTTCCTGCCTTGAAATTCTTCTGCACATCCTTTGCCGCTTCACGGAGCCTTTTGTCAGACAGTGAAACTTCACCATATCCGAACGCCCTTCCGCCAAGACCCTGCAGATCCCGGAAATCCTGTTTTAAACCGGAAACGGAATCCGCAGACTCGGTTGCTTCATCACGAAGCATATAATTCAGAATATAATTCTGATTATCGTCCAGCTTCACAGGTGTGAGTATCTCCGTGGCACCGCCATTACGGCTCATATAATCAAGAACATAATTGTCTAACGATCCGCCTCTCGTCCCGCCAGTAGCTGTCCTGCATGAAAATTCATTTTTTACAACTATTGACTGTTTCAAACCCATACATCACACCTCGTTTACATCTTAAAGATACTGCTGACCGGAAGAACTCTTCGGAGTACTCATGATGCCGCTTAACAGCTCCTGAGCAGATGTCTTCTTAACGGAAGCACCCTGACCGGAAATATCCGCACTTGCGTCCTCATTCAGAGCCTTATTGTCAGCTGCGATGTCGGCTCTTCTTGCCAGATTGATCTGACGTCTCTTCTCACGCTCTGCCTTTGACAGGGACTTATCCTCATCACCGAATTCACCAGTCATGCCGTCATAAACATGACCGTCTTCATCCAGACTTGCGTTGAACGGGATATTCTTACCATCCTTACGGGCCTGCTCAATCTTTTCAGCATGCTTGCTGACATTCTGGGAAAGCATACCATAGAGTGCAGAATCCATCTGACGCACAGTGTAAGGAATCACATTGTCTGTATTCTGAGGTGTTTCACCGGAATCAATGTCAGATACATTCGTTGCATCCTTGACATTGGATTTCTCTGTATATTCCTCTACAGACTTCTCATAAATCTTCACAGTCGTCTCAGAAGCCTTAGGATTTACAGGCTTCGTTACCATACGCTCTGTGATTGTCTCACGGACAGCAGCCACGCTCTTATCGACAGGCTCCTCTTTTGCGGCGGCAGCCAGTGTCTTGTTCACTTCAGAACTCTTCTCATTCAGCATGGTCTTTACAGGGGCAGCCATACGGATCTCAGGTGATGTCTTGTTAAGATTGATGTCGATACCGCCATTCTCCTCTTCACGGACAACATCCGGATGCTTTGCAACCAGATCAAACAGACCATAATAGCCGCATTTCTTTGTACTCGTCTGAATCTCATTCGGACGGATAATTCTTGCGAAACATACCGGCGATTCATAGATACCCTTGTACTCAATGAGCATCGGAATCTCCATGACATTGTACTTCATGTTTGCAGGCGGCTCGAATCCAGGATGATCTACACCACACTCAAACAGGTGACCCTTCTCCTTTGCCGTAAGCTGCATGTTGATCATAACAGGTTCTGCATCTGTGAAATTGATGTTCTTGGTGCTGCAAGGGAACTGTCTGTCATCGTAATCTTCAATAAACAGTTCTTTCACAGTGCCGAGGATCTTCAACTCCAGATTGCCAAGACCACCATCAAAACGGCGCTCCATGTTAAAAAAGCACTGCTCGATGTACACTTTGCCGACACATTCCACCATCTCGGTTAAAACATCATCATTTGAAACCTGGGAGAGAATGTCTCTGGCTTTGATTGAATCAGTATTATACACGGTAACTGTATGCATATGCTGAAACTCCTTTCAACTTTTTTCTGACGGATATGTCACACCGCCATATATGTATTGTTAATGCGTTACATGATTATGTGTGCTAAAATACCCAATACAAAGAATACCACATTTTGTCTCATTTATCAATAGACATAATGGCTTTTTATTGGAATTTCTCACAAAAATAACACACCATAACACCACAGCAGTCCTGCCATAAGGTATAATGGTGTGCCAAAACTTATTTACTGAATAATGCTTTGATGCCGCCGGTGTAAACCTTCGTGATCTTCTTGATAATCACGAAAGAGATTACGAAAATCCATGCGGTGAAAAACAGGCATGCACATTCTACCGTAAGCACGATAGACGTGGATGCATCAAAGTAGGATACGATGACATTAAGCAGGGATGGAAGATACATTGTGATAAAAAGCACGATGCAGTAAACTACCAGCATATAAGCAATTGTATAAAGACCGCAGATACCGATGTTTTTCGTATTTGCAAGGATCCTTACAGCGAGAGGTCCCTTGCTTTCACGTTCTTTCTTCTTTTCTGCCTTTGCCTGCTCCTTTGCAGCTTTCTGAACAGCCATTTCTTTCTTGAATGTGTCCTTGAATGTTCCCATGATAGATGTTCCTTTCTGTATCTGATTTATTTAATCAATCGTTGATGTCGGTCCGGCAGATACAATAAACGTGTTAGGTAACACATTTCCGTCAGCGTCTACTGAAACGGTTACGATATAACACTGTACCTTGTCCATGGCATCAAATGACTGATTTGCTCTTGCGGCTTTTGCATTAAAATATGCAAAAATAACATAATTGTAAGTATCGTTGCTCTCATTGATGGAATTGACATAGACATTCGCCTTTGTCTGCTGCACATCAAGAGCACACTGAATATTGTTCGGATCATTTACGGCACCGGAATCTGAAAGAGAGATCTCTTTGTCATACGGTCTCATAATCGTCGTACAGAACACGTTATTGGAACCGAGCTTTTCCACGAACCACTGATGATTCTCTTTATACTCATCGCCGCTATTCCAGGTAAGGAATCTGGAAAGCCATTCATTCGTGTTGCCGTTTCCTGTACCGGAACCGATCAGAATATCCATGTCCCTGTTCACACGGGACTGATGATACCCGTGATCTAATTCTTTCCATTTTGTCTGCGGCTGGTTCAGCTGATCCTGCACGTTGGAAATCTTATTATTCACCGTGGACAGGGAATCTGCTGCCGAGGCATTGGACTTTGCAAACGACTTTGCAATGCCACCGCTGATAAGGATGCATAAAATCATAATTGCAACAGCAATCACAGCCTTTTTATGCTCCTGTAAGAAATCAAGTATTTCAAGCATAATCTCATTCTCCTTTACTTAATTTGCAGGTGTCCACGAACCGGAATTGCTGCTTCCGGCAGGTGTCGTGCCGTTTGGATTCCATGAACCGGTGGTTCCTGTACTGCCATTCGGATTCCATGTTCCGGCAGGTGTTCCACTCGTTGTTCCTGTATCACTGCCGGGATTCCACGTAGCTGATCCAGACGGATTATTTGCAGGTGTCGTATTCGTTGTAGAAGAACCGGACGTCGAATTTGTATTGCCACTGCTATTACCGGCATTTGTGTTATTTGATGTATCAGGTTCAATAGAGATGTTATCTGCATCATCTTCTACGATATTCGGCTTATATTCATTTTCAGAACCCTGTCCGTTCTGTCCCGGCATATCCGGTGACAATGTTCCCTGATTAGAACCTGTCGTCATTGTAGAAGAAGAACCCGATGCCTGATTATTATTGTTAAAGGTCTGTCCAAAATTATTAGCCTGACCCTCAGCCTTCTTTGTATAAGCCTGTGTATAAGTTGCCGTCATGTTCGTGAACTTCTTTGTAGCTTCCGTATACGTTGCTGTCACAAAACCAAGAGGCTTCACATGTGCAGTATCAGATGGCTCATAACAGATCCACACAGCTTTCATCGTAGGTGTTTCATTCACAGAATAATCATACGTTCCGGCGAACTCCCAGTAACCGTACCATGACCAGGCAACATCATTGCCGTCAACATTATTGACAACCTGTGCGTAATACTTTTGTTTGAACTCGGTCATCAACTGTGCCAGATCACGTCCTGTCGATTCTGAAACAGCGTTTAACGCCATCGAAGAACTGTTATCCACTGTGTTTCCGGAAGTCGTCTGAGAATTGTCCACCGTGCCGATACTGTTGAAATCCGTAATTGGTGTATATTCATAACTGCTGCCGGATGATTCCGTTGTCTCGGGAATCGTTGCAGCATCCTGCTCCACTGTCTCCGTATCCGGCGCTGTGGTTCCTGAAGGAGCCAGATCTGTCGGATCCAGTGTCACAGCACCACCTGTCTGTGTACCGGAAGATGAATGATCCCCGAAATCAGACACCGTGTTGTTTCCCGGAACAGTCTGCGCCTGTGTTGACTGATTATTCCGAAGCTGCTGTGCTGAAATGATCTGGTTCTGTAATGTGGCGATTGCCTGTCCGGTATCCTTCATGTTTCCAACCGTAGGATCTTTATACACATAATTCTGTGAAGACGGATCCTGCAGCTTATCCTGAAGCTCTGCCAGCGTGGTTTCGGCTTCTGCCTGCTGTGTTCTGTACTCACCGGTAGAACCGGCATAACTGATACAACGTCCTGTATTAAGAACAACAGCCAGACCGGCCACCACGATTGCACCGATGACTACACCACGTTCGATGCGTACATGCATGGCAGCCTGCTGTTGCTTGTCACGTTCTACCTCTTCACGGGCGGAAGCAGAACGCGTTCCATCATAACTTCTTGCCATATCTGCATATTTCCTTTCTGTTATGTATTTTATCGTTTTTCAAATCGAATATATTATAACACTAAAACTCTCATTTATCAACCGATTTTAATGAGAAATTGAAACTGCATTTTCCTTCGCTTTGTTGGCATCTATGAGCTTCTGTAATTCATCACGGACTTTCTTCTGTTCTTCCGTCATATCACCGTCATCATTGCTGCCATTCGCCGCAGAATCATCCCCACACTGATCAGCCGATACCGTCACGTCATTCGGCATACCGTTTGCTATGATCGCATCTTTGTCAGCAATACTGGAATCAGATGGATACCATTCTGTTTTATGAAGAACCGGGTTCTCAAAGGAATCCGATGCTGTAATATACGTTGCTGTTACAACAGCGTATGGATGGACCTTATCCGTATCATCCTTACCGTAGCACAGCCATACAGCCGGCATAGACTTATATAAATCAGAGGAAAAATCATAATTTGCCTGAAACTCCCAGACACCGCATGTTGACCATAAAACGCCGGACGCACCGGAAGGGTTCTTTTTCATGTACTTTTTGTTAAAATCTTCAATAAGCTTCTTATATTTATCAGTCATCAAAATCTTATCATAATAACCGGAAGTAGCTGCATTTTTCATCGTAACAAGATACTTGTCATTTTCTGCAATCAGTGCGTTCTGTTTGTCAGCAAGCGTATTACCGGCCATTGCCATGGATCCGATTGCAGACTCTCTTTCTTCTGCTGACACTTCCGTGTCCATGACAATCTCTGCAACAGCTTCTGTCTCTTCTGTTTCCTCAGAAACAGATTCCGACGGTTTTACTGTGCTGCAATACATATATGTGATGAAAATCACTGCAAGAGTGACAATCACACAGAAATACACAATCTTATTATCCTTATTTTTCTTTTCCGGCTTTGATTTCAGATTATAGGATCTTTGCATCTTTACCACCTCTCTATACAAAATAATACCACGGATACACAATTCATGCACCCGTGGCACTTCTTACAGCAGATCAATACTGAGGTGCATAGTAACCACCACCATTACCATCTCCATTGTTAAGACCACCGAGAGAACTTGACTGTGCATCTACTGCAGACTTCAGCGTCGAACTATTCGTATCCTGATTCATACAGCGGAACACACGGTAGCCGTGTGAACTGTCACTGAGCAGATAAGAACCGTCAAGGTCACATCTCGGACCTCTGGAACTGGACAGGTCAGAAGAGTGTGAAGAATGCACAATTGCGTGTGTCGCATCTCCTACGGAGTTACCCCACTTCTCATATACGGCATCCGGTCCGACAAACACGATGATATGTCTTGAACTTGTACCTGTAGAAACAATGATGTCTCCCGGTTCCATGGAACTCCACGCACTTGCGAGCGGACCGCAATCCTGCCATTCTGTTGGTCTTGACCGCATGTGGTCAAACTGCTGATATGGATTTCCTGGTGGATATTCATCATCCGAACCGGAAGCCCTTACTGCCGTGCCGGCGCCTCTGTCACAAGACGAGTAATACGGATCATTCGGATACACAATATCATGCACTGCACAGTAAAGTGATGTACACAGATAAGCCTTCGGACATCCGCTTGGATCCAGCGCTGACAGATTGACATCTGCATCACTGTTATGTCCTTTTAACCATGCCCAGCTGACAGCACATGCTGCGATAGAAGAATTGTCAAAATCGCCGCCACAATAAGAATTATCTCTCTCCCATGTATTACGAACGGATCTTGAATTCATATCTTCATACAAAAGATCTGTAATACTCTTACCCTGCTTATCGCTACCGTGCCAGTCAATCTTTAACATACACTCAGCGTAATGTTCCAGACAATCAGCCTTTTTATTATATGCTGTTGTGTCCAGTCTTCCGGCAAATGATGAACCACCGGTTACAAACATTGTATGCGATTCCAGCATGCCGCCCGGACAGCCAACCCATCCAATAGCAAATTCCAGACCCTTATTACGGGCAACGGCAGCTCTTGCATGAGCATTGGCCCAGATCCAAATTTCATCACGCCATGTATCAGCTGTAGACCGAAACGCATCACGGGGATCATCTGTTTCTTTTCCGTAATTCGTATGGTCTTTTCTTGCAGCTTCCAACTGATCCCACCACGTATCGCCTTCCTGTATGGCTTTATAATCTACAGATACACCACCGGCTTCTGAAAAGTTTGCAACCGTGTATGTACCGTTACCCCATGGTTTTTCATCCCACACATCAATTGCTGTAATACCGGGTGACTGGTATACAATTTTTGCTTTTTCATGCGTATAATCAATTGTAGTCGTTGTATCATTGTACTGGCGAAGAGCATGAGAATCATTCTCATATATGTACTCACTACTGTTATAATCACCATCAGCAGATGCAAGAACCATAATACTGATATTCTGGTAATATACTTCCTTTGGAATGAAGATCCCGTCTTTGTATTCATCATCATTATATCCGTCATGATCAACATACCAGTCTGAACCATCATCGTCAATCTCACCATTATCATTCATGTCCCAGACATCAATTGTTCCATCACCGTCAACATCGAAACCTTCATGACCAGCCAGTTTTCCATCTTCGATCAAAAGATCATCTTCATCAATGACGCCGTCATCATTTATATCATAGCCGTAAACAGTCTTATACGCTGTACGTGTATCATTTGAATCAACTACACCGTCACCGTTTTCATCCTGATCTGACTGTTCCGTTCCGTCTTCTACTTCGCCAGAACCGTATTTATGCTTTTCCTCTTTATAAATACTTCCATTACGATTATATACATAATCTTTCACCGGGAATGGAGCATCATCAAAAGCTGTGATATTTCCATTGTATCTGTCTGAATCAGAAAGATAAACAGCATCACGGGCATCATCGTAGTTCTTGTCAGACAAACGGGCACCCGATGGTGATTCATATTTATATTTTGCCTGAGAACGAAGCTGATCATAAGCATCCCACGCAACACGCATGCTCCTATCAGTTGGATCCTGATAGTCATTCATAGGAATCCAGTTAGCTATTCCACCTGGGTCAGTACCAATGCTATTCTTATACGGCACATTCACGTAATACTCAACCTGATAAGATGATACAACTTCATGACCCCAATCTTTAATTGGAACATCAACACCATTCACCGTAACAGGTTTTGCTTCTATCTCAACAAGATAAGCAATCTGCACATTCAAACTGTACATAGCATCATTTGCACCATCACCGTCTGCATCTGTATTATCTTTCAACTGATTTGAGAACCAGTGAAGATTGTAACCACGTTGGCCTGTCCATTGCCATAAGCCAACCCCCGGATAATAATTCTGTTTACCAGAAGCATCCTTCGTATTTCCAAATTGATCTGTATATAGATAAGCAGATGTATTGATTGATGTTCCATCAGCTGCATACAAAGCAAACATTCTTTCACAATATGAATTCCATTGTACATGATGTGTACGTGACAAAATCATATCCTTCACGGTATCAGGCAAACTCAAATAATAATCTGATGTTCCATTTGATTCTTCAGTTGGTCCAACACGGTAATTCATCTCATATGTAGACGGATTTATATTTGATTCTGCGGATGCATTCATAATCATTCCAAGAATCTGTTCATCCTGAAACTTTTCCACAATATTATCATAATCATGATAACCACCAGAAATGTGACGGGATCTATCATCTTCATCATCAATTACACCGTCTCCATTCCAGTCATATCTGTCTGCCGGATCCTGCACGTAATCATATTCATACCCATCATCAAATATGTCATCCTGAATACCATCAAGAACACCTGTACCACCATTACGAATAGCATATTTAAAGTGCATATCTGAATTTAAGGCATTAAATAATGCACCTGCACTACTATCTAATTGATCCTGCGTTGGTGCCTTATATATGCTGTTTTCACGATACATTTCTTCCATCACTTCGCAATCACTAGATGCACTACCATATTTATATGAATCATTATTATTACCTAACAATCCTGCTATTCCAGCGAATGTACCACCTCCGAGAATGAACAAGATTCCAAATGTAGCCGGTTTTGGAATACCCATTCTTTCTCCGATATTCATAACAGTTCGCAATGCACCGGCAGATGCACCGGCAAAAAGACCTTTCAAACCGCCAAGAAAATTCTGAAAAGCACCACTGACACTACGCTCAGCTCCGCCCTTCAACGCAGACATTTTTTCTTCCAGTTCCTGACCGGCTCTAAAGGCTTCCGGATTGCTTTCTTCTGTTACAACTTCTTTATCACCCGTTGTGGGATCATCTGCCTGATCTCCTACAACATCATCAGACGGACTATTTTCACCACCTTCTGACTCATCCTCACCAAGAGCAGCACTTTTCTGTTTTCCAACAAAATCGTCAAAGCTGCTATGCTCGTCATTTTCCGGCATAGGCTGATTGCCGAGCTCGGCATTTTTTGCCTGCTCAGCAGCCTCAGCTTCGATCCTGGCCATCTCTTTCTGATATTCGTCATATGGCAAATCATCCAGATTTACTTTACTAGCCATACTATGCCTCCTTAAAACTTAATACATTACAAGAGCATCATTATCCATGTAAACAGATGTCATATCGTTAATGGATGAAGATGAATAATAAATCTTAAGCAAATCACGGAGCTTTGTAATCTGCAGATCACGCTTCTTTGAAAAGATATTGGATATTGCATCTTCATAGTTTCCAATATTCGTCTTTGCATCGTCACCGACAAGATCTGTGTTGCTCTGATCCTTCGAGAAAGTTGTACCATTCCTCGTGTCAATATAGTTACCGAATTTTGCGGTTGAGCTTACAGTGTATGTAGTCTGCTGCTCATTCAGATAATCCATGAACTGAACATATGTCATACCCGCAGGAATTACTTCGGAAAGCAGGTCGGACTCAGATGTCAAATCCTGATAATTATAATTCAGACCACCAGGGAATACATAACTCGTGTTATAATACAGCTTACTTCCCTCCGGGAAATCTGTTGCTTTTGTAGTGTCCAGACAGGTAAACCAGCCATTGGAAGAATCCAGCTTTCCGGAAGAAGCATACAGCATATAATTAGAATCAAAATAAATCGGCATGCTATCTGATTCTGTGATAGAAATGCTATCACCATAAATCTCAGCCGGCAAATTACTTTCCATTGTGATACCTGCTGTCTCCAGACGACGGGCATATTCATTTGCCTTTCTCATAGACGTGTTGATATCGGCTACAAGAGCATCACACTCACTCACTTTTTCTGCAATCAGATTACTCTGAACAAGCTCGTTGTAAATATCTGTTGCTGTGTAATCAGCCTTTGAATAGAACTTTGCTGTATTTGCTCCGCTTGCTGCAAAGTTAGCAACAATGTTCAACTCATTATGATACATATAAGAACCTTCCTTACCGTCATGAGCGGCCTTTGCAGCTTCTTCATCACCTTCTGACATATAAGAAATATTTCTCAGTGTAATCTTATATGCAGCCGGATCAAATCCGGAAGAATTCGTAAATCCCAGACCAATATATCCTGTACTTCCGAATACATAAATACTACCGGAAGGAGAACATTTCAAATCCGTATTTACACCGGTCATGAACATCTGATAATCTCCTGCCTGTGTTGACAGATTTGTCATACCGCCGGGAAGATGGATTAAAATCAATGCTTTCGTATGACCCTCATTTGTCCATAGTCCATCAATCTTGACAACATCCTGTGTCAGAGAGAACTGTGTCTCACCTGTACCGTAAATAGCCTGCTCCGTCAATGTCACTTTGCCGTTTTCCACTTTCTGATGAACAGCGCTGGTAACAATAAGTCCCAGCAAAACAACAAATGCAATAAACGTAGCACAAAAGCGTTCCATAGTATTGTGTGGACCAAGCTTAAATCTTGCTGCTCTTACACTCTTCGCTTTTGCAGCCATATCATCTTTTCCTTTTGCACTCGCCATGATTTTCGTTCCTTTCTGTGTTAAATATTCTGTTAGGCATATTATAGCACAAATCATGCCATGTCCAACTGCCATATTAAATATTAACACAAATTAACTCATTTATCAATATATTTGTCATTAAAGCAAATAAAAAGTCCTCTGTTTCTCTGCTATTTGTCAGAGAACAGAGGACTATTCTGATCATGTTTAATTCCTACTCATGCCTAGATTAGAAAAGCTGTGCAATAAAAGGAATTGCGATCTTACCTAAGTCGTTCAGCGTATCTGAACCACCCTGGGAAATACCCTGTACAAGACCCCAGCCACCGCCGAAAGCCAGCGCACCGCCGATGAAGAACAGTACAATGTTCAGTACCCAGTTAGTCTGTCCACGTCCGGAACTCATCAATCCCTTAGCGATCTTAACAACGGCAACGATTACCATTATCAGACCAACGACTACGATCAAAAGACCACCCCACAGGTTCAGGTTCTTATTCAGGTTTGTCAGGAAGTTATTGATAGACCAACCTGACATGGTGTTCGCAAAATTCTGAAGTGAAAACATAATTGTTTCTCCTTTCTGTGATAAAAAGATTTTTACTACATAAATATGTACTTGCCAACCTACCTTCGTATATTATATAAAATCCGAAAACCATTGTCAATAGGACAAACTAAAATTTTCCAGATTTTATTTTTAAGACATCCGGCAGGATGTTACTCCCGCCGGAATTATCTTATTTTCTATGACCAGCGCCACTATGTGAACCTGATCTAATAGAACCGGATCCCAGTGAAACTCCAGAAGAGTTATCTGACGAGTTTACTGTAGTATTGGACTGGTTATTCACATTATTCTGGACATTATTGGAAACGTCTTGATTTACCGTGGTGTTGCTTGTCGCATAAGTATTATTCTGCTGATTTCCAGAAGAGAAACCCTGAAAACCACCTGTCTGACCACCCTGGCTGTAAATAACAGATTCCGTCGTCTGATTAGTCACTGTTGACGAAACAGGAGCTGATCCACCGGTACTACCGCCGCCTGATCCCGGGAAATCCACATGTACCTGCGCAGGA
>OQVP01000289.1_pt1 | contig 19086 bp, 20 predicted proteins | sample 1691541 | NCBI WGS metagenome assembly OQVP01 (sample SAMN03418258, study PRJEB22391) | human gut metagenome | biome: human-gut; feature: organic feature; material: feces | host: Homo sapiens | place: Tanzania | collected 2013-01 | reverse complement strand
TTTGAGAAAGGGATTTCTCCTCTCTCAAAGGGCAAGTTGACAAACTTGAATTTATTTGGAAGATTTTATTATCCATTCATCAAGAAATTTCATTTGTTCATCCGTATGAAACCAATGCTCTCCATTTTTCATAATAGAAAGTGTTGAATTAGTCCTCTGTACAAATTCAAATATCGTTCCATAAGCGGTAAGATTATCTTTTTCACCATACAAAATGTGCGTTGGGATTTCCCATATAATAGGATTTTCTCTTGCATAGCAAAGATAATCCCATGAAAGGGTCTCTCCAAAGGTTGTCTGAATTTCTTTTTTCTCTTTGAGTTCATCCTCTGTAACATTTGCCCAAATCATCATATCAGCAATAAGCCTTTCCATATCTACAACGGGCGAAATAAAATATGCTTTCTCTATTTGCTGATTTGATAAGGCATTGATAGCAAAATACGCTCCAATGCTATTGGCAATTACTTCAACAGTCTTGTAGTTTCTATAAATTGAATTAAAAAGTAATGGAAATTCTTCTTTTGCTTCCCATGGAAACTGTGCAGTATAGTCGAGACCAATCACATCACAATTACTAAAGAGCGGTTGTGCCATGAGGCGCTGACGTATATCTTCATTGAGTACAGTAGATTTTTCTGCTAGTTCTACAGCTCGTTTCTCACGAAACTCCTGACGTGCCAGGAAGGCTGCTTTTCGTGCAGCCTTTTCTTCGTTAGAAAGTTGTTTATAGCCACCTTTTCTTAACGTGCAGTTTTCTTGCAGGTTATTTTGTCGCTCTTCATACTGCAGTGTATCGCTATTTTTTAACTTGCAGTTTTGTTGCGGGTTATTTTTCGCAGAGTTTTTAGCATCTTCCTCAACCATATTTTTTCCTGTTAAAGCTACCGGTGTTGGTAGTTCTTCGGGAGTGAAGAAAATAGTCTTTGCATCTTTGAAGGCGTAGTTATAGACTGCATTCTGCAATACCAGGTTCTGCTTTTCAATGCTAACTTCTGAGCGTTGCGGATGAGAGTATAGTTCGCCCGTTTCGAGACCTAATACACCTATTTTCGATAGTGTCTCTGGGTGTTCGTTGTTTACCTCGACTATTTTTTCAAACGCATATTGAGTGAGATCATCAGGTACGGCTATGAAGAAGAAGTCTGTCCAGCCAACATACTTCCATAGTTTCTCGTCACGCATCAGGTCTTCTTTAAACTCCTTTATCTCTAGGGCAATGGTAAAACAATGCCCTTGATTAAGAGCTCGATAACCTGGTTTAATGAATAGTATAACATCAGGAATTACCTGTAGCTTTTTGTCGAGTCCAATGCGTGTCTTTTCGCCTGTTGATTCACGTAAACGGAACTCTTCGAATATCTTATATTCCAAATATTCTACAGGAATGCGTTCTGTCCAGGGATAGGCATGCAAGCACATGTCTTTAACAAATGCTTGTATCTTCTTGCCTTTTAATAAGTTCTTTAATTCTGCATGAGCTTTCATACAAACTCCTTTCTTTATGTTTTATATTTGATTTATAATTTTGTCGCAAAGATACTAAAAAACATTTAATTTGCAAAATATCTGCATATTATTTTTCGGGCGTTAGATGTATTTAACTTGCAAACATCTTGCAAGTTATTGTCTGGTATTTTGAAATTATAAATGAAATAGCAAAAGTTTTGCTTTTAATATGTAAAATATAATAATCTGATATTCGTGTTTCCTGTAGCTTGGTTTAAAAGAGTGTTTTACTTAAAAAATACGTATAAAGGTGCCCTTAGTATACCTTCATACGTATTTTTTGAGTAAAACCAGGTTGGTTGAAAATATGATATAAGTAGGTGATTTCGTAAAAATGTTAATAAAAATACTTGTATAACAGAAACAATTTACCGAGTTGTATATATTGTGTCTGCAAGATGATCATATCGAAGAAGTTGCGAAGACGTGCCAGCTGTTATCGTTGTCTCTTCTTTGGATGTAACCTTTTTCTATCATGGCTCGCAATTGCTTTTTCACTGCTGTAACAACAATATCTGCTTCTTTACTTAACTCTTCTGTTGTTATGTATGGATTTTCTTGCATGGCATGAAGTAATTTATTACTGGATTCACTTCTGAACACAATTTTACTTCCGTCATACCACCATACTTTTTCAGATGTTTCTGTAGCGAAATCTATGTAGTATTTCAATTCCTTTTCAACAAGTCCATTAAAATATTTTGCAAAACGTTTAATTTGTGAGATTTTGGCATGTGCTCCTGCAGAAGGTGTAGGACCTACTACAACGTCTGTTTCATGTAAGGCATCTATATATTTGTTCTTGTTTTTGTTTCTGACAACAACCATTGGCCAATTATGGCGTGCAAGGATGTAGTTTACCATTAGTCTGGCAACTCGACCATTGCCATCCTCAAATGGATGAATTCGTATATAGCGGTAATGGAATAGCGACGCTAGTTCAACGGGAGTTAGAACTCCTGAAGCTTCTTCCTTGTTAAACCAAGTCACGAGATCAGACATTAGAGCAGGAGTTTCTTCTGGTGATGCGTACTCAAAATAATCTCCGTAGCGAGTCCTTACACTGTTTGGTCGGGTCTTGTATCGTCCTGCATGAACAGTATAGCTTGTTTGTATTCCACCTGGTAGTTGGTTATGTACTTCATAGTCCTCACGAAGTAATGTTTTGTGAAGTTGACGTATAAAGGTTTCTGTAAGTGGCATATTCAAGTTTTTGGCCTCTTCTTCTATCATTTTCAAGCTAACTTGACTTGCTTTCATGTCATTAAAATCTTTTAAGTCTCCCTCTCCGCTAACTTTCCCAAACAATAATAATAACTCAGTTTGGCCATACGTTAAAGTATTTCCTTCGATATGATTGCTATTGTAGTTATAATCAACCGTAAAGCGTTGACTCAAAAGATATTGCTTCCTTTCTGGTAGAGGTTGCAATGATTGCCATTTTTGATATAATATATCTATTTTGTTCATTTGTTCAATTTTATTGTTTAACCATGTTTTTGTCTCTCACTTCTTCTTGCAGATATGTGGCTTTCTTGTTGGTTCTATGCCTTCAATGCGCAAAAATCTGTAAATAGAAGATTTCGATTTTATACCTAGCTGTTTTTGGATTTCATCTATGGTCATGCCGTTCTTGTAAAGGGATACTGTAGCCTTGGCTTTTGTATGTCGCTTTAGCTTTGGTCTTCCCATTTTCTTGCCCTTTGCCATGGCTGCTTTGCGTCCGGCTTGGGTGCGCTCAACGATAAGGTCACGTTCAAATTCTGCAAGACTTGCGAAGATATGCATCATTAATTTGCCAGATGTGGATGACGTATCGATATTGTCTTTGAGAGATTGTATCGATACTCCTTTTTCGTGCAACTCTGAAATGATGTTTAGTAAGTCGCTTAAAGAACGTCCTAGACGGTCGAATTTGCACACGACTAGTATATCTCCCTTTCGAAGGTATTTAATCGCTTCTGCTAGCTCTAAACGGGCTTTTATGCCGCTTTTGTGCTCGGAATACACCTTCTCGCAACCAGCTTTTTCTAATTCTGCCAGTTGCAAGTCCAAATTCTGGTCTTTTGTGGAGACCCTTGCATATCCGATTTTTGCCATATCTATATTTCTATTTAATTTCGATTGCAAAGATACAAAAAATCGAAATAACTACCAAGCTTTTTAGCAGTTATTTCGAGATTATTTTGTAGTTCGATTATATTTTAATTTAATCGAACCTAAATGACGTGCAAAAACATTGCATGTTATTAGGGTACATTATATGAGTTCCAAAGTACCTTCGTCTTTTGCTGATGTAAGCGATGTTACTTTGACTTTTGCATCCTTGTATTTACCGGATATGCTTGTTCTAATAAACTTATACATAACGAAGTCCTTACATGGTATATCTCCAATTTTACAATTTTTCTGACACTCTCCATTATATTCATCAAAATTGCTGCAAACTATACAAAGGCATACTTTTCTGTTTTCTTCCAAACATTTAAGAACGGCAAACTCTTCAGCCTCTCTATCATTATCGAATTTTGATATGAATTCGATTTTACAAGTTGCATAGACCGGATGCCTATTGTATTTTTCTCTTGAAACCTCTGCAGGTTCTTGCCAAATGCGGTGGAGTGTTCTTTGGTACCCCCATGCTTTGGTATGGACCACAGTTTGCAAACCCCTTTTTGTTCATCCACGTAAGGTTTGACTTGCAATCAAAACAAGTGCGTTCAGAAGGGTCACGGAACGCCTCCAGTTCGTCATATCTCTCACGCTCCAGCCTGCGCTTGGCATCAGCCTCCATGACTCGCTTGCGAAGCTCCATACGCCTCTGTTCCTGCTCTGCCAAGGTTCTCAGCCTTTCCTCCTCTTGTTTCTGCCTACGCTCTCTTGCTGCTTTGAGAAGTCGCTGGTGTTCTTCTTTCCTTTGTACTAAGACATCCGGCTTGCATATACGGAATTGTCTTCCACTGTTCTCGATGAGTATAGGTGTCTCAGAATATTTCGCCCTAACACCACAACAGTTTTTGAAGACAGGACACTTTTTGCACTCATTGTAGTCCACTACTCGAATGTTCTTGCCTGCCCTGGTATATCTTTCCTCGATTTCCCCAAAATAGTTCTCGTTGTTCACCCATTTTCTGTTTTCTTTGGAGTTTAGCAAGAAATCGGAGAGAGTTTCCAGTTTTTGGTCGGACAGGTCTATTTCTAAGCAAGACAGGTTATTGTAGTCAATGGCCTTGTTATGCTGCACCTTGTACTTGAAAATGAGCTCTATGAGATATTGCTTGCCCTCCTTGGTCGTTGCGATGATGTCTGGCTGCTTGTCTTTGCGCTCATACCGGCCATCTATCTTCACGTCAACAAATTCAAGGTCTGTCTCCTTGAATATCCCATAATACGAAGGAACATGAATGCGTTTTCTCTCCGAAACGATTTGTTCGGCCAACTTGTACATGATGACCATATAGCAAATCTCCAAGGTCGCCTTTCGGGTCTCACTATGGTGGGCGAAATGGTGTGCCCTTTCCATTCCATGCCTTGCAAGCAGTTGCTCCTTGCAGTTAGGGCAAATGCAGTTACAGGCCAAGCCATTAGGTACATCGTCTATATATACCATCCTGCCTGTCCTATCCTGAGCCCATGAGAAAACGAAGTCTAATGCCATACTTATTTTCGTTTTTGTTATATAATCTATTTACTTATGAATCGAATATTCACAGATAAGGATGTCTGTTGCCGTTAGAATGGTGCATTGCATTACCAAATCCCTTGATGGATAACGCAAAGAGGCAGGATAACCTGACCGTATTCATGTGGCTTGTATGTGCCAACAAGCTTGTCGGCAATCGCCCAGATAAGGTTAGCCTTTTCCTGTATATTGACAGCGGTACGCTGTTGTAATTCCTGTGTACTCATATTTCATTTACTAATATTACAAACTTAGTTAAGTTTACTAATTTTACTAATTTATTTAACTTAACTAATATAACTAAGGTTACTAATTCTGTTATTCTTCCTCCTCTTCTTTAAGGTCCTCTTGCTCCTGCTCCTTTTCCTTGATATCTTCAATATTGCTTTCGCAAACATCGATGATGTCCTGGAGCTTTTGTTTGTCCTCGGTCTGGGCAAGTTTCTCTTCTGCCATAGCCTTGATTGCCTCGAACTCTTCTAGAGAGAACTCGTTATATATCCTCTTTCCCTTCTTGCGAGCAGAAATCGTTACTTCGTAGCCATCTTCGCAGCTCATACTAAAGGAAGTAATACCAGCATTGGAGTCCTTGCACATCTGTATTAAGCACTTTGCTACTCCTTCCTCTTGCTTGGATGGAGTACAATCTATCTTGTTTTGATTCTGTTTCATTGTCGTTTTACTTTAAATGTTAATATCTAACCACAGCCTCTTTCAAACCTCGTTTAGTTGTTGTGATGGCCTTGAAAGTGGGGCTGGTGGAGTTGAAAACTTACAAGCTGTTCTTAAGGCTTTCCGAACACGTTCATTTTTTGAAAAGAAGATAAAACTTTCTATAGAGCTATGTGTGTAGCCATTCCAATAATTTGCTTTATTGGAGTTGTTTCTAGATAATATCTTTCTTGCTAATCTTAGTTTCATTTGCTATATTGTTAATGTTGTGGGATTGGTCCGTCTTCTTTCTCCTGCTCCTTTTCCTTGATATCTTCAATATTGCTATCGCAAACATCGATGATGTCCTGGAACTTCTGCTTGTCCTCTGCCTGGTCAAGCTTCTCTTTTGCCATAGCCTTGATAGCCTCGAACTGCTCTAGAGAGAACTCATTAGAAGTATTCATACCTTTCTTGCGTGCTGTTATTCTCACTTCATAACCATCTTCACAAACCGCATAGAAGGTGACTACAGAGTTTGTGTCCTTGCACATTTGAAGTAAGTACTTTGTTACTCCTTCCTCATCCTTGGATGGAGTGCAATCTATGTTGTTTTGATTCTGTTTCATAATCTATGTATTTTATTAATTAATATCTAACTACAGCTACCTGCAAGTTATGCTTCTTGGCTGTATCTATCATGTTCTTTGTTTCCCGACTTTTACCGTCCCAAAACGCTATGAGGGCGTGAGCCACGCTAGCCATTTGAGCGTTACGGATTGGTCCGGCAGCTCTACCATTGGCTTTCCTGTTAGCAGGAAACGTCTCCAGCTGCAAGCCTCGTTCCTGGGCATAGCGTTCACACAGGTCATCAGCACCACTGGCATGACCGGAGACGATCACGATATTTTCCGGTTTCTTATTCTGTAGGTAGAAGTCACACTTCTCCTTCAGTAGCTCGTAATCGGCAAAGTCCCGGCATCTTGCAACGATGACTTTGTATTTCGTGATTGAATCTATTATCAGCTTGTTAGCTGCATCTACTTCTGCTTGACTCATATTATTTACTAAGTTTGTTAACCTTACAAAGTTACCTAAGTTAGTAATATTTGCTATTTTTCAAACAAACTCTTTGATTTTTGGAGTGTTACGGCTTTTTTACCATGCACGGCCTCGATTGCTTCAAGCCCCTTTTGTATCAACTGCTCAGCAGAAGAAGACTCTGTTATTCCAAAAAACTGCGATACTGCTTTAATTTGCTCTATCATCGTTTTAGGCAGCATATAGGTATGTCGTGTATATCCAACCTTGCAACCTGCAGCTGCACCTTTTACAGCTCTCTTCGAAGGTGCCTTTTCGGTTTTCTTCTCACCATGCAACTCCCCGATGCCACGATTAGAAGAATCTGGTGTAGTTCCCATGAGGTCACCAAATCCTTCGATACTTCCAAACTCGCTCATATCTTGTGTTGTTGTTTTCTTCTTGTTCATATCTTATTAAATTTATTAAGTGTGCTAACTTTATCAACCTTGTTAACTTTGCTAAGTTTGCTAAGTTAGTAATATTTGTAATACATTTATCTAACTACCTCATATATAGCATTAAACGCACCTGCCGTTGCAGCTTCCTGGTATTGATCTTGTGCATAAAGCGTAGATAATCGCTGAATCGCAACGCCATCTTTTACACGGAATGTAACTACGCCAGCTTTGCTGAACATTTCCGTTGCAGAGTCCTGGAGTGCATACCTAACACCCATCTTGATGATGTTTGGCACATAGATTTTCTTCGCCTGTGGTGCTTCCTTCATCAATACTTTTGTGAAGGTGAATGTAGAATCGATCATAAAATCGTCGTACCTAAAAGGAATAACAGCTGCATCAGCAGCCTGAAAAACCTTCAGTAGGGCAGGGTCGTTCAGTGTTCCCGGACAGTCTATCAAGACATAGCCTGGAAGCGTTTTTGCTCGTTCTATGACGGCATCTGTACTCGCAGCTGCATCTAGAGTCCAAACCTCCCAAGGCTTAACGGCATCTTTAACTTTGGCCAGTTCTCGTTGGCGCAAGTTATAGATGTTGTGGGAAAGGTCTGCATCTAGCACAGCAACTTTCTGGTTCTTTGCTACGAGGAAGTGGGCAAAGTGACAACACAAAGTACTCTTGCCTACACCACCCTTCAGATTTGAAAATACAATGATCTTTGCCATATATTACTTGTTTTGTTATTATGCTGCAAATATACAAAGAATCTTGCATACCGCAAAGAAAGCTTTGTAAATTTAACTAAGTTTATACTTTTAGATAACTTTGCTAACTTAGTAAAGTTAACAAATATTCCGCAAGTATATTTAGTATGCTATATTTCAATAGCATATAACTTATTGATTATCAGCCTATGAATATGATTCTTATTATTGATTTAACGTATCATATTACCAAGAGATAGATTTACTTTTGTGCTACAGAATTTGCCCAGCTACTTGCCTTATAGTCGGCAATAAACCTATTTAGACTTTCTGTTTTGAGCTTTTTATCTTTCAAATGAGAGTCTTCTATTTCAGCTTCCGTTATCTCGCTTTTAGCAAGCAGACGTTCGAGAAGAATTGCTTGCGCAATAGTATCTTCGCTCCATCCCTGCTTACGTGATTTACGATCCTGTTCTATGAGATCATCCTTAGCAAAAGCAAGAATCTGACCTCGCTCTAATAAAGTATGTCGAGCAACACCTATGTTATTTAAGAGATAATACATAGTTGATATTTCTGCTTCCGAAAAAGAGGTGAGCTGCCCTTGCTTCTTGACTTCAACGGCTGCATCTTTAACAAGCTGCCAGCTATCATCAAGCGTCTTCAAGTCCTTCTCCTTTGTAGCTTTTTCTTCCAAGAACTTATGCTCCTTTTCGGCTTTTTCTCTTGCAGCATAATCAGCTTGCAACATTTCATTTTTATATTCACGAAGAAATGTAATAATCATAGAAGCATTGATCTCACCATTTTTGTTGTTTTTCTTGTTCTTTTCATAAAGAGTCTCTAGCGCAGTTCTCAACTGTTCTAGCGGAAACTTCATTTCTTTGACTGCAAGATCAACTTCAGTGATAATATTGTTCAATCTTGATATATTTTTGTTGTTTTTCTTTGTGAACAAGAGATACTTAACATCTTCTGTTACAGGTGTTTCTACTATATCTTCATTCGTAGAAATACTGTTATTATTAGACACAGAAGGTGCTGCCACGTTTTTTGAATTTGTGACATTATCATTCTTTGTGTCTTTTCTTACGAATGTTTCAATAGCTTTTGTAACTTTCTTCGCTGCTTCTTTCAAAGCAGGATAGAACAGCAACTTCACTCTTGTAGCAACGCTCTGGAAAGCATCAAAGACAACCAACTTCAATTCCTTCAACTTGTTCAAAACATTGCGCACAGTCTCTATGCAACAACCACAAAATGCCGCTATTTCTCCTAGCGTACCGATAAGTTCGCCACGATGTGCATTCGTGTTTGCCAACAGGGAGATTTCATCTTTATGAGACGCATGAAGCGTTAGATACATATATATATTAGTTAGAAACTTACATCTATTCTTATATATACGTTCTATTTTAACTCCTTCCGGGATTTGCATCTGGACATAATTTGTTCCAGGAGACGGATTTACAGCTGGGATAGTGACGATGTTCTGCTTGATCTTATCATTGTATTCAAGCTGAATCAAACCATTTCTCAGGAGCGTTTTCAGGTATCCTTTAGCTTTGTCTATTGAACACTTGAATACTTTTGCAATATACTGTTTAGATGCAACAGTCTGACCAGCAGACAACAACACACCTCGATACGTCTCATTCTTTATGCTTTTTGCATAGAGCATGAGATATGTATTCATTGCTGCAGTATTACTAAAGCAACGACACTCGTCTGCACCTTCGATTATATTAATGAACATAAGCAAACCCTCCCAGTACAGCCAAAATGATAGTAGAGCAATACAACATAGCTGTACTGCTTATGATATTGTCTATCACCTTACTTGCTTCTTTGCGGTGATGTGGTACTATACTTCGCACATTCACCAGTTTAAACTCTGTCATATCTATTTTATATTATATTTATTTTAAGCGGAGGCAAAGGTAACTATTTTTTTTCAAATACCAACAAAAAAAAGAATAAATTTTCAAATTTAACACTTTAAAGAGCTTTTGGCTGATTATTGTGTCTGATTTTGTTAAAATTCAGATTCCTTTTCGTTTTCATACAGATCTTTGCATTCTCCTGTATTTATAATTTTGCAAAGGTACAAAAACCTTTGAAAGGCAAAAGCATAAATTCGATATACCTTTGAAATTAACATTTGCAAAACGTATGAGTGAGGAAGGGGGGAAAAAAATAATGAGCTATCTTCACAGATAACCCATTACAGTGCTTAAAATAAATAAAATTCTCTTAAGCACTGTAATATCAGTGCGTCAGAGGACAGTGCTTAAACCTTTCGGATTTGCGCTGCAAAGATACGCTTTTTTTCTGAATCAAACAAGTTAAAAGCGAAAAAACTGTTGTTTTTTAACATTTGCTTATCATATTTCCGTGAATATTGCTATAAATATTACTCACAATACGTAAATATAGTAATATAGCTATACGATAATATAGCTATAAAAAACAGATGGAAAAGCAGATAAAAAGTAGATTTTCAACTATTCATATATGTTTTTAAGAATAAGATATTTATATACTCTGCTAGGTGTAAAAGTGGCGAAAAAGTAGGAAGAATTTACATATAAATATTCCATACGTTTTTGGCGTATAATATTTCTACTTTATTCTGTTTTTCATCCCGTCAGGTTTAAAAACTGTCGTGAACTATCCTTAGCGCAGTGAACTGCACATTTCCTTGAAGAATATCAGATAAAAAATAGAAGTTAAGTAGAAGAAAGTTAGAAGAAGATTAGATTAATAAAAAGCTAATAAGTATCTTATATACAAAGTGTTTCCATTATGAAGAAAGAAATATGGAACTCTATTAGACCCCTTTTTGCCCTAAAATTACCTTTTATTTAGCACACTGCTATAATAATATATACAATAAACAAAGAAACAATCAACAACAACATGGGGATGATGGCGATTTTTGATGTTTTTTCAGAGAAATCGATGATTTTTGACTTGTAGGGGCGGGGGACAAGCCCCCCTGATCCTCATTCTTGCTTCTGGGTGGCTATAGCTTGCTTGTTCGTTGATGAGTGTGCGCTGACTTTCTGATAACGTGCAAGAAGCAGACAGTTTTTGTGTGTATCAAATCTTTTTACTTTTATGCTTTTTGAGAGATAGTACTCTACTATTATAGTCAAAACGGACATATAGGTTTGGTTGTACCTATTGACGATAGAGAAGAGACCGGGAACTAGCGTTACTAGTCTTTCTGCTGAAGGTTTATCTTGAAGATCTTCTTCACTTTTGCAACTGTTCCTGGTGCCACGTCACAAAGCTTTGCGACTTTGACGATGCTCAAACCTGCTTTGAGTTCTTTGATTACTTGCTTGTATTCTTGCTCCAGCTGCTCTGTTGTTTTGGTGCTTCCTTTCTTCCTGCCAACCTTGCCTCCCTTTGCTCGGTAGTTATTATAACCGGATTTGAGGCGTTCCTTGATGACTGTTCTTTCGTTCTCAGCAAACTTGCTGAACATAGCAAAGAGCATCGTGAAAAGAGTATTCTCGCTGCCATCTTTGTTAAACATACTTAGGTTTTCTCGCAAGAAGTAAACGTTCAAGTGGTGGTCATGAAAGAACTTGGCCAACTCGGTCATTTCCCAGACATCACGTCCCAATCTTGACACTTCCGACATTAAAACACAGTTTACGTTTTTATTTACAACTGTGCAGTATCTCAAACATTCCTGCAAGAATCGTCTTTCTGAGTTTGGGGTTGCTCCAGACTGATAGTCCTGAAAGACCTTTGCAATTTCTATGTTATATTCCTTTGCAAATTCTGTCAGTTCTTTAACTTGTCGGTCTGTGTCCTGCTTACCAGTTGATGTTGACACTCTTGCGTATATTACTGCTACCATAATCGTTTTATTATAAATTAAAACGAAGGATTTCTTTGTATTGTTTTATACCAAGAAAATACAAAGGTACAAAGATTTTTTTGTATTGCCAATTTTCTTATGTTATTTTTCTCAAAAAGACGAGGTCTTCTGTTTCCGCTTCAACTTGAAATGTTATTTTGGCATTTCAAGTCTTTCAAGCTCTTCCTGTTTCCCCTTTCTCTCTTCCTGTTTCTTTCTATCTCTTCTGGTCTTTCAGACAAGTTCTAACGAAGAAGTAACAACAAGTCTTAAAACGAAGCTCGCTATCTTTAATGATGCTTAAATGTTCGCTTTACTTAGAGAGTTTTCTTTGCTGATACAGAGAATTTTACTATCTTTGTAGTAAAGTTTTTATAGAGCAAAAGTAATGTACTATTGCAAGTTGGGGTATTGTTAAACAATTCTCTACGAGCATTGGTTTAAAATACAGAACTTGATTACTCGCAAGCTCGCAATAAAATGTATGAATAATGGAAGAAAAGAAAGAAACAATATATCGCTTCAACGGTGACGAGGCTTTACAGAAAGCTTCGCCTGGCAAGGCGTTTTACCTGGTAACAGAAGATGTTGCTTCTGGTAAATCCAAGAAGGTATTTATGCCTATATTGGTATTGGACGTTCATATTAGTGGAGGTCCAGAACGGTTCTACATACATGCTTTCATTTGCAAAAAAACGAAGAATGCTTATCAGGGATTGAAGTATGAAATAACAGCAGATGAGTATCAGAAGTTTCAGCAGTACAAAGGAGACAAGCGAAGAATAAATCTTCTCTTGAAAGCTTCTGGTGGTTCCCTTGTTGTGAAGAAAAATGCGGCAACCGTAATCAAGGGAATAAGAATGACTGCAGAACTTGCTGATGAGCTTACAGCGAATGCTGCTAAGTGCAATATGTCTTTTTCAGACTATTGTAGAACGTTGCTGCAAGGCAAAACTCCTACGGTGGCACTGACTCCTGACGAAATGGAAGTGATGAAAAATATTGTACAATATCGAACTGATGTAATGAAGTTTGCTGGAGCATACTTTAAGGTTCTTCGTGGTGTCCCAAACAGCGAAAGACCAAACTATATAGTCGCCGGAGAAAGCTTTGCCTTTTGGAGAACATATATACAGAAAGGGTTAAAGTGTTTGGATCGTCTCATTGATAAATGTAAGTGATATGGTTATTAAAATACAAACGGCAGATAGTAGTCATGGGCACAATGCCATCAACTATGCTATGAACAAAAAAGCGGATGATGGTCGGAAACCTGAATTTATCTCTTCTGCTAATATGCCATGGGATAATATTTTTGGTGACCCGATAGAGCCTCGTGCCGTATGGGACTATATGAAGATGAGACAGAAAAACTGTGGAAGGAAAATTGAAGATCCGTTTTTTCACATTGAACTTTGCCCATCAAAGGAAGAAAGTGCCGGCTTTACGAAGTCTGACTGGATAAAACTTATAGACGATTCTATTAGAAATTTAAGTACTCCTTTTGTTTCTAAAAGAAGAGGAAAGATAAAAGGATGGGATATAAAGAACTCGCAATGGGTTGCGTGTCTTCATACAGATACCGACAAGCCTCATATTCATCTGATATTAAATCGTATCACAGAGGAGAATAAAGTTCTTGATGATACTCAATATAAAGATAGAGCAAAGCAAGCTGCGAACAGACTTGCTGTTGAGCGAGGATGGACAAAGGCAGAGAGTGTTGGTGAGCGTGATGGAGCAGAACGAAAGAACAGAATACATAAAGATGCAATAGATGTATTGGCATGTATGAATAAGTTTAATCTGGAGAGATACTTTGAAGGCATGCGCTCTCGTGGTTGGATCATCGATGCTAAGTATGATTCAAAGGGAATCTGCCGAGGCTATTCCGTTGGAGAACGCCTATTCAAGGTTGATGGGAGTTTGTCTAGTACGATTCTTGTACAGTCTTCTAAGTTGGGCTTTGGACGTGATCTGATGGTATCGAAGCTTCAAGGAACCTGGAACATATTACATCGTCCGCAAATCCAGAGAATCGATAATGTAGTATCTGCTGGTAGAGGTTCCTTTACGCCTACATATAATAATGTAGAGAATAACCCTGCAAAGAGAGAAGAGCTTCCTAAGAAGCCTCAGTGGAAGTGCAGTAGCTATGATGCGATGCAGAACTGGAACGATGAAGAGATAATGAATGCTCGTATTCCTGATGCAGCATTTAGCCTTATCGATGAGCTGGTGAAGCCGCTCAATAGACTTGAATATTGGGATAGAGACGAAAACCTTCCTGCGAAGGCGCAAATTGTTGCTGTTGCAGTCTTTGAATTTATGACTGCTGCAAATGTGTATCCTTCTTCTTCTGGCGGCGGTGGTTCCAACGACAATGATCTTCGTTGGGATGGAAAGACGGAAGACGAATTGCAGCGGATGGCTGCGGCTGCTGCTCGTAAGGCAGTAGGGCGTTGTACGAGTCATTTGACGAAGAAGCGTGGCATGAGAAGATAATAGAGATAGAAGAATAAATGTAGTTGTGCTTTTTGAATTAAGGTATCATGCTTTTAAGCACAACTGCATTTGATAGTATAATTATAATAAAATAAATAAAGATGGCTAGAAATGATTATGATTTTGGTATGGAAGATGTAGCTGAGGATGTTCAGTCACCTCATGAGAAGGTTTCGTCTTCTGTAGAGAATAAAGATAATAGCAATGTTGACAATAGCTATGAGCGCAAACGCTTAGAAAGCAATCTTGCTCTTTTAAAGGAAGTTGAAGAACTTGCTAGAAGGATAAATGAGAAATATAATGAAATAAATGCTATGTATGAATCTGCAATTGGACATGAAAGAGATCGCTTGCAGGGACTAAAAAATATTCTGGAGCAATGTGAAAGCATGTATTCAAATATTTCTTCTTATATTGACAGCGCTAAGAATGCTTTAGCAAACATTACTGTTACAATTTCTGAAGAAGCACGTGACAACATCAAGGAAGGTGTGCAGAAGGGCGTACAGGAAGCTTATGTTGATGAACGTAAGAAACATATTGATGAGCTAGAAACATACAAGAAAGAGTTTCTTGTTAGTTTCAAGAGAGACTTAAATGATGCTGCTTTAGAAGTCGTAGATGATGTAAGAAAGTCGTATAAAGGTATGTTTTGGAGAACACTCATTATTGCTACTGCATTCATGTTTATAACGCTAACTGCACTGATTAAAATATTTGGTGATGCTTATGCGTGGCTAGCCATTGTCGGAATGCTGCTTGTCGGTGTAGATTTTTGTGTTTGGGTATATCGTTATTTGAAGATGTTTGGTTCTAAATGATGTACATGATATGGAAAAAATGAATCAAGATATACCTTTTGAGCATCAGATGATGTTCATCATCCGAGATTACGACCGCAAGGTTGAAGAGAACATGGAGCTTCGCAGAGAAGTTGAAGAACTTTCTGCTGCCCTGGAAAAGCAGGGAACACAACTGCATGATGCGAAAGTTGATTTGAAAAATGAAATAAAAAAGGAAGAAGAGGTGGAAAAGGCTCTGAAAAAGAAGCCAACATTCGATGAGAAAGTTCTTCAGAAGCAAATGACAGATTTGAAGAAGAAAAACAAAATTCTGTCCAAGCAAGTTAATCAACTTCACAGAACCCTACAGTATGTACGTAACAGAACGTGGGCGTTGTTGGAAGAGAATTTTATTCCGGAGTTGGAAAAGCTGGAATTGCAAATGAGGGAAACTTTAGAGAAATATGAAGAAATGGCTTGGGATCTTCATCAGAAATAAGTACCTTTGCAGTCAAGTAAACGCAGGCGTTCACAGAACTTATTCTATGTTCGTTAATGTTTCTTGAAAAACCGCCAAACAAGAGGGGGAGAGGTGGAGAGTGTTCTCCACCTCTTTTTATAAGCCATGTATGAGCATTGTCATAAAGGGTGAAAACCGAATAAAGCCTAATTGAAAAAAACAGCTGATTGTGATGGTATTCATCATGAGATGAAATCCGAAGAAAGTCAGTAATAAAGTAAGGAAACTTGAAAGATAAAGGATTAAGCATTAGAATAAGTGTATGTTGCTTTATGTGGTTAAATGTCATATTAAAAAATAGTATAATTGTTTATACGAGAATAACTTACGCAATTATGTTAAAAACGAGTTTGGACGATAAGAAAAGCTTTCTGATATATACGAAATAAAAATATTAATTGTAACTTTGCATCATCAATGCAATTAATTAATTAAAATACAGGTTATATGGAATTAAGAAAAATATCAAACCTAAAATCCGCAACTATCATCCAATACACGATTAAGGGTAGATTTATGAGTCGTTAGTAGCAGCTTTCAGTAAAAAGCAACAGCACAACATCAATATGTAGCCACCATCCCCTTACCCCACGATGCGACTTGAGGTAATACGCAGATTCAAACCGGAAAGAAAGGATTCTTATCCGAATTCTGTTTTGAAGGGTTTTGCATAAGCTCGGTTCTCTGTGTAGATATTCAGCACGTATTGCCTTGCAGTCATGATCCACTTGGCAGGTACGGAGATGAATCTGAAGACAAAAGCCTTTATGCGACTCGTTTTCTTGAGCCCAAAAGCCTTGGTGTCAAGCCTGCTCATGATGGTCTTGTAGAAATTGTGTATCAATGCAGTAAGCAGAAGAAAGACAGTATTCTCCGCCATGAATGACTTGGGGAGCCTGCTCCAACCGAATCCGTTGTTCATGTCGTCAAAGATACGTTCCTTGCCGCCACGCAGATTGTAGAATTCAACAATGTCCCTTGTCGATGACTTGTAATCGTTGGTCAGAATACAACGGTAAGTGTATTCGCCTTCCCACAGGTCAAGGTCGCCACTGTTGCGTCTTTGTCTCTGGATGACAAGACGATAGCACTTGCCTTCCCATTTCTCAACGAGAATGGAATTGAGTTCGAACTGGATGCCGTTAATCTCCTCCGTCTTCCATCCTCTCAGAGCAAAGATGTCATTGTAGAGCGAACTGCATCGGTTGGCACGGATGTAGAAATGTTTGCAATGCTTCTCTATCTCACTGACGATTTCCTTCGAGCAGGAACCGCAGTCTGCCCTGAAGCGATTTACACGGATGTTCTGGGATTCCAGAAGAGCGAAGAATCTCTTATGGGTGTCTGCCTGATGAAAACGCACATTCGTGTTACCATCGCTGTTCTCGATATAGACTATCTTGTCACCGATAACATATACGCCAGGCCTGTAGCCGAGGAACTTTTTGTAGGTCGGTTTTGCATCATACTTCTCCGTTTCAAGGAACTGATGGTCAAAGTCAACATCGTATTCCTCAATTTCCTTCAACTCGCCTGTAGAAACCAAAGCGTTTATAAGCAATGTGTTGAGTTTGTCTGCAGTATTGAAATCATAGGTCTTGCCTTGGTCGGAAGTATAGGAGATGTTTTCCTGTGTCAGTTCCTTGATGGCTCTGAGGATGGTATCAGAGCTGCATGTACGAAGGGTAGGATGATACGAGAGATGGCGCATCAGTTGTGACGTTACATCTTCCACGCATGAGCCGCCACAGAAATAAACGCTCATCAGCGAACGGACTATCTCGCTGAACTGATATCCGAAGATACTGCTGCATCTCTGACCCAGTGTTGAGTCGATAACGGGTGAAAGCATGGAGTCAAATTTCTCCATGATTGAAAAAATTCCTCCAAAAGGTGTGAGTTTCTCAGATTTAATTTGTATTTTTGCCATGTCATATTAGAGTTTTGCTTGTTTTCTTTTTGCAACACTAAGATAAGTGAAAATTCTGACATGGCAAAATCCTGGGCAACTTTTTGTTGCTCAGGAACTTATAAATAAAGTTAAATTATAGTGTTGCGGAATTAAGGTTTTATTCATTTTTTCATGAAATGCCACCCATCTTTCCGGACGTATCTTACATGGAATACACCCAATAGAATCTACATAATGTATTATCATTGCTTCTCTCATGTTGAAATCCATAGGAAGCAACATCTCTTTTCCAAATAATGATTTGACTTCTTCATCTATACTTGTAGATTTGTTGCAACCCAAACAAAAGAGCATGCACGCAATCATAATGAATGGACTAACGGTTGATTTCAAAAGTGTATAAATAATATATGTCATCTGTATTCGGTTTTACACCCACTCCATATATCTTATCGCCATCTGCTTTTAAGAATTGGATTATGCCTTGGACTTTCTATAGTTTCTTCCCAAGGTTGATACATTCCAATATTTCTACACATCGCCATAACGACAGAATACGATGGAAGGAAATCAGGTATTTCAAATCTTGACCACGTTTATAGATGCATCTTCTATGGAAGTCAACAGCAAACGATGATTCGCCTCATCAAGCAACATTTTATCTGCTATAATATTGAGGACCAGCTTCTTTATACAGACACCGTCATAATCATATATCTCTATTTCAGAGAATCCTGTAGCATCCTCCACGTTTACATTCTTTTGCGACAGGAGGTAGATGTAATTGCCACAGGCTATGTCAGAATAAGTGATGCGGTCTGGCGAGAACGAATCATCTTTCGTGTCAAATGTCCTGCTCTCCACTATTCTATGTTCAGAATCCGTTTCATAGACTATATACCTTTCGGAATGTTGGTGGGCTATCACTATCCTATTGGCATGATTGCTGTTCCATACGAAGTCATATAATGAAGCGTTACCTTTATTTGACGTATCCACAAATGATATAGAATCGATGGCATTATCATTTTCCACGTTTGTCAGTTTGAGATATTGGGCATCAGGTGTCGTTGAGACATATCCGAGAACAGGATATTCTATTTCTTTCGCATCGTTTACTGCATCTCTCAAACTGCATTTCTTGACGCTTTGGATCTCTGCTCCTTTTACGGAATACAATTTCTTGTCTCCATTATCCAGCACCAACAATCCTTGCTCTGTCTTTGCAAGGATGTGCGGAGCGACCCATTCATTCTTGCCATGCCCTTTCTTGCCGAAAACATATTTCTTGCTGAAAGCGCTGCTGTCAAGGACGGTATATAATGCTTCCGGTGATTCTGTTTTGCAAACTATTTCGCCATCAAGCATGATCCAGCTATCAGCACATACAGAGGAATCCACACATTGAACCGCTACCGCTTCTATTTCATACCCATAATTTGTAGTCAAAATGTGATCAAAGTCAT
>OQVP01000282.1_pt1 | contig 19328 bp, 20 predicted proteins | sample 1691541 | NCBI WGS metagenome assembly OQVP01 (sample SAMN03418258, study PRJEB22391) | human gut metagenome | biome: human-gut; feature: organic feature; material: feces | host: Homo sapiens | place: Tanzania | collected 2013-01 | reverse complement strand
CAGCGTCAGAACACCTTTGCAGAACTGATTCTCAGCAAACGTCACTCCGAAACCGCCTGTGTGGCTGTCCTGTATGGAAATCACAGCATAAGTATCCGTCAACGCTCCTTGCTCTGCAGCTTCGGCAGCAATGCCATATGGGTAGTAATGCTTCATAACATAGTCGAATGCTCCGTGAATGGATTTGACAAGGACTCTTTTCATACTCCTGTGCCCCCTTTCTACAAATAATCTTTCTAATTCTATACAACTGTTCTATGTATAGATATCCATCGCTTCAATCCTAATAGGTGATGTTTATAATGATTTATTTGCCAGATATTCAAACAGCACCGGAGTAATTGCCGGGTATGTCAGATTTTCAGGCAGTGCAGTAAATTCGCTGATTGCAGCCATTTCACTATCCGGCATCGCTCCGAATTCACGAATTACAGCGTGAAACACCACACCATTTGCGCCCCTTCCGGTTTCTTCATGCCACGCACGATAATCACATAGAGGCGTTATGTTATAATCAACTGCTCCTGACTCCTCATAAAGCTCACGTTTGGCGGCTTCAAGCGACGTTTCGCCTTGCTCAATATGTCCGCCTTGTGTTTCCCATGTGGTTCTCTCTTTATGGCGGCTGAGAACGATTCTTCCATTATGCTCTGAAAGAACAACAACATACTTGTAGCTGCCTAAAGAGTTAAGTTCATATACTTGACACCGCATAAAAATTATTGTCCTTCCTCATCCAGAATACCAAGCTGCTTCTCAAAGATCAGCATAATCTCCTCGGCTCTTTTTTCGCCGATACCTTTAATCCCTCTGATCTCCGCCTCAACGGCACGCAGGTCTAAAGTTCCACCTCCGTCATCAGCCATGCTCTCATCAACTATCTCCCCTGCCTCAGCAAGCCCTTTCTTCCATCCTCGCTCAAAGATGTCCTGTATAAGCCCTTCAAGCGTAGCTCTGTCCATTTTCTTGATTCGGCGGTAGGTATCGCAGTCTAATATCTGCTCAACCTCATTATTGTCTGTGGTCATTTATACTTCCTTTCTGTGAAAGATCATATGCCCGTGTTTAAAGCTTTGTGGAAAAGCTGTTGGCGAATGTTGAAAGCTCAAAGATACTCTGGAACAACACTCTCAAACAGCTCACACAGGTCATCGTCCATGTAAGAATAATCATCGGGAATATTCAGGCAGATGACGTTTTTATCGGCTATGGTATCTGAATATTTCTCTTTCAGCCTCCGGACATGTTTTTTCTCCATACAGAAGATGATGTCTGCCCAACCGACCAGTCCGGGAGTCAGCTTGATACGAGTGTTGTTCTCTGTGCCGGCAGAACGAGCTTGATGTCCATCTTGTCCGTCAAATAGCTTCTCTGCAGTTAGTGATCGCCTTTTGTTCTGGCTGCATAAAAATAGTAGATGCATAATTCTCCTTATGACAGGCTAAGTTCTGCTATCACAGTCTCTACGCTGTTTATGAGCATCGACCTGCGCATCTCGCCGACCATGAAGTCAAATTCATCTCCGGACGGCTCTCCGTAGATTAGATTATCAGCATCGGTGGTGTGGAGCCATACTAACGCTTTTTGAAGTCCTTCGAGAGAACTTGTGTCAAAGCCCTTTGAGGCTATAAATTCAAGGTTTGCATCGGGCATTGATTAGATTATCTCCTCTCACATCGTTTTCAGCATCTCTGCAAAATCGGCAAGCGTGTATGCACCTTCAATAGGCTTATCTTTGAATACCATGAAATAACGATACTGTTTTCCGGCATTTGAAGCCCACTGCTTTCCGAGTTTCAGCTTTGCTTCGCTGTTATCGTTACCGAGGTGGTCGCCCTTAAACTCAACCATGATAATTCTGCCAGACTTCATTTTCACGATGAAATCTGGATAGTGATTGATAAACGCATTGATTCTGAATCCTTTTCGCTCAATGACTCTATGCCACCATTCGACACTGTCGGTGCTTGCAAACACATCGCGCAGTTTGGCTTCATCGTCATTGAGGTCATCGCATTCAGATTCATACAGAGAAAGCGGTATCGCCGAAGTAGCATCCGATGGTGTGATGATATCTGGGAATGCGTACTCCTCCTGACAGCAGATTTTACCGCTGTCGAGCCATTTATAAAACATTTTTTCTCTGTATGCGTCCTGCAATTTTTCAATCTTGTCCTTGATCCGTAGCGCATAGGTCTGGAACGATGTCTCAATCACAGACAACTCGTCCTCGGTCATATTTGCAACGACTCTGTGGACATAGGCTTCAATATCAGATGCAGCAAAGGCGTTATTTTTATTGATGATATGGCAGATGTTGCGTACACAGCTTGCAATCTTCTCTTCTGGTGCCATTCTTGCAAGCATCTCTCTGAGATAGTCGCTTTGAAACTGGGATGCACGCTTATACTTCGGAACTGCATCTCCCTGCTCCGCAACATCAAATTCATACATTTCGCCTGCAGACAGCGTAAAGTTTACCTCGGCATCCTGTCCGCTGAGCGTGAAACCGTCAAGCAGTGCATCTTTTTCCAGTCGAACAGTATCGCCAAAGAACAAGCTCTGCGCAGACTGGATAAAGAACTGCGGAATGCGGAGAGCCTTGACTTGCTCCTCGTACTGAGGCTGAATATGGTATTGTTTCATCATGTTTCCTAATTCGCCTCCGATAAATCCGGAAGACTCGCTCTGTTCTGCTTCTTCCTCGTACTCCTCTGACTGCTTTTCGGCGTGAGAGATCATAGCGGCGATTTCGGGAGGAGCAGATGCTGTGGTTGTGGGTAAAAATGTGAGTGATTGCTTATCTGTGTCGGTCGGCGCAATATCCGAGAAGTCATCAATATCGCTCTGCGCAGGTTCCTCTGTGGTAGAAGGTGTCAGCGGAATAGCCGGTTGCTCGGTAGTGGTATCTTCTGCTTCGTCAGCCGCAGGAAGCTCCTCCTCACCGATACGATAATCCTTGCTGCTGAATCCGGCACTGTTTAGCCCCTTAACAATATTGTTCAGTGTATCTCTGAAATCGTTGGAACTGGTCAGCACGAAAGACATATTCAGCAGCTTGGACTCGTGCTTTCTTGCATAGGGCTGACGCAGAATTCTGCCGAGAATCTGCTCAACATCGACCTTAGAGGTCTTGTTTGCAAGCGATGCGAGGATATATGCGAACGGACAATCCCAGCCTTCTTTCAGCGCATTGACGGTAATGATATAACGGATCGGGCAATCCCGGCTCATAAGGTCGGTTTTGCCAAGATCGTCAACCTTTGAGGTCTTGATTGCAATCTGCTCTTCGGGGATAGCATATTCCATCAGCATTTGCTTGACTTTTTCAAATGTCTCGCTGTCACTGCTCGTATTGGGCTGTGCTTGGAAAAGAACGATAGGACGAATATACTGCCTTCCTGCCTGTTCCTCTACGATTGCCTGCTGTTCGAGCGTGTTTCGTAGCTGAATCGCATCCATTATCACGCTCTTTCTGGATGTGCGGTTATACACGATAACAGGGAGCTTGACCATGTTTTCCTTTTTCAGCTCTCTTGCATTCACATAGGAAATGATATTGCTGTTCTTGCGGGGAGTAGCGGTGAGATCAAGCACGAAGGACGGATTCAGGTTATTCAGCATCTCTACACTGAGATCAGAACCGGCATTGTGGCTCTCGTCCACGATGACAACAGGCTGTAAATGACGCAGAACCTGAATCAGTGCCGTATCCGGTGTATCCGCCAGCAGTGCGGAGTCATCCTTGAAATACTCTGCAAAGCGCAGGAGATTTCCGTTCTCCTGATACACCTTGCGGACATCTTTCTTCTTGCTATCAATTCGCAGAGAACCGTAGCTTAGAATGCAGACCGTGAGCTGCTCCCTGACTGTATCAGGCGAGAAGTTCTGTCCGGTCAGCAGCATTTCTTTGGTATACACACCAACACGCCCTGCAAAATCAGCATTCAGCCGCTGACGGTAAGGGTGGTCAATATTCATGAGATTCTTTGTAGTCTGGACAAGGATAGGATCGGACGGCACAAGCCACACAACCATTTTCGGCTTGCCCTGCGGCATTTCGTCAAAGATACGCTTGACAGCAGAGCAAGCCATAAATGTCTTACCGCCGCCGGTCGGCACTTTCATGCAGACGTGCGGAACGCCTGCTATTGCGTTCTGGTATGCAGGAACGCCGCCGAGTCCGACAGCAATATCCTGCTCCCGCCAATAGTGCCGCCATGCTTTATTCAGATCATTGTCATCATTCAGGATAGAAATATATGTTGAGAGGTCACGCATGACCGACTTCTGATAGCTTTTCAGTTCCATGCTGTACCTCCTTACAGTCTTGTGATATCGCGCGGAATCTTCTTGAATGTGATGTGATAACGCTCCAATTCTTCTTCGCTGAGAATGCAGCGGTCAGCGTAGATTACATAACTTTCTGCCTTTGTTTTTACAGTTGTCAGAAAAGCATGATCGAGTGTCGTTGCGGCATCCTTATCATAATAGAAATAATATGCTGTTTCAAGATAGGAACCGAGATAGTGCGGCTCGTCTTCTTTATCAGTCACAGGCTGTTTCGTTTCTGTGAAATATACGTAGCTGCGGATTTTATCAAGCGGCACATTCTCATTGAGGTATTCGCCGTCAAGGAGTTTTTCGCCAAGCTCATAAAATGTGAAGCCGCCGCCTGTACCTTCAACTGCCTTTTTGCCTTCGCCATAACCGTTGGTGACACGGCGAACTCGCTCTGCGGTGATTGTTTCAGCATAGTCACACATCTCGATTAGAATAAACTTGCGGTTACCGCCATCGGCTTTGTTCATGTTGAGAACTGCGTGGGCTGTAGCTCCACTTCCGGCAAATGAATCCAGTATAAGTGTATCTTTATCGCCAGCAATGGTTAAAATTCGCTCAATTAATCTCGGTGGCTTTGGCGTATCAAAGGTCGCTTTGCCATCAAATATCGCTTTCAGTATTTTTGCAGCTTCATCTGTATGACCGACTTCTTCATATGACCAGAAATTCGTTGGAGGCTTTCCACCAACATTATCAAGATATGTTTTTCTACGGAAACCACCTTTGCCACCTTGAGTAAAATAAAATTTAGGCCACTGCCCTCTTTTATAGACTGCTTCTGCCTTTTGTCTGGATACTTCCAAGGATTCAGAGAGAACAATAGCTTGAACACCTTGTCTAACATCCGATTCGGGCACTCCGCAAACAGCGGCACGTTCTTTTGCATCGTTTAAGTCCTTTAGCTCATATTCACACCATCCACGCATAATGGAAAGCATATCATCCTGCTGATAACGCCAACAAGCACCATTACTCGGGTACACCATTTTTCCGGTAAAAGGATGCTGTATAGCATAGACCATGCCTTGATGTGTTGCAGCACCCGGAGCGCACGGATTGTCACTTGCCCACGGTTTGATGTCGTTATCTGGATTCTTATAAGTAGAGTTCATTTTTTCTGTTCTCGGCAATTTATTGGGCTGCCAATCCGGTGCTTTACTGTACACAAGGATATGCTCGACCTCATTTACGATACCCTTAGAGTCATTTCTTGTTGAATAAGTACGTTGCCATGAAATGTTTGATACAAAACAATTTGAGCCGAATATTTCATCGCATACCATTTTCAAGTTGACATACTCATTATCGTCAATAGATATGAATATAACACCGTCATCAGCAAGCAGTCTATGAAGCAGTTTCAAACGCGGATACATCATGCACAGCCACTTATCATGCCGGGACAAATCCTCGCTCTCAGAGCCGACAACCTGACCGAGCCACTTGCGAATGCGAGGATCGTTGACATTATCATTGTACACCCAGCCCTCGTTACCCGTATTGTAGGGAGGATCGATATAGATGCAGCGAATCTTACCCTCGTACTGTGGCAGAAGGCTTTTCAGTGCTTCAAGGTTATCACCGTGAATAATCATGTTGCCTGTGTCCTCACCGTAGGTATACTGCGGATCTAACACACGGTATGGCACATCCATGTGATGATTAATAACCTTGTCTTTTCCGATCCAGTCAAGTGTCGGCATTATGGTCACACTCCTTGTAAATGGTATAATTACTCAATATATATTATAGCACAATTGCAGTCCATTTTCAAGCCTTTGTACTGCATTTCGTGCGAAAAATACTCCTGATAACTTCAACGGAGCTTATAGCCAGCATACTCTATCGTTCTCACATCAACCCATAAGACTCAGCAAACTTCGCAAGATCCTCCGGTGGAGTGTTCTTTATCATCTCTGCCATATACAGGCTGCCGAGCGTTTCTATATCATCAGGCGTAATCTTGTAACCGCACTCATTATTCACCATATCAAATACATGGTGGATAATCGACATAAACGGCATCTTCATCTTGTTCAGTTTCTTCTCCAAATCCTCCCATTTCTCAGCCTCACTGCCTTCCCGTGAGTTCATGATTGCAGATAGATAACGGTGTAGCAGAGATTTAGACAGAGGATTTCCAACCTTAACCTTCTTAGCGATAGAATGCAGCTCCTTTGAAATCTCATTCAAGTGCAGTGACGGCTGCTGATAGACGAGATCCTGAACAATTTCAGCAATAAATTCACGCCAGATCGCATAACCGGCATTCATGCGGCCGTCATTATATTCTTCAGAGGGTGTTTCCGGTGTGCCTGCACAGTATAGGTCATAGAAGCGCTGACCAACTTTTCCTGCTGTCTCGATTTCGTGTGTGGTGCAAAAGATATGTGCCAGCTCATGAACGAGAATAATCTTGTAATAGTCTAAATCAGCCAGCTCTTGTGGCGGATCAACACGAATCATCAGTCCGTCAACATGGGCAGGATCGTCGATATCAGTTTGACCTACGAATGCCTCAGCAAGAACAGACTCAAAGTCGCTCATGATGCGTTTTTCGGAGTGAAACCCGTATTTTTGAGTGAACTCATTATAAACTTCCACGATATTACCCAGCGTACAGAAAGCGACCTTGATATTGTCAAGGGAATAGTTTATGTCGAGATAGTCGTTATACAGCTCACAGGCTTGCTGAAGAAAAGTCGTGAGCGTTTCCTCGATATCCGATGTTGCGGATTGTTTGCTGCTGATTTCAATGTATTTATTCATGACTTCACCCTCTGGAAAGAATGCATAGGGGTCTAATTTAAGAACAGCGCAGATTGCAAGTGCTGTTCTGAGTGTCGCCGTTTCAAGGTTTCGTTCACCACTTTCGATACGCTGATACTGACGAAGCTGAAGTTTGGCGGCTTTTGCCACTTGCTGCTGTGATAGCCCCAGCTTTTCACGGCGGGTGCGCAGTATCTCCTGACTTGTGATTCTGTCATCATATGCGAGTGGGAAACTGATAAAGTTCATGTAAAGGCCTCCTTTTAATACTATACGACCAGATGGCGAACATTAGATAACAGCTGTAAAATAGCATACTTTGCACCAGTATAGCAAAGAAGGCCGTGGTTTGTCAATAGGCAAAACAAACAAATCAGAAGGACAATTTTGATGCAAAAAAAGAAAAGGCTCTGTCGGAGAATGAACACTTCAATACGGTGTGTTCTCCCACAGAGCCTGTTATTATCCATTTTTCTCCAAGCACATCTCAGTAAAATCTTTCTAACATATCTCCTAAAGTCGTTGCTGAATTGAGTGCGTATCAATTAGAAATCGTTTTTAGGTCAGAGACGCACCCCTATGGTAGTACGGTTTTTGCAACAAGGGTATTATAATCTCATCATTATCTTTTCCCTGTCATCATCTGGAAATGCTGCTCCTGATGCATAACTTTAAAAATACGCTCAAAAACATCTCGAAGACTATCTACGCTTACCGCAGAAGAATCATAGTATAGACCATCATTAAAACCGGTGGCACCGACATTGAGCATGGCTATCATAGCCGATGCTGCAATATAGTCTGTTCGATCTTCTGTGCCGTCATCAAGTTCCTTCACAAACTCCTTTTCATTCACGTCCAGGAGTTCGCGTCGCAGATTGCCGCTTCTAAATCCTACCATTTGAATAAAGTAGTATTCGAGAATTTGTCGCATTATCATCATGAGCGTTTCCGAGTCATCAGTGTAACTATATTCGTGCCAGAGGGTATCGTATGTATTACGAACTGGGGAACGATTAACCTTATTTCCACCTGAGAATTTCAGTTCATCCGTACACTCTGCAATACTGGTCTGATTATCTTTGCTCTTTTTGATTTCAAAGAACGATGCACATTCATAGTCACTAATTCGGTTATAGGTGATTTCTCGGAAGAAGTAGGGGTTATGTGTCATGCAGAAGAATTGGCGGATGTGATCGTCACTGCCGGTTTTAGTCAGATCGTAGTTATTATAGCAAACTGCGATCATCTCCCGAACCAGTGAGGCAACAATAAAGAGTGAGCTGCTGTCCATTGAGGATACTGGATCATCAATGATGACTATCTTGTCTACGACCTTGCCTTCATCTGACTGACTGCCCATAACCATGTGGTAGAAGTACAGGAAGGCTATAAAGTTACGCTCGCCTTCGCTAAGATTCTGTTGCACGACCTCTGGCTTTCCGCTGTTATCTCTTACAAGTTCGTATACATATTTTGCACCGGCTTTTTCTTGCAAGTAGAATCCGCGGAATCCCGCATTTTTGATTGCTTTGTTAATGTCGTACATCGCTTTGGTGGTATTGACGGTCTGACTGTTAAGAAATGCAATATGACGCTCAATCTCATTTGCATTATCTATGAGTTGCATCGCCTCACTGTTGGCTTTTCTCCATTCTTCGCGATCTGATTCAGTTTTTTCCTTCCAGTTTGATATTATGTCAGCACATTCTTTCGCCATAAGCCCCCAGACCATCTTGGTGCATTTAACAGTTTGACCGGGAATGTCAGCGAGGACCGCCATATATGCTTTAATCTCAGCATTAATTTCTTCAGTGAGGTCATTGATATATTTTGAAGTTGAAATAAGACTTTCTATAATGATTGATTCTGCAGGGTTATCCTTCTTCTTCTGAAGCAAAACAAAGTTTCTTTCTATTATTGCCAGCAGAAGTTGAGTGTGCTGCCTGTAGTCATCTAATTTGCGAGACGGAAAAGGTGATTGAAGGTTCCTTTGAATCACTTCCTTTGTAACGTTCATTAAATCTGTGATTTCTTCAATATAAAAATCTAAGTTGGAAAGATCCTTCTTATACTGTTCGTCATAACATGTTGCAAGCATTTCCTCAAAATTTTTAGGAAGCTCTCCTTGACAATAAGGGCATTTCCCGCCTGCTTTATCATGGAACTGTTTGTGCCCAGCAGCAACCCAGTCCATATTACCCAAAGCACGGATAAAAGCAGCAAATTCTGTATCAGACCTACTAACAATCGATTTCCGCATGATTTCGCTCATTGGCTCTATAACTGATGGAATGGGTTTGAACTCTGAATATGATTGCTGATTGGAACCAGAGAGAGTCAGATAGAGTTTAATGCATTCTTCTTCCGTTGTATCCAAAGGTTGTGTTTCCTCAAGCTTTTTTATGAACTTGATCTTGTCTTTCATAAATCCCGTTTGAGTTGTAGGAAACTTTTTTCTTATAGCTTCGGTTTTCTTCCATACAGTCGTTATGTATTCTTGCTCGGCTTGTTCATGACTGCTTTTAACCTGAGCAGCAATGGATTGTGCTGCCCTTGCGCGTACTACAAGATCGGCTTTTATTGCAGCTTGCTCGTCAGCCTCTTTCTTCTTTTGAGCATTGATATCGGAAATAGTGAACACACCCGGAATATTACCATAGCTCTGAATGTTCGCTTTAATAAAGTCTTCGTTATACACAAGAATCTGTTCATCTAATAGTGGCGCATCGCTCCATGTCAGTAATGCCGAATGATTCTTGAAAGATCTGCCGAGGGTAGATTTGCCGGTACCGTTTTTGCCATAGAAAAAGTTGAGCATGGTCGGTTGGAATGTTATATTGTGGTAAGTTGGGGCGTTGATTGTAATGCCAGTAATGTAGCGTCTTATTTTATCGCTCATTAGAGTTCCTCCTTATTTCACTTCAATTCCTTTGTCTTTAGTGATCTGTATAAGATCACCGTGCCTTATACTCCAATGCTCCTCGTCAAGCTGATTTCTGACATTGGCTGAGATAAGATGAAAATCCTGTGTATTGTTATTAATCGTTTCCTGCAGTAAATATTTAGTTGTTTCAAACACTTCATAGTTAAAAATGATCCTTCCAGGTTGCGGCTGAATTTTCGTCAGCCTGCCAAGAAAAGATGGGCAATCTTGAAAGGCAGTTTGGAAACTTTCATTTTTCACTGTGAAGAGACATGGCATTTTCAGCAGTTCGTTAATGTGCCGGTCGGATAGCGGCGAATAGTATTCTCTGAGCTGTGAGTCGGTGTACTTTAAAGATGATTCTGTACTAGAGCCTGTTCACATTAAATTATTGCATTTTGCCGAATAATATGTTATAATAGACATATGGAATTAACTAAAAAACAATTTGCGAAAATTGAGCATTTAATGCCGACGCCTCGCAGAAAACCGGAAGTATCGAATTATGATTTTCTGTGTGCATTACTGTATATAATCGAAAACGGCTGCAAATGGAGGGCATTGCCGAGCAAATACGGAAATTGGCACACGATTTATGTCAGATTCAATCGCTGGTGTAAAAGCGGCGTAATAGACCGCATTTTTGAAGCGTTACAAGAAGAAAACATCATAGAAATACGCACGGAAATAATATGCATAGACAGCACAAGCATTAAGGTTCATCCCGATGCGGCAGGTGCAAGGAAATCAAGCGGCGAGCAGAATATCGGACGCTCAAAAGGGGGCTCACGACAAAGATTCATTTGGCTTCCACGTCTGCAAAATATGCAATGACTTTTCATTTATCTGCCGGAAATAAACATGATGCACCGGAAGGAAGAAAACTCATTTCAAGTATTTATTCCGAAGATAGTCATTATCTGCTTATGGATAGAGCCTATGAAGATGACAAAACACGCGAACTTGCTGTAAAGCAAGGATTTGTGCCAATTGTCCCACCCAAAAGAAACAGGAAAAAGCCTTGGGAGTATGACAAGGAGCTTTACAAACGGCGTAACGAAGTTGAGCGATATTTTCTGCGAATAAAGCGATTTAGACGTGTTTTTACTCGCTATGATAAGCTTGATGCGCTGTATTTAGGCAATCTCACGCTGGCTATGATTTTTGACGCTATTTTAATGTGAACAGGCTCTAATTGAGAAAGAAGAACCAGAGTAGTCTTCGTTATTTAGTACGAAGAGATGGAAATGTGTGCGATCAAGTTTAATCCATTCTACGCTGTGCGACTTTTGCTGCATTGGGGATTGTTGTTGCATGACTAATGAAATAGCCTGGGCGAGTGTTTCAGGGCATCCTTCAACAACCAAATTCCCTTGCAGATTACCTACCGCAATACCATTGTCGGATGCAGTAACAGTAGTAGGAACTTGAAACTGTGTCGGAAACTGAGATCCGTTGGACTTTAGTATCTCATTTTTCATTTATACCTCACTTTGGTTTCCTGGGAATACTCCTGCATCCTGCATTACTTCAAGTAGATCCACCTTTTTTATAGTCCAGTGTGTCCGTGTCAACTCGAACAAGTGCATAGCAAGATCGGACAAGTTATCCGTCAGAAAGGAAAACGGAATAGGAAAAAATCTCTGGAAATACACCTTGACACCGTTATCTTGATCTCTGACATTCTTAATAAACGCAAATAATGCTTGCTGTTCCTCAGTTCCATCACGTTCCATTGCGATGATTGCAGGCAACTTTTTTATTTTTTCAACAGCACCATCTGACCAACCGCAGAACTCGTTTTTTACCTCATCAGTTATGTACTCGGTCAGAGCACGGGATTTATCCACGAGGATGTAGTCCTTTTCAAAAGGGTCATATCCTATTATCAGGTTGAAGTACCTTGGACGGGATGCGGTCTTGGTTCCGTCCGAAAGAAACAGATTTATTGTTGGAGAAAATGAATCAGTGTATCCAACTGCAATTCCGTCCCCTTCGGCATGAACAGAGAACGATGTCGGAACAGCATCTTCTTTTTTCACGATGACATTACTCATCCTTATTTTCCCGCCTTCCTATTACAAGCCCGCCGAACACCTGTCCGATAGCGACACCGTTATCCTTTGCCACAATATTAAACTGAGCTACTGATTGCTGCTGTGTGGTTGGGTCAGTAAATGGGGCTTCATAAACTTCCACTCGTGGTTGCTCTTCCGCATTCACTTCTTCCGCTTCAACTACATCGTTCTCAGGTTTGTTCATTTCTTTCGTCTGCTCCTCCACCATGATCTCATTCTTCACTGTGAGCTTCTGCGATCTTTGGGTGCCGATATCTGTTGTGATTATTCGCGGACTGTTATCACCGGCTTCCTTAGTCCAGGTCTCATATGTATCAGCTCCTTCTTTAGTGTCTGGATGGCTGAGCAGAATATTATTCCAAACTGAAAGCAGAAAGTTTTGAAGTACGATTTCCCTGACGGTATCAAGCTGTGCTTTGCTTACAATTTGACTGCCGATATCGAACTCACCGTCAATACTGTCATCTTCAAGTATGAGGTCAATCATTCCGGCTACAAGAAGTGCCATTGATGACTGGCTGAGATCAAGATACTTCTGACAGAACTTGTTCATCTCACACAGTACCGTTCCTTTCTCATTTCTAATCCGTAAATTCAGTCCATTCTTATAAGTAACATTATCAAATGGAAGATAACTAGGACTGTTAGGTGGACTGCCTGCCAAATATTTAGAGAAATATGATGCGAGCGTCTTGGGCTTGTTGGCTTGGTATGCCGGATTAGCTAATTTCAGAAGATCCCGGAGCATATTTGGCTTGGTAACACCGTCTTTGCTGTCTCCGTACTCTTGCTGTGTGGTCAATGTCTGATTTCCAGAACGCAACAACAGTAGTAAAAACGTATTGCCTCTTAATCGATTCAAAGCCAATCACACCTTTCAACTAAATAAACAGAATAAACTGCATAAAGCACATTGCAATAAACTCAATCAATGATTTAATAGCTTCAGAGACGAAACCTCTGAGGCTAATTTTATTGCCTCAGCTGTCTCCTTCATTATACCACAGTCTCTGTGAAAAAGCCAGAAGCAAATAAAAAAATGGAGGAAAATTCTATGAACAGTATTGAGAACAAAACACCTGCCCACCCCACCGTTTACATCTGCAGCCCCCTCCGTCCCGTTTCCACCAATCCTATCCTCCGCGCAAACGAGCTGATCGACAATCTGAAGCTCGCAAAGGATGCCTGCACCTTCGCAGCCCTCCGTAGCTGTGATCCGGTCACACCGCACCTCTTCTATCCGCAGTTCCTCGATGACAACGATCCGACCGAGCGTGCGCTCGGCATGGAGCTTGGTATCCGTGCTCTCAGAGCCTGTGACGAGCTGTGGATCATCAGCCCCCGCATCAGCAGCGGCATGAGTGTCGAGATCAGGGAAGCACAGAAGTGCGGCATTCCGGTGCTTGTGTTCACTGCCGCCGGATTCCGCAAGTACACAGGCAACGGTGATATGACAGACAACTGCTACGCTGACACCGCAGACAGCGTGATCGAGGACAATTCAGCCAAGAAAGAACCCATAACACTTCGTGAGCTATTCGCTGCTGTTGATGCTCATAAAAGCAAGAACGTCACAGAAAAGACAGTGCTTGCATCCTATGATGACGGTGAGCTGAAGATGGATGTATACAGTGACGGAACTGTTGCTGCAAGAAAGCATAATCGCAGAACCTCTTTCAAACTTGCCAACTGCACCAATTATACTTATCATTCTGCTGTTGTGGAGGACGGCGGCGCAACGCCAACCCACATCGATGCTGAGACATTTCTGGACGAACGCTGGGAGTTCCGACTCATGTTGGAGGCTGAGGATCGTCTGTGGAAAAACAAGAACGGACATGAACGCTCCAACTCGTGGAGGTTCTGATATAGCCAACAGCTCGTAAATAAGTAAACCAAGATATAAGTCATATACACATTTGTTAGTCAGGGCGCGCACTGGCGACAGATGCTCATAACGGAAACAACCTAGACAGCCTGTGGTCTGCACAGACCATCTCAGGTGTATTGGGTGTATCCGTGTGTACATCTGCTGCCTGCGTGCCCTTTTATTATGGGACAGCAGTCTGCGCTTTGAGCATCTGCCGCTTGGTGTGTTCCTTGCAGAAAGGAACGATTATGGAAAACATGAATATTGCTCAGAACGCTGCTGCACTTCCCACCATTACTGCCGAGACTACGCTCGGCGAGCTGCTTGCTCTGCTGAAACTCGGTGAGAAACCGCCTGTGCCGACACCGAAAGAGCTGTTCGAGACGCTCGGCATGCCTTTTGCTGACATGGGCGACTGCACACTTTTCAGCAACGGATACGCAATCTACAAAAATATCACCGGCCGCACTGTTGTCTGGCTCCCATACTGCACGAGTTTCACATACTACTTCAATAAGCTCCGTGATGCAGAAAAGGACACGCTGTCTGAAACCTATGAGCTGCCGGAAGGCTTTCTTGAGACACAGCCCTGGGTGATCGCAGTGACACTGATCGGAGATCACCGCATCGAGCATAACAGCATGAATCGTACCGGCAGCCGTAAAGACACTATTGACCTCGCAAGTAAGGACAACGGAGATAAAGACGGTGAAATGGAAGCGGTAATCGCTGATCCGTTCCGCAGAGCATTTAATTGGTATGACGGCCACATGGGTGAGAATCCGCAGGATGCCATTGAGCGCCGTGAAACCAGAGAAGAGATGCTGGCGGCTATGACAGACAAGCAGCGCACGGTCTTTATCATGTACTACAGAGACGGGATGACAATGGAGCAAATTGGTAACGTATTCGGCATCACAAAACCGGCTGTATATGTGCGTCTGAACAACGCTTTGGAGATTGCCCGAAAATTTTTCTGAAAAAATTCGATTTCGACTTTAACTTTTGGCCTCTCCCACGACAATATATGAGAGGGCTTGAAAAACCCTCCCACAAAAAAACGGCTGCGGTGTACTCCGTGGCCGTTCCGTTTTATACATTGGTCTTTGACCACACAGAAAGGAAAAGCCTATGGAAAACAACAGAGTCCCGAAGAACCGCTACAACGGCGGTGCCGCAACCGATGCCGACAAGCAGGACAAGCCCGATGTGCTGAAGATGATCGAAACAGCAATGGACAAGCGTGCGGCGGGCATCGCACAGACGGTCACGGATATGTTCCGTTTCATGTCGATGGCATCTGCCATGCTCCCGAATATGGAGATGGATGTCGGTGTGTTCCGTCTGAAGATCGACGATGACGGCGTGTTCTTTGAGATCCGCTACCCGTCCGGCTTCAGGCGCAAGCACAAGCCCGATGAGGACGGCGAAAAGCTGTCGGACAACTACGACGATGATGAGGAGGGACTGCTCTATGACGGAGACTGAAAAGAAATTCCCTGTGCCGGGACCGGTTCCCGTGGATGCAAAAAAGCTGATCGATGGGCTCGGCACGATCTTCGGCGGCGTGATTCAGCTTCTGACGGCAATGGAGCCGAACATGGCGAAGGAACTGGCTGACATGGCAATCAATGGTGTGCCGAAGGAGACTGCACCGGAGGAAATCAATCCGGATGATTTCGAGGAGATCATCGCTGCTGACGATCTGCCGTGGGATACCGCGCCGAAACAGCCCGAAGAGCCGGAAGCACCGAAGGAACAGCCAAAGAAGAAGGCTGCACCAAAGAAAAAGCAGGAGCAGCCCACTGAACTTACCGCCGATGACCTTATTAAGGTCGTGACCGGCAAGATTAAGCAGAACAGAGCCAACAAAGACAAGGTTCTCGCTCTGCTGAAATCCTATGGTGCAGCGAAGGTCAGCGACATTCCGCAGGACAAGTACGAAGCATTTCTCACCGATGTGTCTCAGCTCTGACCGGAGGTGATCGGATGCCGGATGTACACGCGCTTCTGAGCGCATCCAGTTCAAAACAGTGGCTGCACTGTCCGCCTTCCGTTCGCCTGCAGGAGAACTTTCCGAACGAAAGCTCTGTCTATGCCGAAGAAGGCACTTTCGCCCATGAGATCTGTGAGTACAAGATCCGAAAGTATCTGCATGAGCGTGTGAAGCGACCGCAGTCCGAGGAGTTCGACACTGAGGAAATTGAGCAGATCACCGACGTGTATGCCGAATTCGTCATTTCCATCATCGAGCAGATGCGGGAAAATGGCTGTGAACCGCTTGCCTTTGTGGAGGAGTGTGTGGATTACAGCCACATTGCCCCTTCCGGATTCGGCACCGCAGATATGCTTATCATCGGCAAGGATGCTGATGGCAGAGGTCTGCTTCATGTGTGCGACTTCAAGACGGGCAAAGGTGTGTTTGTAGATGCAGACCACAACAGCCAGATGATGCTCTATGCGATCGGGGCTTTAGCCGCTTACGGCTTTTTATACGATATCGAGATCGTTCGTATGAGCATCATCCAGCCCCGCCTTGATAATATCAGCACATTTGAATGCTCCCGTCAGGAGCTTGAGAACTGGGGCGAGAGCATCAAACCGACCGCTCTGCTTGCTTTCGAGGGAAAGGGTGAACAGCATCCCGGTGACTGGTGCCGCTTCTGTCGCGCAAAGCCTGTCTGCAAGGCGTGTGCCGATGAAGCGCTGGCGCTCTGCCATGAGGATTTCCTCGACCTTGATGCCGGGGCTTTTGACGATGCCACAGAGGAATCGGATATGACAGCGCCCTACGAAGCGGATACGAATACCGCCGTATTCAAGCAGCCGGGATTGATCCCCATAGCAGAACTGGCGGAGATACTGCCGACGCTGAACAGAATATCCTCGTGGATAGAAGCAGTGTTCGCATTCGTCTCCTCCGAGGCGATCAACCATGGCGTACCCATTCCCGGTTATAAGGTGGTCGAGGGACGCAGCAAGCGTGTTTTCACAGACACCAAGGCAGTGGTCGATACCGCCGTGCAGAACGGCTATACAGACCTATACAAGCAATCGCTCATCACACTGACAGAATTTGAGAAAATGATGGGCAAGAAAAAGTTCAATGAGCTGCTCGGTGAATATGTCGCCAAGCCGCCCGGAAAGCTGGCACTGGTGCCGGAGAGCGATCCGAGAGAGCCGGTCGATCTTACAGCCACACCTGATCAGGAGTTCACAGCCCTGCCTGATGAGGAATAAGCGATATGAAGGAAATACAGATAACTCGTGGTTGTGTTGCGCTTGTCGATGATGAGGACTTTGAACGCCTCAATCGGTATCACTGGTGTTATCATGGAAACGGTTATGCGGCGAGAGGATATCACGAAAATGGCAAGGTGCATATTGAAAAAATGCATCAGGCTATTATCGGAGCAGCGCCCAAAGGATATGTGATAGATCATATCAACGGCAACAAACTTGATAACCGCAGAAGTAACCTTCGCTTTGTGACACATCAGCAAAATACGTTCAACAGCAAACCAAAAACGAATGTCAGCGGTAGGCTCTGCCGTTCAAGGTTTAAGGGCGTAACATGGCGAGGAGACAGACACAAATGGAGAAGTTGCATTACCATTGACAGGAAGAGGCACTATATAGGCTTATATGATACGGAAGAAGAAGCCGCAATTGCCTACAATAATGCCGCTATAATTCTGTTTGGTGAATATGCAAATTTGAATGATATTTAGGAGGTACTCTATGGCAACTACAAACAACACAGCACCCGCAACGAAGGTCGTTTTTCCGTGCCGCATTTCCTTTGCGAATATCTGGGAACCAAAATCCATTAACGGAAGCGAGGAGAAGTATTCCGTTTCCTGCCTGATCCCGAAGAGCGACAAGGCTACCCTCACCAAGATCAAGAAGGCGATCGAGGCTGCGAAGGAGGCGGCCAAGGAGAAGAAGTGGGGCGGCAAGCTCCCGCCGAACCTCAAGCTGCCGATGCACGACGGCGATATCGACCGCCCCGACGATGAGAACTACGCAGGTCATTTCTTCTTCAATGCGACCAGCAAGGATGCACCTCAGATCGTTGACCGCCATGTGCAGCCGATCCTTGACCCGATGGAATGCGGCAGCGGCGATTACTGCAACGTGTCCGTCAACTTCTACGGTTTTGCAGCATCCGGCAACAAGGGTATCGCAGCAGGACTCCAGAACATTCAGCTTGTGAAGCACGGAGAGCGTCTTGCCGGCAGACCGACTGCGGCATCCGATTTTGTGGAGGTCGAGGGCGACGATGCCGACGAGCTTGACGATGACGATATGGATTTCCTGAACTGAGACAAGGGAGGCATGTCCTCCCTTTTACATACACAACAGAGGTGGTGATCATTATTGAGCAGACGTGTACTTTCCATCGACTTAGAAACCTATTCAGATGTTGACCTCCCGAATTGCGGCGTGTACCGCTATGTAGAGGGAGATTTTCATATCCTGCTGTTCGCCTACGCCTTTGACGATGAAGAAACACAATGCGTGGATATGGCCTGCGGGGAGCAGCTCCCGGCAGAGATCGTGGATGCGCTGCAGGATGACAGTATTATAAAATCGGCATGGAACGCACAGTTTGAGCGTACCTGTCTTTCAAAATATCTCGGCACACAGCTTTCCCCGGACAGTTGGCAATGCACGATGGTCTGGGCGGCATCGCTGTCCCTGCCGCTGAAGCTGGCAACGGCAGCACAGGCTTTGAAAACTGCACAGCAGAAAGACAGTGTCGGTGAACGGCTGATCCGCTACTTCTCCCTGCCCTGTAAACCCACCAAAGCAAACGGCGGCAGAACGAGAAACCTGCCGGAACACGCTCCCGATGACTGGAAGCTATTCAAAAGCTACTGTGTGCAGGATGTCAACACAGAGCGTGATATCCGCCGCAGGCTTGAAAAGTTCCCTTTGCTCCCGCAGGAATGGGACTTCTATCATATGGATCAGCGGATAAACGACAGAGGTATTCTGATCGATAAAGAACTTGTACAGCAGGCAATCATCTGCAATATGGCGATGTCGGAGGAAATGACGAAAAGAGCATACGCCCTGACAGGTCTCGAAAATCCGAATTCTGTATCGCAGCTCAAGGGCTGGCTTGAGGAGCGCGGCATCGAGGTCGATTCCCTCGGTAAGAAGGACGTAGCATCGCTCATATCCGATCTGGACAAGCACAGTATAGATTCTGATGCGCTGGATATGATGAAGCTGCGATTACAGATGGCAAAATCCTCTGTGAAAAAGTATCAGGCGGCAGAGAGATACATCTGTCAGGACGGCAGAGCGCACGGACTGTTTCAGTTCTCCGGTG
>OQVP01000281.1_pt1 | contig 19464 bp, 19 predicted proteins | sample 1691541 | NCBI WGS metagenome assembly OQVP01 (sample SAMN03418258, study PRJEB22391) | human gut metagenome | biome: human-gut; feature: organic feature; material: feces | host: Homo sapiens | place: Tanzania | collected 2013-01 | reverse complement strand
TGCAATGCATTGTTTCTCAGCCTCTTCCGTTTCTTGTGTTACAGAACGCTTATCTTCGGGTGCAAAGATAAGACTTTATGTTGGAATATAGATGGAAAGATATGCTAAATAATAATAAAATTGCGATGAAGATTGCCTATTATTAAATATTTATCATTATCTTTGCGCTGAACGCAATAAAAAAGATAAACGATGAAAGATATAAATCGAATTAAAGTCGTGTTGGTAGAGAAGAAACGAACCAGTAAATGGTTGTCGGAACAGTTGGGAAAAGATCCTGCAACTATATCCAAATGGTGTACTAATACCTCACAACCAGATTTAGTAACATTGACAAAGGTAGCAGCTCTACTGGATGTTGATGTCCGTCAGCTTATCAATAAAACAAAAGGTAATAACGCTGATGATTGAAAATCATTAGCATAAAATGACTAATAATGAATTCAAAAGCAAAACCATTCATCAAATGGGTTGGCGGTAAAGGACAACTCATTGAACAACTGGAAGCAAAACTCCCAGCTGACTTTGATAATTGGGATGATGCGACATACATAGAGCCTTTCGTTGGTGGTGGGGCTATGTTGTTCTACATGCTGCAACAGCATCCAAATATCAAACGTGCTGTGATCAACGATATTAACAGCGATTTGGTTACATGTTATAGAACTGTACGTGACAATGTGGAAGAGTTGATTCCTGCATTGCAGGATATTCAAGCTCAATATTACGCTTTGCAAGATATGGAAGCGAAACGTGAGATGTTTATGGCAGTACGCCAACGCTACAATGAGAAGAACCTTGACCCGATAGAGAATACGGCAAAGTTCTTCTTTCTAAACCGTACTTGCTTCAATGGATTGTATCGTGTAAACAAGAAAGGTTTGTTTAATGTTCCTTGCGGAAAGTATATGCAACCACAGATTTGTGATGAAGATACACTTAGGGCAGATAGTGAGTTGTTGAAGCGAGTGGAAATTTTGGAGGGTGATTTTGAGAACACCTTGCTCTATGCACAAGGTAAAACTTTGTTCTATTTTGACCCTCCTTATCGTCCTCTGAGTGACACTTCAAGTTTTAACGACTATACAAAAGAAGCCTTCAATGATGATTCACAAGTCAGGTTGAAGGAGTTCTGTGACAAAGTGGTTGCTGATGGGCATAATTTTATGTTGAGTAATTCTGATTGCAAAGGAAAGAACGAAGCAGATAACTTCTTCGATATTCTGTATGCAGATTATTACATCGACAGAGTTATGGCTTCTCGTAATGTGAATGCGAACGGAGCAAAGAGAGGAAAAATTTCCGAGCTGTTGGTTCATAGTTACCGTAACACAAAAGATTGGCAAATTAACGAAATTAACAACCACAAGCCACAATATGTGGCTGTAAAACAGAAAGCTTATGCTTAAAGATTTCAATAAATTCATGTCTCAACTCAAAGAGACAAACCAAACATTGGACTTCTTCTGTGACTTTGAAAAGATCTCACAGAACGTGGAGGATATAAAGTTGAGCCTGTGTATGCTTAATAGTCTCATTGGCGCATCTGACTTACGCAAAAGTGTCGAAACAATATGGAGCAGGGATAAGAATGCCTTTTCCGTTATGGACATATTGGTGGCAGTTCGTACTCGTGACAAGAAAAAGATACTTGATTCTGTCGGAAATTGCGTTCCTTTGGAAAGCATGTTCTCTTCCGTAGATTCTGTTATGACATTCTTGACAGAAACAGGACTTGGTGATGTCCTTCAAAATCAGAAAGTAAAGAATCTTGTGGATTATGTCTTTGGCATTGAAACTGGATTGGACACGAATGCAAGAAAGAACAGAAGCGGACACGTTATGGAGAATACGGTTGCAAACATTCTTACTAATGCTGGCATTCCTTTCAGACAAGAAGTGTATTCGAGAGAATGGTCTGCAATTACAGATGTGTTGGGAGATGATGAAAAGCGTTTTGATTTCGTTGTCGAGACCTCATCAAAAGTTTATCTGATTGAAGTTAACTTTTATAGTGGCGGTGGTTCAAAACTGAATGAGGTAGCACGTTCATACTCTGACATTGCACCGAAAATAAACTCCGTTGAGGGCTTTGAGTTTGTTTGGATTACAGATGGAATAGGATGGAAGTCTGCTAAGAACAAATTGCAAGAGGCATACGGAATCATTCCAACTGTGTATAATCTTACTTCCATTCAAGAGTTTATAGAATCAATAAGATAATAATATGGACGAACTCTCAAATTTCTGCCAGATAATAAAGAACAAGTTGGGCGATGAAGATAATCTTTGCATCGATCAAGCTCGTGAAATTGTCAATTCCATTAATAATTTCCTCTACTCTAATTATGATGGAATTGGAAAGACTTATGCTTTAGGTTCTTCTTTTGAATATTTCTCCGAATTTCATAGATATTGGGAGAAACATCATAAAGAAATACTTAATTGTAGAATTGACGAAGAAAAATGCAAAGCTGTAGCAGATGCTTTACACTCAATCTTCATACGAACAAAGGGAAATGCTTTCCGCTTTGTTTATGACACCTGTGGTTTAGAGCCACAGGACATCTGTCGTGTTCGACTTTTAAGTGCAAATCAAGATTTCAGAGGTTCAAGAGACTTTTCTGAATTGGCTTCCATCTTTGATAGTGACAACACCATCTTTGATGAAGAAAATATATATAATGAGCCAGAGGAATTTGTTCGCAAACTGAAAATTACCAATTTGTCACAAACAGACAAGAGGGCTGCTTATGCAAAAAACATTGCTTCTTTTGTCTTACAACATAAATGCTCACCTGTTGAACTTATAAAAGCATACAAAAATGACATCTATGAATTACGAAAGGCTTTAATAGATTGTAAAAGTGCAGGGTATGGCAATAAGAAAACAGATATGTTTCTAAGGGATATGGTTGTGCTCGGTATTTGGCAAAATGTCGATGGTTTTGACAAGATTGATGTGGCAAGTGATATTAATACCATAAAAGTTGCTTTAAGAACAGGCATTATAAAAACGGAAATACCATTAGTGTCCAGTTTCTTGGATATTTTCTGCCATCAATATAGTTATATTGATGAAATGAATGCCTTAGCATGGCGACGTGTATGGGAGATATGGCATATGACATATCCTAATGAGACTATCGCAAGTCTATGTCTGATAGATTATTTTGTTTACCGTGTGGTAGGCAAGCAATTTTGCAAGAAGAACCTGTACATATTTGAATGCGAAAAAGAACACCACTATTTCAAATGGCATTCAAACAGGAATAAAACTTGTCAACTTTGCCATGCTTCTCACAAGAAAGGTGTGAAAGCACACCTTGTTATGGGCGTTATGCCCTGCAATGATCCTGAGGGGAAAATTAGCATTCTTAAAAGCGAATATGTAAGAGCTTTGCCAAAAGAACAACAATTTGAAGAATGTCCTTTCATTAATATTTGTGGAGAAAATAAAAAGTTAATGCCTCCCAAATCCATTAGCATTATGGGGCAAACGGGTTGGAACTCTGCTTATACAAGACAAGACGAAGGTGGCGGTGGTTTAATGGCTTAACACAGAATATTATGGTACAGGCATATTACAAATCACCCAACAACGATTTCATCCTTGCTCATGGTGATTGTTTTAAACTTCTCAAAGAGTTTGACTTCAAGTTCGACATGATATTTGCCGACCCTCCTTATTTCCTCTCCAACGGTGGAATATCGTTGCAGAGCGGTAAGGTCGTGTGTGTGGATAAAGGTGAGTGGGATAAAGGTAAGTCGCAAGATGACGTGATGGCGTTCAACATGGAATGGCTACGCTTATGCCGTGACAAGTTGAAAGATAATGGTACAATATGGATAAGTGGTACTTATCACAATATCTTTTCTGTGGCAAATTGTCTTACGGAACTTGGATATAAGATTCTGAATGTGATTACGTGGCAGAAGACTAATCCTCCTGCTAATATCTCTTGTCGTTTCTTTACCTATTCTACAGAGTTTGTAATCTGGGCAAGAAAAAAGCAGAAAGTTCCACACAAATTCAACTATGACTTGATGAAAGAGCTGAATGACGGTAAGCAAATGACTGATGTATGGCGAATGCCGGCTATCGGCCGTTGGGAAAAGACTTGTGGGAAGCATCCTACACAAAAGCCCTTACGCCTTCTTGTTCGGATGATTCTTGCTTCAACCAATCAAGGAGATTGGATTCTTGATCCATTTAGTGGTAGTTCTACAACAGGTATAGCTGCTAATCTGTGTGGCCGAAGATTTGCAGGATTAGAACAGGAAGAAGAGTTCTGTAAGCTAAGCAAGGCAAGGCGTGAAGAAATTGAAAATTTAAATAGTCAAAATATACTTATAGAGCATATCGACGATTTACATTTTCTTGATAGTTCATATATGGTTAATGAAATACCATATGGTGATGAAATTCCGTTTCATTAATTTACTTTTAAATATAAAGTAACAGGGAGAAAAAGGATTAACCCCTAAATATCATATCGTGATGCTGCAAAAATGCTCACTTTTCCCTCTTTTTTTTCAAAAATCTAAAAATCAGAAAAATAATCGTACTCATTTTACGAATTAAGGAATCGTAGTACACGCCTCTATTTCGCTCCTTTTTTATAACTTCACGCTCGAATTAAAAAAAAGAAGTTATGGCAAGAGGACGTAGTTACATGAATTCATATGCCGACGGCTATATGAGAGGAAAGGTTGTCAAGGAAGTGGGAGCACTCCTTGAACACATGATAGTGGAGGAAATCACAACCCCCACAATAATAAATTTGGAGTTTGGCTCTGCTTACGATACCATCAGAAAACTTAGGCAGCAAGAAACCTCAATATCTTTTGAGATTATCAGACAATTCTGCTACGTCATTGGCTACTATCTTTACCAAGAAATAGAGGCAGTGGAGAATTACAAGAAAAATGTAAGAGAAAGGGAATCCAGACTTACCATGCTGTATGAGATGAAAGAAAAATATAAGAAAATTTACGGAATGCAAGCCGCAGTGGTTCTCAACCTCATGCATCAGGGAAAGGATTTGCTGGCTTTTATGAAGTGAGTATAAGTGTGATTTTCCGCCCCACTATGTGCTGGTTAACTCATTTTGGGGCTAATTACTAATCTATAAAATAAATACAAAAAAAAGAAAGTAAAATCTGATGAATTCGGAGACTACTTGTCCCCTAAGGGTGTATGCCCTTATAGCTCTCCTGGCATTTGCTTGTACCAGCATAATTGTTAGCGCAAACAGATTCTGACGTCCTCTACTAAGAAACGAGCGACAAAGAACTTAATTACTAACCATCATAAATTTAGAATTATGGGGAAATTTATCATCAAGCTCGTACGCTTGATGCTGAAGTATGGGCGATTCAGCCTTATATGTGTTGTCATTCAATTGAATGGCAACAGCAAGTATATTGAGTATATGAACAACGATTATAAGGAGGAGAAGCCATGCTTGGAGAAGGAAGAACCATAAACGTAACGGGTAATGCCTGTTATATAGAGTATGTGGAGAATTACTATGAGAATGGTATCGCCAAAAAGAAGAACGATGATGATCCTGCGGCACGTATGTCGGATGAGCTGAAGGGAGAGAAGGGAATGGCTGTCTTGAAGAATCTGCAGAAACATGGGTTACTCGATGAGAACTTCTATCCTCTGGAGCTGTCCAACTCAGAGTCTGCGGTTCTTGCCTATCAGATAGCCATCGTGTTGGATATCAAGGAGATGTGGAAAGTATTCTCTGACCTTTGGAATATTACTCCCAATGCCCTGAGAGCTGCTTATAATAGAGGTATGGAGCAGAAGAAGACGATGAAATTCCTGGATGAAATAACCCCTTTACTGAACGATAGTACTAGTACGCGTACATAGTACGTACTAGGTAAGTATAAAAATATCTATGTATCTTTGCACCCGTAATCAGACAAGTAAAGTCTGGTTGCGGGCGTTTTTTGTTTATAGGAATCCGGTACCGTTCCTGAAACTGAAATCTGGCGAATATCTCGCAGCCCAACCCTTTAATATGATATATTGATATGGCAGAAAATGCTTATGTGTTTTATCATCCGCAGTATGGCGGATTGAGAGTGGTGAACAACGACGGGGGATTGTTCTTCTGCATCGAGGACCTGGTTGCCATCACTGATATCGGCAGAGATACATTGTTCCCGGTATTAGCCGACACGGAGGGGAAAGTGGTCGAAATGTATGTGGAAGTGCATATAAAAAAGGTGCCGAAGGATTTTACGCATCGTTTGTTTTTCGGTGAATTCTTTGGCAATGCTGACAAGGTGGAACGAAAAAGTAAAATAGCTTGGAGAAATATGATATTCGTTGACTCTCAGGTGGTGAGAGATATGACCATAGGCTGTTCGAAAGATCCGGAGCGTAAGTTGTTTTACAAGTGGGTAAAGGATTTTATCCTGCCTGTGATGGAGGACGAGGACAGATGTTGGCGTTATGAATGTGTCATGATGAAAAGAGTCCGTTATGACCCTCTAGACAAGCCGATGGACATCCGATATGCTGCCGACGGCCTGTATATCAACGATATGAGAATCAACTGACATTATTCATCTTATAAACAAGAGGTTACAATCATGAAACAAGTAGCAAAGAAGCAGCTCCTCAACGCCCAGAAGGTGGACGGAGCCATCATCAGTGAGGAAAACGGTGCCATCAGCTTCCGCAAGGCGCCATGGAACGATAGCGAGGTTATCTGCGAACAGCCTAAGGTGATACCGGGCAGAATGGTATGCTCAGGCGAGAATAGAGGTGACATGTTCGACTTCAAGCCTTACGAGCGTACGGGTGAGAAGGTATTCGAGGAAATCTTCAAGACCAAGCATGCCGTGGTACGCACCACCAAGCGCTCGGTGCAGGTGAACTACACCTTCAGTAGAGACCTGGACAAGCAGGACATGCTGCGCTACCTCAAGGTAGAGCACAAGGAGCTGCTTGCCGGATTCAAGGAGAAATTATAGTGATTAATGATTAGTGATTAGTGATTAATGATTAGTGATTAATGGATAATGAATAATTAACATTCAACATTCAATATTCAAAACGATGGAACATTTTATAGCATATAATCCGTACAAGAATGGCAATAAGGGGAGCGTAAGCTCCCAGCCACTCTCGGTTTACGACAAGACCATCGCTTATCCCTGGATGGCAGACCTGGTAGCTGCCATCCGTGGGGGTAACGATGAACTGAAGAAGCAGCTGCCTTTCCGCTGCGCTCACTACTACCAGTTCCGAGACAACAGACGCTCGCAGAAGAATGCCGTGGCCGAAAGCTTCCTCTTCCAGACAACCATCGACGTGGACGACAAGGAATATGTGGACAAGGCGATAGAGAAGGCACGTGAGCTGAACTGCAGCGACACCATCTGGAAGGGTGCCCTGCTGCACCTGGAGTACTCTGCCCGCAAGAAGCTGCACATCGACATCCGCATGCCCATCGGCATGACTATCGAGGAAACGCAGCGAGCCTATTGCGAGGCGCTGGGCGTGCCCTATGACGAGAGCTGCATCACGCCAGAGCGCATGCTCTTCATCACCGACAAGGAGTCGGAAATCTATCGCTCGCCCCATTGGTACGAGGTGCTGCCACAGGAAGAGCTGAAGAAGCGCAGACAAGCCTACCTGGACCGTGGGCTCACCATTGACGGCAGAATCCAACAAGGCACCCAGCCAAAACCATTCAACACTCAACATTCAACCCTTAACACTCAACAAAATGTTCAAGACAATCGACTTCCGGGCTCTGACAGCCATCACGCTGTTTCTTCTGGCTCTGCTATTCAGCCTGCCCAACCTTGTGATAGCAATGCTGCTCATGCTGCTCATCTCGGCCCTGCTGGAGCTCATCAAGATGCTGTCGCAGTGGCAACCGGCAAGAACCTCGCAGCCTTCGACCTCTTCCGCGATGCTGCAGGCCTGAAGGACGTAGCCATCAACACCCCAGGCTCCCGCCACTCATCGCTTCTGGCAATCATGAGCGCAGGCGCATCGAGAGTGATGGCCGAAGAGGAACTGAAGGCGGTGGTGGCGCAGAAGATGCCTGCCTTCTCGCAGGAGCGTGACTGCCAGCAGCTCATCCACGACTTCTATGCGAAATATGGCGACAGTTCGAAGCCGATGTCACAAGCCGTGATCCGCATCAATGCCCAGGCAGAGAAGTACTCCCAGAAGGATGCCAATCCCTTCAAGACCATGAGTTCCGAGGGCGGCACAGATTCCAATGCGGAAGATGATAAAATCGCTCCGCCTCCGATGCCCGAACATCTCCCAAAACTCGTGGAGCTGCTGCTATCGAAGACCCCGGATGTCTATAAGCCTGCCGTGGCACATGCCATCTTCCCGCCACTTGCCACACACCTCTGCAAGACCACCTTCAAGTATATCGACAATGTGGAGCATGAGGCTACCCTGATGTGCTGTCTGCTGGCGGGCACGGGCGCAGGTAAGAACTGTGTGCAGATGCCTATCAACATGATTATGGAGGATATCAGAAAGCGCGACCGTGAGAACCTGAAACGTGAGAAGGAATGGAAAGAGGAGATAACACGCAAGGGCGCCAACAAGGATAAGCGCAAGCGCCCGGAAAACCTCATCATCCAGGAGATAGACGCAGATATGACCAACCCAGCCTTCGTTATGCGCACGGCTGAGGCACAGGATCATTTCCTCTATACATCGCTCAACGAGATAGACCAGTTTGATGCCCTCAAGGGGCAGGGCAACCAGCAGTTCAAGATCATCTGCCTTGCCTTTGACCCGGGCAACCAATATGGTCAGACGCGCGTGGGCACATCGAGCGTCACCGAGCGCATCACCATCCGGTTCAACTGGAATGCATCGACCACCATCCAGCTGGGGCAGCGATATTTCTCGAAGGTGCTCACCGACGGACCTATCAGCCGCATCAACTTCTGTACCATCCCGGAGCGGGAAATCGGTGCCGAAATGCCTGTATACGGCGAATACGACGATGCCTTCAGAGAAGCACTCAGACCGTACATAGAGAATCTGTGCAAGGCATCGGGTAGAATTGACTGCGCTGAGGCTTTCGCCCTGGCAGAAAAGTTGAAGGAAGAGAATGCCGACTTTTCCCGCATGTCGCAAAACAGGGTGTTCGAGAATCTCTCCTTCCGTGGCAACGTTATTGCCTTCCTCAAGGCTTGCGTGCTATATGTGGCAAACGGCTGCAAATGGGAGCCTGAAATAGACGAGTTTATCAGATGGAGCGAGAGTTACGACCTGTGGTGCAAGATGATTTTCTTTGGTGCAGGCATAGCCAAGGCTAATGAGACAGGAGAGAAATCGAACAAGCGAGGACCTGCCAACCTGCTGCAGCAATTGCCCGACAACTTCACCTACACGCAGGCTGAGATGGTGCGCCAGCAGAACGACTTCGGCAAGAAGGGTACGGCGATGATGCTGAGAAACTGGGTGAACCGCCATTACATTGAGAAAATTCCTCCGAAGGGAGCAAATGCCGACGGAGCTGACGGAAAGCAGGATGGAAAGGTGTTCAGTATTCAGTTATTCAGTTTTAAGAAGCTATTATATCGTTCCGACGGACTCGACCTGAGAGGTTTCAACGTTTAACAGTTTCAAAAACTTAACATTTAATATTCAGACAAATGGAAATAGTATTAAAGCGTATAGCTAAAAAAGGAACTTATACCATAGGCAGACTCTATCTGCTGACCGATGCGAGTGTAAAGCGCATCTCGCTGCCCGGCAAGAAGATAGGCGATAAGGGTACATTGGTTCATACCTTTGACAGCCAGTTACTGTCCAAGGATACATATCTCTGCGATACCTTGGAGCCTACATGGCGCAATCTGTTGGGCATCAAACTAAAGCCAGAGGAAGTGGATGCCCGCTATAGCCGCAAGAGCGGCGTGAAGGCTCGTAAGATACCTGGCCATACGGCCATTCCTGAGGGTACTTATCCTGTGGTCATATCGTATTCGCCAAGATTCAAGCGTTGGCTGCCATTGCTGGTGGGTGTGCCGAATTTCGAGGGCATCCGCATCCATGCAGGCAATTATCCTGACGATACGCAAGGCTGCATCCTTGTTGGAGAGAACAAGTTCGAGGGCATGGTGGTGAACTCCCGTATCTGGCTGCAGCGGCTCATCAACGCCATGACAGCGGCGCGCGACCGAGACGAAAGTATCTGGATAACCATCCTATAGATAGAGAGTGTGGCATAACTTTTTGCCGTAAAAACAGGAGGGTGTGTCACAAGTCACATCCCATACGCCCCGAACCAACGGTCACCGGCCGTAGGGAAAGGTAAAGGGCAGAAGCTCCTAGCTCAGGGCAGCGCTCTGGGCTAAGAGCTTTTGGGCTTTCAGCCCGTCCTCGTTTGCGAAGGCAAAGGGCATGAAAAAATCTCAGAACGAGCAAATATCTAATGAGATTTTTGTCTTTCCTCTTAATTTTTTCGTATTTCTTAAAGAAAAGCCTCCGAAAATTTGGTGTTGTCGAAATCTTGGTGTATATTTGCAAGAAAAAAGGTAATATGGACTTGACACATAACATCATAGAATACGTAAATTGCTGTGTGGGTGCCTTTGCTAATCGTTTTCACCTTACACTTTCGCAGTCTTATGCCTATTTGCGAAGATTTCAAGGCATAGACTTCTTGATAGAATGCTATCCTGCAGAACATACACTCTCTATAGAGGATGCTGTGGAGGATATGGCTGTGTTATGCCAAAAGAATGGAGGGCGATTATCATGCTAAAGTTATATCATGGAAGCAATGTCTTAATAGACAAGATTGATTTGGCACGTTCGAAAAGAGGAAAAGACTTTGGATGCGGATTCTATCTGAACCCTAACAAAATACAAGCTATGGAAATGGCGGTGCGAACAACTCAGAGGTTGAAAGAAGGTGAACCAATACTCAATACATATTTGTTCGATGATAGCCTGATTAAAACAGGGCACTCCCCATTGTCAATTAAAGTCTTTGAAGGTTATTCTGTAGAATGGGCAGAGTTCATCTTGAAGAATAGAAAAAACGTAAGTGACAAACCTGCTCACTCGTATGATATTGTCGTTGGACCAATTGCAAATGATACCGTTGGCTTGCAGATGCGCCGCTTTATGCAAGGGTATATCAGCATAGAGCACATGATAAAGGAATTGGAGTTTAACAAACCTGCTATTCAGTACTTCTTTGGTACGGATTTGGCAATTAGTTATTTAAGAAAGATTTGATTATGAACGAAGACATACAATTTCAGATAGAATGCCTCTCAACAGAATTGGTTGAACTGATCATGCAGAAATATGGGTGGGATATTAAGAAAGCCCTTGATGAGCTGTATTCTTCAGAAACCTACAAACGTCTGTGTGATCCAGCCTGTGGCCTTTATTATGAGGGTGCAGTATATGTTTTCTCGTATTTGGAGAATGAGATAGAAACGGGAAAGGTTCTATAGTTCTGCTATTAGATAGTAAAATAAAGGAAAAATTAGAAGAGTGAGAGTATAGATTAATTTTAATACTCTCACTCTTTTATTTTTTGCTTAAAGCAAGGTCTTTGCTTTTATTGTATCCTGTGGTATTAAAAAAGCCTTGGTTGCCAAAATAGCAACCAAGGCTCATTATGTTAGAATCTAAAATCTTCTTTGATTAGATCTGCTCGCTCCAGTCCTCCTGGCTCTTACGAACGTAAGTCTGGTAACGGAGCTTAGCCATCTTCTCTGCCTGAGAGAAGAGCTCATCAGCCTCCTTAGGGAATGCCTTCTGTACAGAGAGGTAACGAACCTCGCCGAGCAGGAAGTCGCGGAAGTTCTCCCAGTTAGGAGCCTTTGAGTCGAGGGTGAATGGGTTCTTACCCTCATCAGCCAACAGTGGGTTGTAACGCCACAAGTGCCAGTAACCGCACTCAACAGCCAACTCTTCCTCGTGCTGTGAACGACCCATACCGCCCTTACGCTTCAAACCGTGGTTGATACATGGTGCGTAAGCGATGATGAGTGATGGACCTGGATAAGCCTCAGCCTCGCGGATAGCCTTCAATGTCTGAGCATTGTCAGCACCCATAGCTACCTGAGCTACGTAGATGTAACCGTATGTAGTCTGCATCAAACCGAGATCCTTCTTACGGATACGCTTACCCTGAGCAGCGAACTGTGCGATAGCACCGAGTGGAGTAGACTTAGAAGACTGACCACCAGTGTTAGAGTAAACCTCAGTATCGAGTACCAGGATGTTAACATCCTCACCAGAAGCCAATACGTGGTCGAGACCACCGTAACCGATATCATAAGAAGCACCATCACCACCGATAATCCACTGTGAACGCTTAACGAGGTAGTGATCCAAAGTCTTGAGCTCCTTGCAGATAGGACAACCCTTCTCAGCGCCGGCAGCGATGAGAGGCTTCAACTCTGCAGCAGCCTCCTTAGAACCCTCTGAATCGTTCATGTTAGCCATCCACTTGTCAGCAGCTGCTACGAACTCAGCAGGAACATGCTCCTGAGCCTTAGCCTCCTCGAGCAAGTGAGCGATGCGCTCCTTCATCTTCTTGTTACCCATTACCATACCGAGACCGAACTCGCAGAAGTCCTCGAACAATGAGTTGTCGAATGCAGGACCCTGACCCTTAGCGTTCTTTGTATATGGAGTAGATGGGATAGAAGCTGAGTAGATAGAAGAACAACCAGTAGCGTTAGCAATCATCTGACGATCACCGAAGAGCTGAGAAATCAACTTAACGTATGGAGTCTCACCACAACCAGAGCAAGCACCAGAGAACTCGAACAATGGCTGAGCGAACTGAGAGTTCTTAGGGCTCTGCTTGATGTCTACGAGATCCTGCTTAGAAGCAACGTTGTGTACGAGGTACTCCCAGTTAGCTGCCTCCTTGACCATATCCTCTGCGTCTACGTTGAATGGAACCATTGTCAACGCCTTCTCACCCTTCTTACCTGGGCAGACGTCAGCACAGTTACCACAACCAAGACAGTCGAGTACTGAAGTCTCGATGCGGAAGTGCATTCCAGCCAAAGCCTTAGGTGCCTTCACATCCTGAGTCTCGAGACCCTCGATGCCTGCGAGCTCCTCGTCGGTCAATACGAATGGACGGATAGCTGCGTGAGGACAAACGAATGAACACTTGTTACACTGGATACAGTTCTCTACGTTCCATACTGGTACGAATGCCTCAACACCACGCTTCTCGAATGCTGAAGTACCGTTCTGCCATGTACCGTCTACTGTGTCGTGCTTAACGAAGTCAGAAACCTTCAAGAGGTCACCTGCCTGGCCGTTGATAGGACGAACGAGCTCCTTAACGAATGCTGGAGCGTTATCCTCCTTAGCCTCATCGTCAGCGAGGTTAGCCCAAGCTGGATCTACTGTCAACTGCTTGTACTCACCACCACGGTCAACAGCGCCGAAGTTCTTGTCAACAACGTCCTGACCCTTCTTAGAGTAAGACTTAACGATGAATGCCTTCATCTGCTCTACAGCGAGATCCAAAGGAATAACCTCTGTGATACGGAAGAATGCAGACTGGAGGATGGTGTTGGTACGGTTACCGAGACCAATCTCCTGAGCAATCTTAGTTGCGTTGATATAGTAAACTGTGATGTTGTTCTGAGCGAAGTAACGCTTTACCTTGTTAGGGATGAAGTTAACCAACTCCTCGCCGTCGAAGATAGTGTTCAACAGGAAGAAACCGTTCTTACGCAAACCACGTGTAACATCATACATGTGGAGGTAAGCCTGTACGTGGCAAGCTACGAAGTTAGGAGTATTTACCTGGTATGCGCTGTGGATAGGGCTGTCGCCGAAACGCAAGTGAGAGCAGGTGAAACCACCAGACTTCTTAGAGTCGTAAGAGAAGTATGCCTGGCAATACTTGTTTGTATTGTTACCGATGATCTGAACTGAGTTCTTGTTAGCACCAACAGTACCGTCAGCACCCAAACCGTAGAACTTAGCCTCGAACAAATCGTCACCACCCATTGGGATTTCCTCCTCTTCTGGGAGAGAAGTGAATGTAACGTCATCAACGATACCTACAGTGAAGTGGTTCTTTGGCTGTGGCAACTCGAGGTTCTTGAATACAGCAACGATCTTAGCTGGAGTTGTATCAGAAGAACCGAGACCGTAGCGACCGCCAACGATCAATGGCTTGCGCTCGTCATCGTAGAGAGCTGACTTAACGTCGAGGTACAATGGCTCACCCTCTGCACCTGGCTCCTTAGTACGGTCGAGAACAGCGATACGCTTAACTGTAGCTGGGATAACCTTCTTCAGGAAGTCTACAGAGAAAGGACGGTACAGGTGAACTGCAACCATACCAACCTTCTTGCCCTGCTTGTTCAAGTAGTCGATAGCCTCGCGAGCTGGCTCTGTAGCAGAACCCATCAGGATGATGATGTTCTCAGCATCCTCAGCACCATAGTAGTTGAAGAGGTGATACTCACGACCAGTAATCTTAGTCATCTCCTGGCAGTACTTCTCTACTACCTCAGGGATTGCATCGTAGTAAGGGTTGCAAGCCTCACGGTGTGTAAAGAATGTCTCTGGGTTCTCAGCGGTACCGCGAGTAACAGGACGCTCTGGAGTCAAAGCACGGTTACGGAAGTCCTCGATGAACTCTTCCTTAACCAATGGACGGATGTCTTCCATATCCATCTCCTCGATCTTGTGGTACTCGTGAGAAGTACGGAAACCATCGAAGAAGTTAATGAAAGGAACCTTTGTCTCCAATGTAGCCAAGTGAGGAACTGCAGAGAGGTCCATAACCTCCTGAACAGAACCAGAGCAGAACATAGCGAAGCCAGTCTGGCGGCAAGCCATTACGTCCTGGTGGTCACCGAAGATACAAAGTGAGTGAGAAGCCAATGTACGAGCTGATACGTTGAACACGCAAGGGAGCAACTCACCAGCAATCTTGTACATGTTAGGAATCATCAACAACAAACCCTGAGAAGCAGTGTAAGTTGAAGTCAAGGCACCAGCCTGGAGAGAACCGTGAACTGCACCAGCAGCACCAGCCTCAGACTCCATTTCCTGGATAGAAACTCGCTGACCGAAAAGGTTCTTACGACCTTTGGCAGCCCATTCATCTACATGCTCCGCCATTGGTGATGATGGAGTAATAGGGTAGATAGCAGCAACCTCTGTAAACATGTAGCTTACGTGTGCGGCAGCTGTGTTACCATCACAAGTGATAAATTTTTTCTCTTTAGCCATTTTACTTTTAGATAAAATATTAAATATGTTTTGTATAAATTCTCGTTTCTTTATTTCATTGAGTACAGGAATCCTACCCATAGTACAAGAATCCTATTCTTTAGTAAAGGAATCCCAGCAGCCACAAAGGAATCTTGTTGTCCTTTCCCACCTCCGTATTATAGCGGGCATAGATGGTGTCCGGATTGCTTCGAATCTTGTTGGTGGCTTGGGCGTCGCAGATTCTGAACTTCCTGTTGCCGTCTACCGTGTAGAAGTGATCCTTACCTCCCTGGTGCACCTTGTGGTCTTTCCAGAGCGAGTTGACGAAGAACGTTTCCATCACCTCCTGTGTATCTATCTGGATAGGATAGATGGCGTACATGAGGTTCGGGTTGTGCATCATCACCTTGGATGGCTTCTTTGGGAAATCCTGTCCGTCTGGATAAATCATGTTGATGAGTCGGGCATCTGCCAGATACTTGATGTAGTTCATCACCGTGGCACGACTGGTATTGATACTGTCTGCAAGCTGGCTCACATTTGGCGCCTTGGCTCCTTCCACTGCCAGCTGATAGAAGAGTGACTTGATCTTCGGCAGGTACTTCAGTTCAATCTGCTTGATGAGGAGGATGTCAACCTCGGTCATCATATTCATCGTCTTTAGTAGATTCTCTGTAAAGTTACGCTGTTCCAGGAAGAATGGATAGAAACCATGGTGCAGATAGTCCTGGAAATATTTCATCGGACTTACCTTTGGCAGAATCTGCTTGATGATGTGCTCATGATTGCGCAGGATGTCGTCAAGTTCGTATGCCTTGAAGTTGTTGCCCGTCTGCAAGTTGATAAACTCGCGGAACGAGAAGCCGCGCAGATTATAGCTTTTCACGATGCCGTTCAGCTCAGGGTTCTCTTCCTTCAGTCGCATCACGCTTGAACCGGTGAATACGATTTTCAGTTCTGGATACAGGTCGTAGCACTTGCGGAGCTCCTTGCTCCAGTCCTGCTGCTTGAACACCTGGTCGATGAGCAATGTTCTGCCACCTTGTTTCACGAAGTCGCCGGCAAAGTCGGCGATTCCTCTACTCTGGAAATAGAAGTTGTTCATATTCACAAACAGGCACTTTCGATCGTGAGGTCCAAAGTGCTCCTTGGCATACTGCAATAGGAATGTCGACTTGCCGACACCTCGTGTGCCCTTGATTCCAATCAATCGGTCATTCCAATCGATTTCATCCATCAAGGTTCGTCTCACGGGGGCATCTGTATGCTCTACGAGATATGTATGTGTTCTGAAGAATGCTTCTTCCATGCGTTTAATATTGATTCAATTTTGTTTTTACGATGCAAAGGTAATAATATATTTTAAATTTGCAAACTCTAGATAGCAAAAACTAACTTTTTTTTCATTATTTAGCACTTTTCTACGTAAAAACGCCCCTCTTTTGCCTTTTTTCCCTCTTTATTTTGTAACTTTGCAGCATGAAACTACATATCTTCAATCCGGAACACGATTTAGCCTTGGCCGCAAATTTGCAGCAGTTCACCGCGCCTCATGCAGGAAGACAGTTGCGAAGCGACCTGGCGTTTATTCCTGCCTTGTGGGCAGATCAGGGTGACTGGGTGCTTGTTGATGACATCGACAATGCACTCGACAAGGTGCGTCATTTGGGGGAGCATCTTGCAGAAAAAGTTGAGTTTATAACCAAAGTTCAGTTGGAACATGCGCTTAAGACGGAGTTTCTTGACAGCATTCATCCCTGGGGATGGAACTTGAGTCTGAAACATGAGCTGGAGCGAATGGGCGTGCCTGGCATTATGTTGCCTACCGACGATACATTAAATAAGGTACGCACGATAAGCAGCAGGCAATGGGCTGCCCAGCATCTGCAGCAGGGCGTGGTGTATGCTGAATCCTATGAGAAGGTGAAGGCGTTGGTGCTGCAGCAGGGCAAGGCTGTGGTCAAGGCTCCCTGGAGCAGCAGCGGCAGGGGAGTGAAGTATGTGGCTGCCGATGAATTCAGAACAGCTGGCGAATATCCTGCCTTTGAACGCTGGACCCGCAACATCATTGCCCAACAGGGTGGCGTTACCGTGGAGCCTTATTATAATAAGGTGAAAGACTTCGGTATGGAGTTCGAAATGCGTGATGGCAAGGTGAACTATCTGGGACTCTCGTTGTTTGATACCATCAAGAATGCTTATTCCGGCAATCTGCTCTGCTCGGAAGAGGAAAAGCTGGATGTTTTGAAGCAATACGTGAGTGAGGATACTCTTTCTGCTGCACGTCAGCGAATTATGGATGTTATGGAGCCTGCACTGAAGGATGTCTATAGCGGACCTTTTGGCGTGGATATGATGATAGCTTCAAAGGATGGACAGCTGGAACTGGTTTCATGCATAGAACTGAATCTTCGCAGAACGATGGGCCATGTGGCTCTTGATTTGGCAAAGATAGCCAATCCGCAGAGTCTGATGCGTGTGGAGTTTGACGGCAACAGATACCATCTGCGTGTGATGCCAGGCAAGCAGGCTGTTTATGGGACTTCGGACAAGCAGGCTGTTAATGAGTCTTAAATTTGGACTATCTGATGCAAGAAATCGTCGAAACTTGCATTTCATAGACAGATTATCAACAAATATGAATGATTATGAAGAAGAGTAATTTTAGCAAAATGGCTTCTGCTGCCCTCATGATGACGGCAGCTATGGCAATGACTTCCTGCGCTAGCAGCAAGAAGATAAATGGCGATTCTAATGCAAGCAAGAGTAACGATATGGGCAAGAATGAAGAGGACTTGGACAACAGTTATCTGGTTCTTTCTGATTCCCAGCGAGAAATTATCCATAAGAACAATGCTTTCGCCCTTCGTCTTTTCGACAAGCTCTCAGGTCATTCTTCACAGGTGGTTTCTCCTATGAGTGTGGCTTATCTGATGGGTATGTTGGCTAACGGTGCTGATGGAACTACTCAGCAGGAGATATTGAAAGCCATTGGCTGCGAAGGTGTTAACGTGGATGAGTTAAATGAAACCTACAAGGCTATTATCCAAACTGCAGGTAGACTTGACAAGCAGACTAAAGTGGAGATAGCTAATTTCATCGCTGTCAACAAGAGCTTCTCTGTGAACAATGCATTCAGCAAGAAGGTAGGCGACAGTTATCAGGCTGCCATCGAGAGTCTTGACTTTACATCCGGTAAAACCACCGACCGCATCAATGGCTGGTGCAAGGAGAAGACCCATGGCATGATTCCGCAGATTATCAGTCAGGTGGATCCTCAGGCTGTTTCCTATCTGATGAATGCCATCTTCTTCAACGGCACATGGCAGTCGAAGTTTGATGCACGCAATACGAAGGAAGCCAACTTCCGCGGTTACACCCGCGGATTGAACATGGAAGGGGCGCCCAAGCCGCTGATGATATCATTAAGCGGCAACTCCTGCTCGATGGTAAACTTAGGCAGTTTCAGGTTCACCATGCATTCCTCCATGCTGTTTCCCAGATTCGTTATCTTCTCGGCATTCGATAGCAGCCTGCTTATCGAGCGATCGTGATTGAGCGTGTCGATGATATAAGCGATGTATTTGCTCATACCGCAGCTGATATAGTAGTCACGGCTCAGCATCTCCTCGGACTGGTAGATCAGATCCGTTGTCAGAACGCGGTAAATGATGCCTTGCTCAACTGCTTCATCGAACTTCTCAAAGCCGTTTGTAAACAGTCCGAACGTTGCGATGACAAAGATTCTCTTTGCTTTACGCTTTTTCAATTCGGTTGCCACATCGATCATGCTCTCGCCGGAAGAAATCATGTCGTCTACGATAAATACGTCCTTGCCCTCTACAGAGGAGCCGAGGAATTCGTGTGCGATGATCGGGTTGCGTCCGTCTACGATACGGCTGTAGTCACGGCGCTTGTAGAACATACCTACATTGATGCCGAGGACGTTTGCCAGATAAACGGCACGGTCCGTACCACCCTCATCCGGACTGATAATCATCATGTGGTCATTGTCAAACACGAGATCGTCTACATGGCGGCACAGTGCCTTTACGAACTGATAAGCACAGGTCACGGACTCAAAACCGTGCAGCGGGATCGCATTCTGGACACGGGGATCGTGTGCGTCAAAGGTGATGATATTTTCTACACCCATATCGACAAGCTCCTGCAAAGCCAGTGCGCAGTCTAACGATTCTCTCGAAGAGCGTCTGTGCTGGCGGCTC
>OQVP01000280.1_pt1 | contig 19491 bp, 17 predicted proteins | sample 1691541 | NCBI WGS metagenome assembly OQVP01 (sample SAMN03418258, study PRJEB22391) | human gut metagenome | biome: human-gut; feature: organic feature; material: feces | host: Homo sapiens | place: Tanzania | collected 2013-01 | reverse complement strand
GGTCATTGCGGAGGGGGTGCGGTATCTGCGTATTGAAGGCGTTTTTTACTGCGGCATCGGCTGCCTGTTCCTGCTCTATGGGCTGTACCGTGCATTGGGCAGGCCGGGGATGAGCGTTGTTCTTACGGTCATCTCGCTGGGCACCCGGGTTGCGCTGGCCTACCTGTTATCCTCAATTCCCGCCATGGGCGTAACCGGCATTTGGTGGTCGGTCCCAATCGGCTGGGGCCTGGCGGATTTGGCCGGGCTGCTCTACTATAAAGCCCGAAAAAAAGCCCTGCTGGCCTGACCCATGGCACAATGGATTCCGCATAACCGGATGCCTGTATTTCCAGCTGTTTTATGTCATTTCCCAATCATTTTTAATGCATTTCGCCTGCATATTTTCTCGGCCTCTTCCTCTGAAAAGTCCATTTGACCAAGAATTTCAAAATATCTGTCATAAATTTCGCCAGGCTCAAGCTTGCGATTATCGGGATAATCCGTAGCAAATACCAATTTTTCTACATCCAATCTTCGTAATACTTTGTTTGCGCCTTCCATACCGTATTTGTCTACCAAATCCGGCAAAAGGGCAGAAATATTAAAAAACAATCCCAGGTCAGTCAGCGCTTCATACTGGAAGCCTCCCATATGCGCGATTGACATACGCAGCTTTGGATATTTTTTTACAACATTTTTGATTCTGGTCGGAGAACAGACATCATCCACAAGGTGTGTTCTTGGATAGGAATGTATCTCAACTAAAATATTATTTTCATTTGCCCATTTGAAAATTGCATCATAATACATCCCATCCACCGGATAACCGGCATTGGCTGCATGTATTTTCAGGCCCAATACTTCCTTCGGCTTAACTGCGTCCTCCAATATCTGAATGGTTCTCTGTGAATCATTTCGGATATCGATATCGGCAAAGCAAAACAATCTGTTTTTTGCTTTGCCGCACATAGCAAGCAAATTATTATGAACGGTGCATACATCAAAATCCATGGATAACATGTATGGGTCATTGAAGGGCATTATGAATGCTGACTCAATATTGTATGTATCCATTATTTTGAGATAATCTTCCACATCACCAAAATCTATAAACTTACCGCCATACTCTTTATTTGCCCCAATCACATCTGGCGGCATTAAATGGATATGTGCATCTATCTTTTTTATTTTTCTCCAATCGATCATTCTGTTCCGTCTCCTTTTGCTTGAGTCCATCCAGGGAAAGGGCTTCTGGTGGGCGCATCCAATATCAACACATTGGCCCCGGACATACTCATTTTAAGCAAGAGGACCTTCGCTTTTTACCGCCGGACAATGCTCCGATTGGAGGCTCCATTATCTGTTTTATCCAAGGAAACTCTGCAACATATTTCCGAATTTCTTCATATGTAGCTTTAGTCTCTGCACCAGTGGCGGCAAGACCATCCTGGCCGGTTTCTGCCTCAGGAGAATCCTCTGCCTTGCGTTGGGACAAAAGAACAACGCTTTCCACATGGCTGCACTCCCGATACCGTTAAAAGTTCAGCGGTTCAGGATGTTTCGGGGTTTTATCTGCCACTTGAACAGGGGGATTTTTTAGAAGTTCAACTTTTTTGTCGGAATCGGCTTCTATGAGTTTTTCGGGGGTCGGTGGAAAATGGGTGGAAATTCCACCTTCAAGCCCCGCAATACAGAAGTTAGATATTTCATTACTTCTTCTATATAGGTTTTAATGCTAACATTTGCTAACAATCTAGCACTTTGTTCATTTGCGGTCTTAGGTGAATAACCTGCCCTGATTTCCAAAATTGAATATTAAGCTTCAAACCCTGTCTTTGAAGAAATCTGCCCATTCTGGGTTTTCTTCATCAAAGATTTTCTTTTGTTCTGGGGTCAGCTTATCGGGATAATCAGAAAACATATTGAAGGTTTCTTTCTGGTCAAAAGAGAAAATCCATTCCCCAACCTTTTCGGGGTTGTTCAACCAATAAATAGAATCATCTGGGCTATTCTTGTACCACATAATTCATGTGAACCTAATCTCTCCACTTTTTTCATAATATTAAGAATAGCGGGTTGCTTTTACAGTAACCCGCCACACAAAAAATCAATACCGTTTAAGCTTCGGTGTCCTCAACATACATCTTGTCCGTAAAAGTCTCTATCCCGTCCACATGTTCTTGCAGATTCGCTTTCGGCATTTGCTTCATTGGGTCAAGAATAAAATCAATTCCGCTTCGTCTAGCAATTTTTGCCACGGGAAGGAAGTCGCTGTCACCTGCAATAAGTACAATCTGGTCAGCGTGTTTGCCCATAGCAATAGATGTTGCATCCAGGCCAATCCGCATATCAACGCCCTTCTGCTTCACATCAAGGCGAAAATCTTTTTCAGTTAGGTCTTGTACTGCTCGTACTCCATGCAGCAAGTCATCCAGTGCATTTGCTTTCAAAACATACTCAGCCTGGTTTTCTGCAAGCTCTCCACGGCGAATGGCAACCTTACGCTTCGTTGCTAGTTTTTCAAAAAATTCCTTTGTCCACCGTGTACCTGCACCAGCCGAAAAATCTATTACGTTGCCCGTCAACGGGTGAGTAATCTGCCGTGTAAGTCCGGGACAGTCATAATAGAAAATACGGTACAAGTCCCTTGGCTCATCCGATTCAGAGATGTGCAGCAAACAATAACGGAACAATTCGTTTGCCTGTTCTTCTGCGCTTTTCCTTCCCCAAAGAGCAGATGCACGCTTTCGGTAATACCCACCGTCTACGAGAATTGCAGTTTTTCTAATCTCTTTCTGATTCATGTCTGCTCCTTTCAATAATAAAACCTCTGGGTTTGGAATCTCCCGAAAGGTGGAAGTCCTCGCCCAGAGGTTTGATAAACAATGTTGCGAGGTAAACTCGACTATGATATTATATGCCACTTCCTTCAATTTGTCAACTATTGTTTATTGTAATTTTAAGGATAGAAATAAAATATTTTCTGGAATCCGTATTTTGTGCTACCCCCGCAAGTCTATATAAGCCCTATATAACTGTGAACGCATTTTATAGAAATTCTCAAAACTTCCTACAATGCTGACTTATTCCCTAGATAAACAACAGATACTTTCGACTGTTGTATCTTTGTCCAAACGAATTCTAGGTGTTTCGCCGTCTTCGTAGACTACTGGTACTGACAGTTTTATACTTTTGATAATCCGTCCGTCTGGCTGCTTCTCTGGATAAATTTGGATTTCATCAATAATTGTGCGAATTAGTATTTGCCTGTCGCTTTGGCTCATAACAGCATACAGCCTGTCAAACTGCTTCAAAAGATTTAGAATCGAATCTTTTGTAAGCAAGTCCTGGTTAATTGCGAACAGCCGTTGGTACAGATCCTCAAGGTACTGTTCATGTTGCCCAACCTCGTTATAAAGATTGTCCACGCGCTTTTCTAAATCATTGGCTTTGCGTTCCGCAATCGGGCTGCTGTAATCCAGGTGGTCCAGTTGGTTGTTCAACCGTGCTATATTTGCATTTGCCGTATCAAGCAACTTCTTCTGCGCGCTGATTGCCTCCTCCACATTTTGCTTATCCGTAGAGGTATCAAGTTTACGAGATAGCAGTTCAGCCAAATGCGGGTCATTTACCAGCTTGGAAATAATTGCGACAACGGGTTCGTCAAGATCCTGCTCGTTAATATTTGTCCTGAACGTACAGGTTTGACCATTTATTTTTAGTCGATGTTTACAGGCGTAAAAGTGATAATCCTTGTAAACCTCACCATTCGACTTTTTCTTCCTGGTCGTATTTCCGTACAGCCCAGCCCCACACACAGGACATTTAACGAGCGTAGCCAGAAGATGCACGTGCTCATTGTCGGGACGCTTGTGGTACATTGGGGTTCTTGCTTCCCGAATGCGTTGTGCCTCCTGGAACTGTTCGTAGGAAACAATCGCTTCATGCCGACCATCTACAAGGATGTAGTCTTTTGGCTTGGTCATCTTTCTGTGACCTGTTTTGTCTGGCTTTTCCAGGTGCCGCCGCCCATAGGCAATCTTACCACAGTAGACAGGGTTGCACAAGACTTCCGTGACGAATTTCCTATTCATCCGCGTCAGAGTGCTGTTTTTCCGTGGTATCTTGCGAATTCCAAGGCGGTCACATTCCGTTACAATTCCAGCTACACCCATCTTTTCATTCGTGTAGTAATCATAAATCATTCTGACGATTTTAGCCTCTTCCTCTTCGACAACAAGAATATCAGGCTCATTGGATACTCCATCAGAAATACGGTAGCCGTATGGAGCAAAGCCGCCGTTCCATCTGCCTTCCCGTGCTTTTTGTTGTCGTCCAAGGAAAGTTTGCTCGTGTATGTTATCCAACTCCATCTCAGCCACGGCAGCCAGAATGCTCGTAATCAGTCTACCCATGGTGTCACTCGTATTGATGGCACCATCTACGGTTCGGAGTGCAACGCCGTTGTCGTTCAGTATCTGAAGGGAGTTCATTATATCCACGAGACTTCTGCCGAAACGGCTCAACTTGTAGACAACTACAAAGTCAACTCCGTCCTTGCGAAGTTCAATATCCTGAAGCATCCGCTTAAAGTCGTCCCGCTTTGCGATTGTTGCGCCGCTTTTACCTTTATCCGAATACTCGCCTACAATCGTGTAATTATTACGGGAACAGAACTCCTTTATTTCGGAGAGCTGACCGTCCAGAGAAAAGCCCTCCACCTGCATTTCCGTAGAAACACGGGTATACACATATGCCTTTTTGGGTTCTGACAAAATAGCACCTCCAAAATTTTATATATAGTAATTTGTCCAAACCGTTCTAAAGGTATTGTAGCGCGTCTTTCTCCAAAAAGCAACAAAAAAGAGACGGAAATGCCATCAGCATCTCCGTCCCCCTCAAGGCCCTCACCTGCTTCTTCGTTGCTAAGAACCCCCTGATACTTGATAAGCATATCAGAAAGAGTATTCACAAATCGTGTAACAGCGAATGCGTCACCGCAACCACTGATTTTTATATTCGCAACAAAATCACAGGATTTGTATGTAGATTTTGTTTTCATGTGAAAGCTCCTTAAAAAAGATATATAAAGAGCCTTGAGCCCCTTCAGAGAAGGGATATATATAGTTGAAACTTCCACTTCAAAATCTACATTTTCATTTTAGCTGATATATATGGATTTTGTCAAGTTAGAATCTCGAAACAGGCAAATAATCATCGGCGGGAAGTTTTGAAGAACAATTTTCAATCTATTCCGTATGATTTGTTGAAATGTATTATGCAATTCGGTATAATAAGAGACACCGTACCGTTTAGATACCCCTGAAAGAGAGGAAATAGAAATGAATACAGTCAGCAATGTCGGCGTAAACATTGCCGAAAAGGCCACCTTAATATGGAATGTGGCTGATATGCTTCGTGGCCCGTTCAAGCCCCATGAGTATGGCTTGGTTATTCTTCCCATGACTGTTGTAAAACGGTTCCACGATTGCTTACTTCCCACCCATGAAAAGGTGTTGGAAACCTATGAGAAGGTTAAGACTCTGGAAGTCGTTGACGGTTTTCTGACCCGTGCCTCTGGCTACCAGTTTTATAATATCTCCAAGTATACCTTTGAAACGCTGCTTGCTGACCCTGAGAATATCGAAGCCAACTTCAAGGACTATCTGGCGGGTTTTTCTGGCAATGTACAGGACGTGCTTGCCAAGTTTGACTTTGACAATATCATCAAGCGGATGGTGGAGAGCAACACCCTGTATTTGGTTATCAAGGAGTTCAATTCTGCCAAGGGCTATCTTGGCCCTGACAGGATTTCTGCCGTCGATTGCGGTTATGTGTTTGAGGATTTGGTTCGTCGCTTTAATGAATCCTACGGTGAGGAAGCGGGAGCCCATTTTACCAGCCGTGACATTATCTACCTGATGACGGATATTTTGCTGTCTGATACCCAATTCAATGGGCAGAACATTACCGTCTACGACATGGCCATGGGAACCTCCCAGATGCTTTCCTGCATGGAAGAGCGGATTCACGCCTTGGATCAGGATGCTACCGTAACCTGCTTCGGCCAGGAGTTCAACCCCTCCACTTTTGCAATTGCCAAGGCTGACATGATGATCCGAGGCGGAGATCCAAACAATATGCGATTTGGCGATACCCTCTCCGATGACCAGTTCAGCGGCTACAAATTTGACCGCATCATATCGAATCCGCCTTTTGGTATCGACTGGAAGCGGGAGCAGAAAGCGGTACAGCCAGAAGCCAAGTTGGGTGAGGCGGGCCGCTTTGCCCCTGGCCTGCCTAAGATTTCGGATGGGCAGCAGTTATTTGTCCTGAACGGTCTGGCAAAGCTGGCTGATGACGGAAAAATGGCAATCGTTCAGAATGGTTCCCCGCTGTTCTCTGGGGATGCTGGCTCAGGCCCCTCCAACATCCGTCAGTACATCCTTGAACACGATTGGCTGGATGCCATTATCCAGTTAAGCACTGACCAGTTTATGAATACGGGTATCACAACCTATATCTGGGTTCTGTGTAAAGAGAAACCTTCCTACCGTGCGGGAAAGGTGCAGCTCATTGATGCCTCTCACTGCTATGAGCCGAGAAGAAAATCTATCGGAACCAAACGGAATGATATTTCTGACTATTGCCGCAGCCTGATTGTACAGACTTATGGCGAATTCCAAGAGGGTATTGTCGGGGATAAGGATGGTATTTACTGCGAGACCAAAATCTTTGACACGATGGAGTTTGGCTACAATAAAATCGTAGTAGAACGCCCCATTCGGAACGCAGTTACCATCAATGACAAAACGCTGGCAGCATTTCAGGAGATATGCCGCATTGGCAATAGCATCGACTTGGGCCAGGATGCCATTCAAGTTTCTTGGTCAGAGTATGGTAGCGAGAAGTACCCGACCCAAACTAGCGAAGAGCTGGAAGAAGAGATTGCTATGCGGCTGTTCTATAAAATTCTGTGTTCCCTGAAAAGTGAACAGCCTTATTTAAGTGTCACAGAGTTTGAAAAGCTCTATAATGCTTCTCCGCTGAACAGTGTAGAGGGCTATCTATCTGTCGCAAAATTCACCCCCTTTGACCCCTATCAAGAATATTATGGAGCAATAAAGCCCAGCCGCATTAAAAAGTATCTCGACATTGGCTATTTCAGAAACGAACTATCCTATTTTCTTCGTTACGATCCCAACGGAGAAATCGTAACAAAGAAGGGAAAGCCGATTGCCAACACCGACCTTCGTGATACTGAGAATGTACCCCTGAAGGAAGACATTGATGCCTACTTTGCCCGTGAAGTGCTGCCCTTTGCGCCTGACGCCTGGATTGACAAGAGCAAGACGAAGATTGGCTATGAAATTCCGATGACCAGATATTTCTATGAGTATCAGGAACCAGAAGCTGCCGATGCCATTCTGAACAGAATTATAGGGCTTGAAAATGAGATTTCAATTTCCCTGAAAGAACTGCTTCATCGGGAGGGCTGAGCATGGCACGTCAGATGAAAGAATCGGGAATTGATTGGGTTGGGGAAATACCTAATGACTGGGTAATATCCAAGCTAAAATATCTTGGGGAATACATTAACGGATATGCATTCAAGCCTGACGATTGGCAACTCCACGGATTACCAATTGTCAGGATACAAGATTTAACAGGTTCTAACGATAACCCAAACTATTACGCTGGTACGTTGGATGAAAAATACCTTATAAAAAATGGCGACATCTTGGTATCGTGGGCAGCTACATTGGATGCTTTTATATGGAACGGTGGTGATGGCTGGCTCAACCAACATATTTTCAAAGCAGTCCCTAACACAAAAACTGTTAACTCAAATTACTTTTTTTGGCTGGTTAGAGAAGCTATGAAAAATATGAACAATGATAATAAACATGGGATTTTCATGCAACACGTTACGCTGGATGTATTTAATAATTTTTCTGTTCCAATGCCTCCTCTTGGTGAGCAAAAGCAGATTGCTGATTACCTATCTCAAATATGCAGTGAAATAGATATTAGTCTCACCAAAACAAAGAAAACAATTGAAGATTACAAGAAACTTAAGCAGTCTGTTATTGCGGAAGCTGTTTCCAAGGGTATTCGTGGCAATCGCCCAATGAAGGCATCACGCATTGAATGGATTGAAGAAATTCCTTCGACATGGAGCGAATGTCGTATCAAAAATGCAATTTTCCCAAAAGATAAACCGATTTTTGAAGATGACGAGATTATCACTTGTTTCCGTGATGGACAAGTCACGCTGAGAAAAAACAGACGAGAAGATGGATTTACCATTTCATTCACAGAGCAAGGCTATCATGGAGTGGATGTAGGCGATCTTGTAATTCATGGCATGGATGCATTCGCAGGTGCTATTGGCTGTTCTGATTCAAGAGGAAAAACGACCCCAGTCGTCCATGTTTGTAGTACGATTGGTAACAATCGATACTTCATGTACTATTTACGAAGCCTTGCATACGGAAATATACTTATGGACTTATCAAATGGTGTTCGCATTCGATCAAGTGATTTTAGAAATTTTTCAAAATTGGGTGTATTTGGAGCAATTGTCCCACCATTAGAAGAGCAAAACGAAATCAGCGAATATCTTGACAAAAAATGTTCTGAAATTGATAATTTGATTCTAAAGAAAGCTGCCCTTCTTGCAGAACTGGAAAACTATAAGAAGAGCATAATTTACGAATATGTAACTGGCAAAAAGGAGGTGCCCTGTAATGCCAATTGATGTAACCAGCGAAAAAAAGCTGGAAGAAGACATTGAAAGCTTTTTTCTGACAGAGCAGGGGGGCTATACCAAGACAGCCGACACCTACGACCCAGCATTGGGACTTTATGTCAACACTCTGATTGCTTTTATCAAAGCAACACAACCCAAAGAGTGGACCCGTTTCGAGAACACTTGCAATAGCGATCCCGTGCGGAAATTCTGCATTGCCTTTAACAATGCCTGTGACTCCCTGGGGCTTATTGCCGTACTGCGTCATGGTTTCAAGCATCGGGGGATTACCTTCCGTGTCTGCTACTTCCGTCCTGAATCCCACCTGAATAAAACAGCCACCGCACTGTACGAGCAGAACATTTGTAACGTGGTGCGGCAGTGGCACTACTCCGCAGACAATAACAAATCTGTGGATATGGTGCTGGTGCTGAACGGCATCCCTGTATTTGCCTTGGAACTGAAAAATCAGTATACGGGGCAGACAGTCGAAAATGCCATGCAGCAGTGGATGTATGACCGTGACCCCAGGGAAATTTGCTTCCAGTTCAACAAGCGGATTCTGGCATATTTCTGTGTTGACCAGACCGATGTGTACATGACCACCAAACTTGCCAAGGGCGATACCTACTTTCTACCCTTTAACCAAGGCTCAAATGGCGCAGGGAATGATGGAGGCAAAGGAAACCCTGCCAACCCGAATGGCTATCCCACCGCTTACCTCTGGGAAAATGTTCTCAGAAAGGAAAGCGCGCTGGACATTATTCAGAAGTTTATCCATTGCAAGGATAACAAGGTTCTGATTTTCCCCCGCTACCATCAGCTTGACGTGGTTCGGAAACTGATTGCGGATGTGCGGCAGAACGGAACGGGCAAGAACTATCTGATTCAGCACAGCGCAGGTTCAGGGAAATCCAACTCGATTGCCTGGACAGCCTACCGCCTTGCCTCTCTCCATGACGAAAGCAATAAGCCTGTATTCGCCTCTGTCATCATTATTACAGACCGCACGGTGCTGGACCGCCAGCTTCAGGAAACGATTTCCTCCTTTGACCACACGCTGGGAACCGTTGAGACCATCGGTGAAGGTAAAAGCTCTAAAGACTTGCGGGATGCCATCAACGGTGGTAGCAGAATCATTGTCACAACGCTGCAAAAATTCCCTGTCATTTATTCCGAAGTGGACAACACGAAGGGCAAAGGCTTTGCAATTATTGTTGATGAAGCGCACTCATCCCAGACGGGTTCTTCCGCAATCAAGCTGAAAACCGCATTGGCAGATACCGAAGCAGCTTTGCGGGAGTACGCAGAACTGGAAGGGCTGGCAGAAGAGGAAATTGACAAGCAGGATAAGCTCGTGCAGGAAATGATAGCCCATGGCAAGCACAAGAATCTTTCCTTCTTTGCCTTTACCGCGACGCCTAAGGGGCAAACCCTTGAAATGTTTGGAACAGAATACGAAGACGGGTCTTTCCATCCCTTCCATATCTATTCCATGAAGCAAGCCATTCAGGAAGGTTTCATCCTGGATGTGCTTCAGAACTACATGACCTATCACACCTGCTTTAAGATTGCAAAAACAATTCCCGACAACCCCGATGTGCCAGCGTCCCGTGCCGCAAAGGTCATTCGGCGGTTTGAAACCCTGCATCCATATAATGTCAGCCAGAAATCGCAAATTATTGTTGAAACTTTCCGTTCAACGACCTCCAGAGCCATTGGCGGCAAAGGAAAGATGATGGTAGTTACTTCCTCTCGCTTGGCCGCTGTTCGCTACTACCATGAGGTAAAGCGGTACATTGAGCAGCAGGGCTACCACGATGTTGATATTCTGGTTGCGTTCTCAGGTGCCGTGAAAGATGGTGAGGACGAATACACCCAGCCCATGCTGAATGTCCGTAAGGATGGAACGCACATCACCGATGACCAGACCAAGGCAGAATTTCACGACAATTTCAATGTGCTTATTGTCGCTGAAAAGTATCAGACAGGATTTGATGAGCCGCTGCTTCACACAATGATCGTGGATAAAAAACTCCGTGGAGTAAAATGCGTTCAGACCCTTTCCCGCCTGAATCGCACTTGTGCGGGGAAAAATGACACGTTTGTGCTGGACTTTGTAAACACCGCAGAAGACATTCAGGAAGCGTTCCAGCCGTTCTATCAAGAGACTTCACTTTCGCAGGAAGTGAATACAGACTTGATTTATAAACTTCAAAAAGAGCTGCGGGGCTACAATATCTACTCTGACAGCGATATTGAAGCCTTCAGTTCAATCTACTATTCTACAAAAAAGCAGGACAGCACAATGCTGGGCAAGATGACCTCTGCTTTGAAGCCAGTAGCAGACCGTTACAATGGGATCACAACCTCTGATCGCTACAATTTCAGGCGTCAGGTTCGCTCTTTTGTAAAGTGGTATGGCTATATCTCTCAGATTTGCCGTATGTTCGATGTCCCGATGCAGAAGGAATATGTTTTTTGTTCCTACCTGTTAAGGCTGCTGCCCGCCGAACCTGTCAAAATGATTGACCTGGAAGGTGCCCTAAGGCTGGAGTTTTACAAGTTGGAGCAGACATTTAAGGGTGATATTGTTTTGACGGACACAGCTGGCGTATATGAACCCGCTGGCGGCAAGGGGAAAGCAACACCTGAACCCAAAGAACCGTTGGAAGAAGTCATTAACAAAATCAATGAGCTATTTGCTGGCAACTTTACTGATGCTGACAGGGTGCTGATCTATGCCCTTCACGACAAACTGAAAGATGACAAGAAGCTCAAGAAGATTGCACGAACCTCTGATGCACAGGTGTTCAGCGAAAGCATCTTCCCCAAAACCTTTGATGAAGTGGCACAGGACAGCTATGTAGAGCAGACAGAGGCATTTACTTCTCTGTTCCAGAACAAGAGCAAGTACAAGGCCATCATGTCGGCGCTGGCAGGGATGCTATATAAAGAGTTCAACCGCCCCACACTATAATGCAAAGCCACAGGTTCATCAAAGAATCTGTGGCTTCGCTGTGTGTCAAGAAAAGGCCGGAGGCCTTTTCTTGACAGTCTATTCCAGTTCATATTGAACATTATTTTTCAATTTATCGTGTAAACAACCCTCGTTCTTGGAATAGGTTGCCAGCTGGCGTGAAGTCAAAGGAAATTTGTGTTCCAGCTTGACCCAAGCGGTTTTTGAGAACAGTTAGTAATAGACTTCGGACGGGTACACTACGCTCGTGATTCAGGTCGATTTCCACTTTTCCCTTGGCGTTGATCTGGGCGGTGTACATTGCCTCAAAATCAAGTGCCAATGCAATGTCGGCTGAAAACTCAATACTGCCACTTTCCTTGAAACTGGAAAGCCCAATGGGAGAGTCATAACTTACTCTGGACAGGGAGCTAATCACGAAACAGGGGACTCCCATGTTCTTTAACTGTCGAAGAGAAAGCATGATGTTGTCGATGTTCTGCTTGTCCGTAAGACGTTCGCTAGTCGGTGGAACCATTTGCAGGTAGTCGATGACAATAACAGGGGTACGATGGAAAGTATTTATATACTGCTGTACCTTATCCTTAATGACTTTGATTGTCATGTTATCATCGGAATAGAAAAAAAGGTGCTCGTTGATGCATTTCATTTGTGATATGGAATACCGATATGCTTTTTCTTTTGCTTGGTCTTTGAAAATTTCTCCTCGTAGGACATCATTTGTTGTCAGCTGAACCCGCCCTTTGGGGGAAGAACAATACTCTCTTACAATATTTTTAGCCTGAATTTCAGCGGCTGTCATTTCATAAGAGAATAGAAACACATCCTGTCCCTGCTTGGCAAGACTGCTTGCTACTTGCAGGCAGAAAGTTGTTTTACCTGTGGAAGGGGCACCGCCCAAGACGTAAATGCCCTCACGAACACCGCCGCCGATTGCTTGGTCTAGGCAATCAAAACCCGTTTGAATCCGTGGTTTTGCCATTGTTTCCCGAATGATATTGTCAAAATCGGCTGACAACTGGTCCATACGACATGGAAAATACTGTTTCCACACAGTTTCTTCCTCAGGGGTGAGAACCGCTTCCAGTTTTTTCGCTTCGCTCAACCATTTTGAAATCTTCTTTTCAAAATCAATGGGGTCTTTACAAAGTAATTCGTTTACATCCTTCACACCCTCAAGAGACGGAGAAAAACAGGAAATTCCCATCAGTTTAGCCTTTTCCTGTATTTTTTTGGTTGCCTCTCGTCCTGCGGTGTCACTATCCAACACAAGAACGAGGGTTGGGCGCAGGCCGTCCCGTTTCAGTTGGTCCATGAAGGAATCAACGTTTGACACGCCACCCAGAGCAATCGCTGTTTTCTTTTCCTGGAGGATGGAAAGTGCGTCGAATTCTCCTTCGGTTATGAAAACAGGCTCGCTAGTGCCGTTTAAGGCGGAATAATTGAAAAATTGGTTACATCCTACCTTAATGTACCGCTGCCAGCTGTCAGGTGGGTCAATGTATCGTGTGATGGAGGAACCGTTGCCAGTTGGAATGGTCACACCAACAATTTCCCCACAGACGCTATCGGTTACTGACCACTCCAGATTGAACCTTTCGGCTGTTTCAAGCGAGATATGTCTCTTTTCTATGTAATCAAGTGCCTTTTTGTGATTATCAGACTTAATTATTGTAGTTACTTTTATTAGATCATATAATGTTTCCATTTTTATATAATTCCTTCCTTTTTGTATTGATGATAGATTTGATAGGTTTTTATAAATTTGTCCCGTGTATTCACACTGGGGTAATCAAGTTCCACGAGATCGAAAATATCATAGGTGACACCACAGCCGAAACAGTGAACTGTTTCGTTTCTGGGGTTGTAACTCATACTTGGGGTGGTGTCCTCGTGTTGTGGATTCAGGCAACAAAACAGTCTCCTTGGATTGATTGAATGTTCAACTTCAAGATAAGTAGAAATCAAAACTTTTACTTCGTTTTTGGTAATACTAGGCATATTGGTTCCCCTTCCTTTTTTATTTATCAGGTGGGAAAACAATGGTAATTGTTTTCCCTAAATGTTTTAAGATTAAGAACATCTTACGATGTTCTTATATATATCTTAGCGGCGGCAAAAATCGTGCTTTTCCATGGACACGATTGACGATGCTATCTGCCACGGCATACACTGTTTGCTGGCACTGGTGAACCGCACCGCATCCACGATTGAAACACACTTTTCAAACAGTGGTTTTTGCGGCTCCACGGTTTTGGCACCATTTGGCACGAATAAAAACGCAAATGTCACGGTTTATGCCGATTGCTCCACGGTTGTACCCTTCGGAACATATTGACGCAGTTCCGATTCATGTACCCACGAAAAGTGGATACATATCTTTTTGAACTCGTAGAAATCTAATTTTTGTGCTTCTTCCTCGGAAATTTGGAATCCGTTATGAACAAGCACAAAGGACAGTTCTGAATCCAGTGCGTGCAGGTTGTTGAAAAATGGCTGGACAATCCGTTCCCGAATAGAACCGTTCTTTGTCTGCTGCACCTCTTCTAATGCTGGAAGTGCTGTGACTTCCAGCAATTTCCCGATGCTGATGTGGTCACGAACATTTTCCTTCTTGTTATTCAGGAAGCGCATGAGGGATATGTAGTAAAGCATATCAGAAGCGTGGCGAAACTGCTTGTCGCTGATCTCAAAATACAGATACGGAAGTTGAATTGCCCCCTTTTTGCTTCGCAAACTTTTTTCAAAGGTTGCTGAGAACTTGACAACGATATAACCGCCTTGAAGTTCCGATTTCAGAAACAGTGGGGAATATGTCGCGCTTTCTAGCGGAAGCCTGAGTTGAAGCAAGGCATCCAGATCCTTTCTTAGCTGGCTGCGGAACTCTTTTATACTTTTACGCTGGCATAGTTCAGCATAGGAAGTGACGGGAATACGGATTTCGGGGGAATGATTTCGGTAATAATCTTCTCGAATCAGAGCGAATAGGCGGCGTGTAGAAGGAATCCACTGGAATGTGGAGTCCGTCACATTTAGCATGAAATCACTTTTTTCAGAACGAAGTTTACAGGAATACGGGTTCATGTCCACACTTCGACTTCTTCTGGAATCCAGTTCATATAATTTGTTGATTATTTCATTCTGAGGAATATCTAAGAAATGACTTATTCTATCTGTTTTTATCATAAATTTCTCCTTTCAAGTTAAGTGCCCCTAATATATTGGCGGTTTCAAAAAAATATAACGAAAAATGCAAATTTTTTGAATATTTTTGAAAATTTGTTAATTTTGAACAAATTACCATTCTTATAATTGGCATATATATACAAAGTCCTCGTATGCAAATTGATACGAGGAACATTAAGTTGAAAACTTATCCAAATGATATAAGTAAGAACTGGGGATCACGGAAATGCGGTTATGCCCGAGCGCACGGGAGGCCGTTGCCAAGGCAGCTCGATCCAATTTAATTTGGGCGCGATCCCCACGACAGATGTACAATTCCTTTTGCGAGAGTGTGGAGACATCTCTGGCATTTGCGAAGTAGACCTTTTCACAATAATCCGAACGGTAGGAGTGAATGTCGGCGCAGGATGGAACCTTTGCAAATATTTTCCCGCTGGCTGATTGGGAGCATATATCCTTTATTGTGTTCAGCGTATTTTGGTCGGTATAAATCGGAGCAATACGCTCTCTTCCACCTTTGCCACTCCGAACGTGAATGCCAAGCCCGCATGGACTTTCTCTACACGGAACCAAATCAGTTCCCCTTGCCGCTGCCACCTCGCTTCTGCGGAGGCCTGTACTTTTGCAGAAATCGACAAGTTTTGAATTCTTACTTTCAGAAAAGTGCCTATCACGTACGGCTGGCTTTCGGCTCCTGACGACCTCGTTTCGATGGCGGCTTGGCGTGGGTGAATATGTAGTGGTTGGCTCTGAGTAGAGTTTCCCAAGGGCGGCAGCATCAAGTTTTACCGTCCAAGCGGAACATTTATCTGCCCGTTGCGATAGGTACTCATTGATATGCGAATGGCACTCGTCTAAAGTCTTGCAATTATATTCCTGCTTTGCCCATTTTACAAAGTTACACGCGTGTTTCTGATAGGCTCGGAGTGTGTTGAAACTATAAATTTTCTCTGATGTTACACCATCCTGCCGTTTGTCTAGGTGCTTGCTGTTCCCAGCAGACATTTTATTGACAAGCCTTTCCTGAACTTGACGGACGAGGGATTTTTTGGATTTGTGGCTCATAAGGATACATCCCCTTTCTGACCACCTCAGTTTTAGTTGCCGATGGTCTAAGCAACGTTAAGACATTTGTGGTCAAAGACCACCGCATACCCACAGTTGTTTTTCCCGTTAGGGAGGGCGGTTATGGTTCCGCCCATGAGAGGTTTGCTGGATACAAATACGATAGCCGTTTACTCGTGCATCATCTGTCTTAGGACCAGGAGCCTCACATGGAAATGTATCCTTAGGAGCCACAAACCCAAAAAATCCGATGCAGCGAGTAACCGTCTATTTGCAAACTGCCTCGGATGGCAGGTAAGTCATTGCCGCTCTTTCAAGCAGCTTGATGCTTCCGCATCAACGTGATTCAGCCTGAACCATTTCAACCTGGCACGGGATGCAAGCAATCCGTACACCAGCTTTTGTGGCCCTGACAGATGCGCCACAGCAAGGGCAGCGTAGCTTATAACTGCTTTGCCTGCCAGCCGCAGTCACGCCAGCATTTCCATGTGAGGCTCCTGGTCCTAACGAAACAGAGGTCCATTCGTTCCGATACATCAGAATGTCCGAAAGATCGTTTTTGATACAAAATTCCAATGTTTCATCCGATGGGGAAGTATGTGACCATCCGTATTTTTCACTTTTGGTCACAACGAGTCCCCGTGCCGTTGCAGCGTCGCGGAAAACTTTGTTGTGATACGTACCTCCACGAGATGTGTCATTTTTCTTGATGACACTCCAGTTGTAGTAATGGACAGCTTCGTGCAAGAGTGTTGTAACCACCTCTTCGATGGGGCGAGCCAACGTTCCTGCACCGATATTGATTTCATGAGCATCCGAACCAATTACCCGTTGCCAGGTATGTTCGGATGTTGTGAAATGCCCGTAGGCACGTGGCGTACTTTGGATGGTGATCACGGGACGAACTAATGCGTTGTCAAAATACTCTTCATTCAACAAATCGAAGATTTTGTTCAGATATCCAGCAACGCGGTTATATTGATCCAGTTTCTTCATAAGTATTCTCCTTTTTGAAATAAGCGCCAAAATATGTCGCTTTCCTGTTAAAAATGTGCGCGAAGCACTCCTGTAAATCTACACTACATTATATTATTCTTTTCATTTTTATATAATTTCTCATCAAAAGCGCAAAAATCCCCAGCTGCTGTACAAGCGGCTGGGGATTTTCATTGAAAGGAATAATATGAAAAAATATCAAAAACTATTATATAATAGCGAGGTTTGCCAAGTCGCAACCCCGCTGTATATGACCTAAAATATTATCTCACCTTTATATATAAGCCGAAAGAGGCTTCCCTGCGATACATATGCAATAGCATTCCAAAGGCACTGTGGAAAAATCATTTTTGCATTTGGAGATTAACACTATAAAAATGTCCAGTGAACAGTCCCAAAATAGCCTTTGTAAACCCTTTTTAACTTTTTCTCTGTTCACCTTATTATTATAGATAGGTACTCAAAAAATATTCCAAAATAGTGAAAAAACTGGCTCAGTTACGAGCCAGCTTGAACATTACGGTTCAATGATGGGGAGAAGAGGGAACGACAGGAGCCGAGGCCCATACCAGAAGAAGCCCTCTGGAACTTCAAACTTGGAAAAATAGTATTTTTCCTGTTCTTCATTGAGCGAAACAAAGTCATCGGTATCAATGCCGACAAGGACTGCGGTCCCTGCAATGACATCATACAAACTGCCATCCTCGTCATAGAGGGCACGGTTCAGCGGTAAGCGCTCTATTTTGCCGCTATCGTTGCAGATGATTGCTACTTGATTCAATGGATATTTTTCATAATCAAACGGATAAATTACTTCAATGTACCCGCCAACCAGCTTTTGCAGCCCTTCCAAACTGCTGTCAATCATTTCAATTCGAGCATCCTTTTCGGGTTCCAGAATAATGGATTTTATTTGCGTCATATGTCGTTCGTCCTTTCTGAATAATAATCTTCAATTTTGCCTGCCATCAAAAACAAGATTATAAAATAATTCCTGAACGGAATTTCCTGTTAAAAATGTGCGAAGAGCACGCCTGTTTTTGTTACATTAACATAATATGCGTCATCGTCCACAAATATAACGAATATCGACACAGATATGAAAAGGATGGCTTGGAGGGGTAGCCCCCTCGGCTTGCGCCTTCACCCGTGGACCCATCAAAAAAGCGAAGCACACCAGCTCGGGAGCTGGTATGCCTCACTTATTCAATGGGTGAAAGTTAATATTCAAGAAATATTGGTTATTGACGAACAATGGCGTTGGGCATATTCCAGAAGGTTTCTGCTGTTCCCAAAATGGCGAACGTAGCAAATAATATTACCAGAAGTCCTGATCATATATTGATTTGCTCGTACAAGAGCATATTTTGGGGGGACATTTTCAAGGGGCGGATAAAGAATCATATCAAACCCATCAGGCTTCTCAATATGGTATGCGGCGGGGTGATATGGCAGGACAAGGGCGGCAACAATGTCGTGCTTTTGCTTTGCCAGTCGCAGCGCCGCTATTGCCATGCGGTCAAAGTTCCCGTGATAGCCAACATAGAAGATTTTTGTTCCCTTTGAAATTTCATTTTCAATGGCTTCAACCAGAGCAGGATAAGCCGACCGCGGCGTGTTCGCGTGTCCGAATAAAAAACAGGTACTCATGTTCTCACCCTCATTCTGTATTAAAAGCACAGATGTGCTTTTATGTCATTCTAGCAGAATGGTTCTGTATTTACAATACATATGTGCATAATACAGGTGGGGTGAGTAGAATGTCTATTGACTACAAGGATATTGGTCAGCGTATAAAGCGTCTTAGAATGGAAAAGGGGCTCACACAAGAGCGGTTATCGGAAATAATCGGGGTAGGACCGAGCCATATGAGCCATATTGAATCAGGTTCAACTGTGCCAAGTCTTGAAGTATTCATTTCAATTCTAAATGCGTTAGATTGTTCTGCCGATGAATTGCTCTGTCGGGAAACCAATACAGGAAAACCTTTGCTGAACAGTTGGCTGTCAGAGATCATTGCTGACTGTGATCCAACAGAAACAAAAATACTCTCAGACATTGTGATTTCCGCAAAAGAAACACTACGAAGAAACAAAATCAGTGAATAAAAAGAGTGTGTCCGAATATGACACACTCTTTTTGCTTTGATAACCGTATTATTCAATTACATTGAAGTACCGCAGAGCATCCATGATAGCAGCCTCTTTTTCAGGGCTTACCTGTGGTGCTGGGCGACTTTTGACTGACCAAGGCTTATTATAGCATTCCCGAAGATTAAGCCCCAACTTTCGTTTTACTTGGGCAATGTACAGGCTGGGAACCTTGATCTTGTACTTATTTAGAATGTACTGCTTAATTTCGGGGTATGAGGGGGGACGCGGTCTACAATCTTTTCAAGTTCCAATGGGTCGATTTCAAGTTCAATATGGTCATCTGCGAGTTTGGACAAAAGCACAATAGATTCCACATGGCTGCACCTTGGGAACAAATCCGCTGCCATGGCTTTTTCCACCCGGAAGCCCCGCTCCTT
>OQVP01000272.1_pt1 | contig 19723 bp, 15 predicted proteins | sample 1691541 | NCBI WGS metagenome assembly OQVP01 (sample SAMN03418258, study PRJEB22391) | human gut metagenome | biome: human-gut; feature: organic feature; material: feces | host: Homo sapiens | place: Tanzania | collected 2013-01 | reverse complement strand
TTTCCCAGCCAAAGTTATTTTTCCGGTACCTTTAAGAAAAAGACCGGCATGACTCCCTCCGACTACCGTCTTCACGGAAGGCGGCGTGAGGAAACCCTTTTATAGAAAACCAGGGCTATGATTGTCGAACCCCCTTCCGCAATCAAAAAGGTAAACCAGATAATATAGGACGGTACACCGTTACCGTGCAGCACAAGCAAAGTAAATCCATAAGCTACCGGCACTACAAATAAAAACTGTCTGCATACAGAAACAATCAGGGACGGCAGACCGCTGTCCAGCGCCTGGAACACTCCCTGAAAAGCAATATTGCATCCGGCAAATACAAAGCTTAACGAAATAATACGGATGGCGCTGATGCACAGACTTTGTGTTTCACCCGAAAGGTCAAATAAAGCCGAGAACGGTGTTGCAAAGACCTCCAGAATAACAAACCCAGCCAGCATAATATATAAGGTATACCGGAGTCCGCAACGAATGGCTTTATGCACCCGCTCTTTATCTCCCATACCATAATTAAAAGCAACAATAGGGGTAATCGCATCCCGGAGTCCGAAAGCCGCAAACAGAATAAACTGCTGGATTTTATAGTAAAGCCCATATGCCGTTACCATATTTTCGCTGACCTTTACCAGAATAATATTCAGAAGATAGGTCATGACGGACATAAGCGCCTGGGCAATAATGGCCGGCACGCCAATGGCATAAATACTTTTTATGACATCCCCCGAAGGCTTAAAATATTCCTTCTTCTTTTCAATTTCTTTATTCCATTTCAGGTGGGCAAAAAGCGCCACCAGAAAAGATACAATCTGTCCGAGTACGGTGGCGTATGCTGCACCCCGTACACCCAGCCTGGGAAAGCCTAAAAGCCCATAAATCAGGATGGGGTCAAAAATAATATTACATACCGCGCCTGTTACCTGTGCGATGGTAGAATATAAGGATTTTCCGGTTGCCTGCAGCATTTTTTCCAATACCGAGAAGTAAGAAATACCAAAAGAAAAGACGCAGCATATTCTCAGGTAATCCACACCCATTTCCAAAATAAGCGGATTTTTCGTCTGGGATGCAATATAACTGCGGCAGCCAAAAATTCCGAACAACAGAAATACTGCATAGATCACAGTTGCTAAAAATAACGTGTTGCCGGCAGCCAGCCCCGCCCTTTTACTGTCCTTTGCACCCAGGCATTTGGCAATTAATGCATTGGCGCCGACGCCGGTTCCTATTCCGATTGCCACCATAAACATCTGTACCGGAAACACCAGTGTCAGCGCATTGATGGCAGCCTCTCCGTTTTCCTGCATATTGGCCACAAAGGCACTGTCCACAATATTATAAGCAGCCTGCAGCATCATGGATAAAATCATAGGAATTCCCATGTTCAGCATAAGCTTGTTAACCGGCATTTCTGCCATCTTGTTTTGTTTTACGTTTTCCATTTCTTCTCCTTTTCCCTCGTTGTCACAACAAAAAAACGTGCAACCCATAGTTTCCTATAGATTACACGCATTTGCTGGATTTACATCTATTATTTTTATTTTGCAGAACTCATTATAACAGAAAATACTATTTTGTGTAAGGATTTCTTTTAAAAATTTATTTTCTGAAAACTAATTTTTTTCAGCCGCCAGTTTCCGGACATACTTTTCCGGTCTGTCCAGGTCTTCCGCTATCTCCTGCATGGTTCTGCCTTTTTGCAGCCATTTTAAAATGAGTTCCCTGTCACGGGATTTTTCGCCTTGTGCTTTGCCTTCCGCTAAACCTTCCGCCATGCCGGCTGCTCTTGCCTCGGCTTCCGCCTTTTCCCTGCCTATCCGGCTCTGGAGTTCGATTTTCATTTCATACGTCATATAGTTTTCTCTCCATTCCGTATCCTGCCGGATTTTCTCCACTTCCGTCTGCAGTCCCTTAGTAAATGTATCCGTGGGATTGCCCGTCCGGAAATAATCCAGCAGGTCCGCCGCTTCCTTTTCGATTTCCGTTCTGTCGCCGCCAATGTTCACAAAAATTGTCTTTCTTTTGTCATCCAGTACGATGTCCGATTTTCCCCGGCAGACCGTTTCAAAGATATAAATGCTCCTGTTCTGTCCGAATAAATCAAATCCGCAGATAAATATCACCATGGATTTCTGCAAATTTGTATACATCTGACCTGTCTGTATCTGGTAGTTATCCATCTGGCTGTGATAGTAGCGGCTCCGCAAAGGCAGTTCCCCGGTATTCATCACCTGCATCTCAATGTCATAGGAATTGCCGTCCACATCCTTTGCATACACGTCCAGCCGGACACCTTTTCCCAGGTAACCGGTTTTTATGCTTTTCTGCTCCTGCACGATGTACAGCTCTGCAATCTGAAGCCCCGTTATCCGTTGTAAAAGCTCTTTGCAATCCTCCGGGTTCCGGAACACGGAGCAGAACATTACGTCATTGAAGATGCCGATTTTGGAAAAGTCGGTCTGTTTCCGCAGGATTTCCGCCATCTGCTCCCTTGTTACTGTAAATTTGTTTGTCATGGGTCCTCCTTTCAGGGAGGTCCCCGATGCTTCCATGCGCTCACTCATGCAGTCTGCACACTTTTGAAAGAAACCTGTTCCAAAAGCGCTGCCACTTTGAAAGAACCCCTTCCCCTGCATGACTTCCACATGAAGCTTACACAAACCTCCCTGCTTTTTAGTTGAATAAGAAATTTAAGCAGTGAAGTTTGATGAATAAATAGAATGTATCTTTTAGAAAAATTAGAATATTAGATTGTGAACTTTCTGCTTACATGTAGTGTAACATAATAATTACGTTTTTTCAATATGTAAATTACTTTTTTTAGATTTCCCACTGACTTGTAATTTAGGAACCGGCATTGTAAAATAAAGGTATGTGTAAAAAATAACAGACCTATCCGGGAGGGAAATTTATGTATCAGGATAAAAAAATCTGGGTGGGATGTGCCGGTGATAAAAAAGTGTACATCTACCCGAAAATGGCAAACCGCCATGGACTTATTGCCGGTGCAACCGGTACCGGTAAAACAGTGACCTTAAAGGTGCTTGCCGAGTCTTTCAGCGACTGCGGCGTACCTGTATTTTTAGCCGATGTAAAGGGCGACCTCGCCGCCATGTGCCGTCAGGGTGAAGCAAACGGCTCCGTAGCGGAACGTGCCGCTAAAATGGGACTTGATAAAGAAGGCTTTTCCTTTCAGAAATATCCGGTCAATTTCTGGGATGTATACGGAGAAAAAGGCATGCCTTTAAGAACGACTGTTTCGGAAATGGGTCCCCTGCTGCTCAGCCGTATTTTAGACCTGAACGATACCCAGTCCGATATTTTATCCATCATCTTTAAGATTGCCGATGATGAAGGACTGCTCTTAATCGACACCAAGGACCTGCGCGCCATGCTGCAGTATGTCAGTGAAAATACCAAGGAATACAGCATGCAGTACGGCAACATGTCTTCTGCCAGCTTAGCCGCCATTATCCGTTCCGTGGTAGCACTTGAAGGAGAAGGCGGAGAACAGTTCTTCGGCGAACCCGCCCTGAATATTGCCGACTGGTTCTCCAGAGACTGTGACGGAAAGGGCTGCATCCAGATACTGGATTGCCAAAGATTGATTAACAATCCTACCATGTACGCTACCTTCCTGCTGTGGATGCTCTCCGAGCTGTTTGAACTCCTGCCGGAAGCAGGCGATCTGGAAAAGCCTAAAATGGTGTTCTTCTTCGATGAGGCCCATATGCTTTTCGATTCTGCCTCCAAGGCACTGCTCACCAAGATTGAGCAGGTGGTAAAATTAATCCGCTCAAAGGGCGTCGGCATTTACTTCGTTACCCAGAATCCCAAGGATATTCCCGGCGGTGTGTTAAGCCAGCTTGGCAACAAAATCCAGCATGCTCTTCATGCATATACCCCCGCAGAGCAGAAGGGCGCCAAGGCTGCAGCCCAGTCCTTCCGTGAAAATCCCGCCTTTAACACATATGATACCCTGTTGGAATTGGGCATCGGAGAGGCACTTGTTTCCGTTCTGGACGAAGGTGGTGTTCCTACCATAGTAGAACGCTGTCAGATTTTGCCTCCCCAGAGTAAAATGGGCGCTTTGGATGACAGTGAACGCCAGAAAGAAATTACAGACAATCTTTTATACATCCGTTATAAGGATTTCTTTGACCGAGATTCCGCTTATGAATTTCTGCAGAGACAGTCCGCCGCCGATGCGGAGGCTGCCCAGAAAGCGGCTGAAGAAGCTGCTGCAAAGAAAGCTGCTGAAAAGCAGGCATTGGCGGAGCAGAAAGCCGCCGAAAAGCAGGCTCTTGCAGAACAGAAGGCCGCCGAAAAACAGGCTCTTGCAGAGCAGAAGGCCGCCGAAAGACAGGCTCTTGCCGCACAGAAAGCGGCCGAAAAAGCAGCCCAGAAACAGACCGCTGCCCGCAACAGAGCAGTAAAAAGCGTAGCCAGCTCGGCTGCCGGTACCATTGGCAGGGAACTTGGCAACTCCCTCGGTTCCTCTGTCGGTGGCAAATTCGGCAAAAAGTTAGGCGGAAACGTAGGCGCCTCCTTAGGACGCGGATTGTTAAGCACCTTCCTGAAGTTTTAAGAAAACGTTGCTGTGAATAATACAACGGCATAGTCTGCTGTTAACCAGACTATGCCGTTTTTTCAGCTCTCTTTTTTCTTTCTCATCCCCATCATGCACACAACGCCCACCAGCATGGACGGCAGCATAAGCACCGTCATTTCCGCAAGCCGGTTGCCGTTGTCTAAAACTCCGCCCGCATCCGTTGCCGCTGTCATGAGAAACGAACCGCTTATGTAGGCATTGTTGACCGCATGAAGAAATGTTGCCGGCCAGACAGAACCGGATTTTTTCGTCAGGTACCATTGAATGGATCCCACACCTATACAATAGGGAATGAACACCAGAAAGCCCAGATACGGGGCTCCCGGATAATCGAGTCCGAAGGTATGTCCCTGGGCAATCATGGGAAAATGCCATACAGCCCAGACCGTACCGCCGATAAGACAGGCACCCACATCCCCAAACTTTTCCTCTAACTTCGGGTACATATAACCGCGCCAGCCCGCTTCTTCCCCAAAAGCCGCTGCGGAATAAACAAGCGCACTGACCAGACAGGCTGCCGGCAACACCACAGTCATCTGCTTCGCCGAAAAAGCCTCCGTGTGCCGCAGCCAGAGCAATCCCCATCCTGCTTCTATGTATAAAACCGGAATAAGCACGGCGAGTACATAATATTTCTTTTTGCCGGCAAAGCCTATCGCAGGCTCCATTCCATGAAATCCTTCCCTGGTCCGCAGCCTTGTCAGAAGCATTGCCACAAAAGGCACAAACATGGATAAAATAAGAACAAACTGCATCGCCATGTCTTCGAATCGGACACCCATTGTATAAGCTGCCGCATCCAATCCCCAGGTAAGTCCGAAGGAAATGCCGATATACATCCAAAACCTTTTTTTATTCATACATTTCCCCCCTTTTCCGGAATAAAAGCACACTACCCTTATAGGATATAAAATACAGGAGAATTATGATTGCCGGCATGCAGACCTCAAGCAGCTGCTCCGCCTCCGTATGCCGGGTCATCCATTCCAATAGGGGCATCATACCTGCTCCGTCCTCCATCGCCGCCGGGTCAAAGAGCAGCCAGACCATCGCTGCAAAGAAAAGAAATACCACCAGTGCCGTTTTGACATACCGTGCTGCCCTGCTCCCAAAGGCAAACAGAAACGGAAATTCTACCGCGGCAATAAAAAGTGCGGCAACAACCAGTAAAAACAGCATGGTACCGAGCATGGATATGTACAAAACCATATTCTCCGCCAGCTCTTCTTTCCTTATTCCCCCCAGAACAAATCTCTGCAAAACCACCAGAAGATTTGCCAGTGTATAATAATAAATCCCCATAAATGCATACTTTTCCATCACATATTTCCTGCCTCCTGTGGGAAGGCTTAACACAAATGTCCGGATGGAATTTTTTTCATCGGAGGCAAAAATCTTTTCCGGAATGCTGATGCCGTAACAGACAGCTATAAGACCTAAAATTGCCAGGAAAAGGGCTCCGTCCATTCCATCCGGGTCCCCCCAGATGACCATACCGATTAAAATCAGCACACAAGCCGCCAGTATCCGCAGCATCCATTTCCCTTTTGCCGTGTAAAAATCCTGATAAAGAAGACCTGTCATTTTCTGCCTCCTTTCCGGTAAAACCGCACGCTGAGTCCGTAAGAAATCACATAAAAAAGCACCATTCCCACGACCTCTGCCCACAGATACCTGCTTACTATGTTCCTGCCTTCCCGGAATTTTTCCATCAGATACCGGAACAGTTCCATGCCCGGCAGAGCATCCAGCAAGGTTATGAACTTCAGGTAAAGAAGACCGACCGGCACCAGAAACAAAATCAGGCTGGCTACGGTTCCTTTCTTCTTTCCAAGCGCATAAAAAAGCGGAATTTGTATGCCACAGAACAACAGTAATACGGCTGCTATCACCAAAATCAACTGCGTCAGATTTTTCATGGACAGTTCTTCTATTCCCACTGCCCCGGCGCTGGCTGCCACAATGGCTGCCGACAAAAAAGAGCTTCCCATGCTGATGGCGCCAAATGTCAGATAAATCAGATATCTTGCCGTAACCGCATCCGCAGCTTTTACCGGCAGGGTTCTCACAACCTTTTCAAAACCCGCCTGTTCATCCATTTCAAAGCATCGCAGGGCATCCACAAAGAATCCCATCGGAATAAGCAGGCAGATGCCGATGATATAAAAAAGAATCACCGGCGCATTTTCTTCGTTGATTGCCTCTTCCACTTCCCCGGAAAGCATCCGTCCCATATTTCCGTACCGGATACTCAGTACAACCAAAAGTGCGAAAATGAGTGTCGCGATGCAGACCGGTATCATGGTGTGCAGAAGCTTTTTCAGACAGCACATGTCCTTATAATACAAACCTCTCATAAGCTCGCCTTTCCTGCCTCTGCAGGCTTTATGCTCTCTGCCTCATCGGATGCTGCTCTCCCGCCTGCTCTGGCATTTTCCCTTGCTACATAAAACAACATGATTTCTTCGAGGGTTGCCGGTTCTACCAGTGCTTCACCCCATTTTTTACGGGCTGCATCGGCGTCATTTACCAAAATTTCACAGCCATAGGCTTCCATTCTTTTGAATATGACGCAATCGTCATTTATATTCTCCGCCTCTTTTTTTCCGCATCGTATAATGGCATGCTCCTCTAAAATGGAATCTTTTTCCCCGGAAAGAAGAATTCTGCCCTTATCTATAAAGGTAATCTCGTCCGCAATCCGTTCCAAATCGGATATGATGTGGGAGGACAGAAAAATAGAATGCTCCTCATCCACTATGAATTCCTGGAAAATATCAAGAATTTCATTCCTGACCACAGGGTCTAACCCGCTGGTAGGTTCATCCAAAATCAGAAGCTTCTCATGATGGGAAAGCGCTACCGCAATCTGCAGTTTCATGCGCATACCTCTTGAGAACTTTCCGCAGGGCTTCTTTAAGGGAAGCCCGAACCTTGTCAGATACTTTTGGAAGGCTTCACCATCCCAGTTTGCATATACATAGGACATCATCGTTGCAATCTGCTTCGGCGTCATAAACTCGTGAAATCCCATTTCATTAAAAACGACACCTATGTCTTCTTTTATCGTCTGCTCGTCCTTTTGAAAATCCTTCCCAAAAATTTTAATCTCTCCCGCATTTAACGGCATCATATTCAGCATAGCCTTAATGGTCGTAGTTTTACCGGCGCCGTTCTGCCCGATAAAACCGTGTATTCTGCCTGCGGTTACCTGCAAATCCACATTTTGCAGGGCAAACCCGTCATAACTTTTATTCAGATTGTGAATTTCTATAACATTTACTTCCTTCTCACTACCCACTTTCTGCACCTCCCAATATTCTGCATTTCTTCCTCCACAGTCATTCCCTCGCATACCTTTTCCGGATGTATCTGAATTTTTACATTTCCTCCAGCAGCATCCGGAATGTTTCCACCATTTCTTCCTTTGTGAGGCCGGCATCCAGCGCTTTCTGAATACCCTTGGCAAAATATTCTTCCGTTTCCGCCAGCATGCGTTCCCGCAAAAGCTCCTCGTTCTGGGCTTTCACAAAACTGCCTCTGCCGGTAAAGGACTCAATGAAGCCGTCCCGCTCCATTTCCTCATAGGCTCTTTTGGTGGTAATCATACTGATGCGAAGGTCCTTCGCCAGTGTGCGCATGGAAGGAAGGGCGTCCCCTGCCTTCAGCTCACCGCGTAAAATCATTTCGCGGATTTGCACCTCAATCTGCTCGTAAATCGGCGCACCGCTTGTGTTGCTGATGATAATATCCATGGTTTATCCTCTTACATGATTTAATTGTATATATCGTATATATACAATATTCCTTTTGTGGAATATTGTCAAGAAAAAAAACTGCCTGATACATGAAATATGCGTAATAAGAAACCGGCTCCCCGGTCAGGCAATAAGCCTGGCTATGGAGAGCCGGTCTGAAATTCCATTTTTCATTCACTTCTGAATTAACATCTCGAAAGCAGGTCAGTCAGGCAGCCGCACTGCTTCCGCCATCGTTTACTTACAGGAAGATGAATTTCGCTACGAACAGAATTGCTAAAATGTACATAAGCGGTGTAATCTTCTTAGCCTTGCCGCATACGAGGTTGATAACCACATAGGAGATAACGCCTGCTGCGATACCTTCGGAAATACTGTAGGTTAAAGGCATGAAAATCAGTGCCAGGTAAGCGGGAACTGCTTCTGTGAAGTCGGAGAAATCGATGTCCACTACTGCGGAAATCATTAAGAAACCGACGAACAGAAGTGCGGGAGCTGTTGCAAATCCCGGAATGGCAATGAAAATCGGGGATAAGAAGATAGCTACCAGGAATAATAAACCGGTTACGATGGAAGAAAGACCGGTTCTGCCGCCTTCTGCCACACCTGCAGAGCTTTCTACGAAGGTAGTGGTGGTGGAAGTACCGAGCACGGCACCTGCACTGGTTGCAATAGCATCTGCCAAAAGAGCCTCTTTGATGCGGGGCAGCTTGCCATCCTTGTCAAGCATATCTGCCTTGTTTGCACAACCGATCAAGGTTCCGAGAGTATCAAAAATATCTACAAACAGGAAAGAAAATACAATGGCAATAAAGTCAAAAATCTTGAGTCCGTTGAAGTCAGCCTTAAAGCACTGACCGAAGGTGGAAGAAATCGCACCTAAATTAAAGCTGCTCCATGCAGGAATTAAAGAGTAGTAACCTGCTTCGGGAACCACGGTGTAAATACCGGTAAACTGGCAGATAATACCTAAAATCCAGGTTGCGAAGATACCGATCAGGATAGCGCCGCGAACCTTCTTTACATATAAAATTGCGATGATAAAAGTACCGATAATCGCAAGCAGTGCGGAAATACCGACAGTGTGGAAATCCTGTCTGAAATCGACCAGGGAAACCAGTGTAGTAGAGTCCACAACGATTTTACCGTTCTGCAGACCGATGAAAGCTACGAATAAACCGATACCAACGGAAACGCCCTTCTTAAGCTGAAGAGGAATGGCATTAAAAATAGCCTCACGCACATTGGTAAGTGACAGTACAATGAAAATGATACCTTCCACAAATACGGCAAACAGTGCAATCTGCCAGGAATATCCCATGGAGCCGCATACCGTGTAGGCAAAATAAGCATTGAGTCCCAGTCCGGGTGCCAGTGCAAACGGGTAATTGGCAAGCAGCGCCATGGCAATGGTTCCGATAAAGGAAGCCAGAGCGGTAGCGATTAAAACTGCCTGTGCGTCCATGCCGGATGCGGAAAGAATGCTGGGGTTTACCGCCAGGATGTACGCCATGGTCATGAAAGTGGTAATACCTGCCACAACCTCGGTACGGACGGTGGTTTTGTTTTCTTTGAGTTTAAAGAATTTTTCTAACATAAGTACCTCCCTCTTTTTTAATAAAATACTATTTTATTATATTTTTATTGACATGAAAAAGCAAGGATAAGTTACCTTGCTTTACATGAATATTTCTTATGCGATTGTTAAAACGCCGCATCGGACACATCAAAGGGATTTTCTTTGCCTTCCAGTGCGTACCGGCAGCCTAAAATGCTGTTTTTCACCATGTAGTCAATGGCTTCTTCCGTGTAAAATGCCGTGTGGGGCGTTACGATGACATTGGGGAAAGAACGCAGCACCGCCAGTTCCTCGTTGTGCATGGGCTTGCCCACCAAATCGTAATAATAAAGGTTGGACTCATTTTCAATAACATCCAGACCCGCTGCTCCGATTTTTTCGCTCTCCAGTCCCTTAATCAGGGCTTCGGAGTCAATCAGGTTGCCTCTGGCGGTGTTGATGATGATAACGCCGTCCTTCATTTTCGCAATGGTGTCCGCATTTATCATATGGAAGTTTTCCGCCGTGGAGGGCATATGCAGGGAAATAATGTCGCTTTCCTTATAAAGTGTGTCCAAATCCACGTACTCCGCATATTCTGCCACTTCCTTGGAAGGGTACAAGTCAAAGGCAAGCAGTCTGCAGCCAAAGCCTTTCAGATGCTCCAGCACGGTGCGGCCGATTTTGCCGGTACCGATAACACCCACGGTGGAATTGGAAATTTCCACGCCGATTTTACCGGGCAGTGTGTAATCCTGTACATCCGCGCGCATCATAATGGGCTTCATTTTCCGGCAGCACATCAGCATCAGCATGATGGTGTAGTTGGCTACACCGTTGGGCGGATAGGTAGCATTGCAAACGGTAATACCCAATTTGCCCGCTGCCCTTCTGTCCACATGGTCATAACCAACGGTACGGGTGGAAACGCATTTTACACCGCATTCCTTCCAAATGGTCAGAATTTCTTCGTCCACAGGTGTGGTAATAATGCTGACGGCATCGTAACCTTCTGCCAGTCTTGCATTCTCCGGTGTGGGTTTGTCCTCCACCGAAGCATACTCGACCTGCATTTCCTTACTCCATTTTTTAAAAAATCGTTTTTCGTCAAACTCTCTTAAGCTGTATACAAATAATTTCATGTCCGTTCCTTTCCGGAAGTCCCGGATTGCAGCATCCGCAGGTAAAATCTGTCATCTGCCTTTTTCTGCAAATTTACCTTTAAGAAAAACGGAACCACTTAAAGTCAAACTGGCAACCGGGCAGGAAAATAAATCCTACCTTTGTCATGCCCGTTACCTTTTCAAGCGGGAATGTTACTTCCGTATATTCCTCACTGTGCGGGAACTCCACAATCTGATTTACGGAGCTGCCGTCTTCTTTGAAGAAACGGATATGAATGGTGTTGGAAGAAAGAGGGGTACGGCCGCAAACAGTCACTGCCTTTACGCCTTCTTCTCCGAAATCCATATTTTCATATTCCATGGAAACATTGTTGCCGATGCCTTCCACGGCTTCCGCGGTCTCCTTGTAGGTATCTCCGTACAAGTTATTGTATTCCAATGCTCCTATTTTTTCAAATGCTTTCTGAAGCTTGGTGAAAACGAAGCCTTTGATAAAGTAGCGCTGGTTGTTTGCCACGAGAGACAGGGTGGTGATGCCCTTTAACCGGCGGTTCAGCTTGTAGGTCTCCGGCTTGTATACATCCCAGGTGCTGGGCTTCTGGTATACCAGGTCGCCCACTAATTCGCAGCCCTCTTCTCCGGGCACGCCTTCGTAAATCTTTAAGTAATGAGGGTCACCGCTCTGGGCAAAAATAGGAAGCGTAATTTCGTCGGAACCGAATTCGCCGAAGTCCAGTCCCTTGTATACAATAACACTTTCCCCTTCCTGTGCGGTTGCCACGCTCTTTTCGGAAAATCCGCCGATATCGCCCTTAGAGTCGGCATAAAGAGCTCCGGCAATCAGTTCATAGGGATTTAAGTAAGCCTCACCCAGTCCGCTGATGGAGAATTCCAGCTGGGACAAAAGCTTTACGTTTTCCGTACCGTTTTTCACAGTGGCACGCAGACGGAATGCGCCGTCGCCCTTTGCCCTGATGCAACATTTTGCAGCCAGAACTCTGTGAGTATTGGACTCAGTCAGACGCTCCGCCTCACTTACAGGAATTTCTTCCAGTTCTGCCAGATTGGAAACAATGCCCGCATCGTTGGTTGCCGTAAAACTTACTTCCTTGCAGGAAACATCCGCCGGATACAGATAAGCCTTCACTACCATTTCCGTTTTATTTTCATCAAAGGTCTGACCCTCTTCTGCTACAATTTCAATCTTTCTTACGGGCACAAGGGGCTCTCCCTCTGCTGCCAGCGCGCTGCCGGTAATGAGAGGAACCTTCTTATTTTCCCAAACAGGAGCTTCTGCTTTTTCCGCTGCCTCGTCCGCATAAAGGGTAATCATGGCAGGTGCAATTTTGCCCGCCTCTCCCAAATGCTTTACGGTAACAAAAATTTCACCGGGCTCGTTCTTTGCTGCAATCACGGCTAAAAGCTTGCCGTTAAACAGCTTTCTCCGGGTACCCTTGTAGGAGTCGTAGTCCGTGCTGTCGCCGTTGTCCAGACCAATCAGACGTCCGGCGCCGGTAACTTCCACTTCCACGTAGTCCATGGCGTTTTCTACCGGGTTGCCGTCCTCGTCGCGGGCGGAAATTTCCACGAAAGCAAGGTCCTTACCGTCTGCCACAATATGGTCAAATTCCGGTGTTACCTCGATTGCTGCAGTATTGCCGAAGGATTTATGCACATCCTCTGCCACCACGTTGCCGTTTTCATCATAAGCCACCGCACGCAGGCTTCCCTTGTGGAAAGGCACCCGGAAGCTGGGGAACAGCTCCTGTCCGTGCGCATGGTCGATTTCTTTTACGCCGAGAGATTTCTCATTGACAAATACCTCCACCTTAGGCGCGTTGCTGCATACCCGTACGTCCACCATCTGACCCTCGTTGAAGTCCCAGTAAGGAAGCACATGCACCATGGGACGCTTTTTATAATCCGTCCATTCTGCCTGATACATATAGAAGACATCCTTCGGGAAACCTGCCGTATCAATCAGACCGAAATAAGAATTCTTTGTCTTGTAAGGGGTAGGCTCGCCGATATAGTCAAAGCCCGTCCACAAAAACTGTCCTGCCGCAAAATCCCTGTCTCTGTCTACGGAAATACAATGCTCCACTGTCTTGGCTGCCCAGCTCGGACGGCTGTTGCCAAGGGAAGAACACTGCTCGTCTTCTTCCGTTAAAATCGGCTGGGAAAGCGGGAAATGGTAAACGCCCCTGCTCTGTACGATGGAGGAAGTTTCACTTCCGTAAATCACCCAGTCAGGATGTTCTTTATGGTGTGCATCATAATGGTTGTCGCCGTAGTTGTAGCCAGCCAGCTTTACAATATCCGCACAATTCTGCGCGCCCTGCCAGGGCATATAATTGGAACCGATGGTAACTCTTGCATTTTTCTTGGGGTCATGGACAAGCACATCTCCCATCAGTCTTTTCGTCAGACCCACGCCTTCTGCTTCATGGGTATCGTGAATTTCGTTACCGATACTCCACATGATAACGGAGGGATGGTTTCTGTCCCTGCGAATCCAGCTTGCCACGTCCTTTTCTGCCCATTCATCGAAAAATCTGGCGTAGTCGTATTCGGTCTTGGGCTCCATCCACATATCGAATGCTTCCGAAACAATATACATACCCATAGTATCCGCTAAATCCATCAGCTCCGGCGCCGGCATGTTGTGGGAAGTACGGATGGCGTTGACACCCATTTTCTTTAAGGTTGCAATCTTACGCGCCATGGCTTTTTTATGGAATGCCGCACCCAGACAGCCCAAATCGTGATGTTCGCAGACACCGTGCAGCTTTACCCGTTTACCGTTTGCCACAAAGCCCTGTTCCGGATCAAATACAAAATCACGGAAGCCGATGTTATATTCTGCCTTATCTCCGTTCTCCAGAGCCACGCTGACATGGTAAAGTACCGGATGTTCGGCATCCCACAGTGCGGGCTTTTCAATCATGGCTTCTCCCATAAGAAGCTGTTTTTCCGCATTCCAGGTAAGGGCAAAGGTTTTCACAATCATTTTGCCCTGGGAAAGAACCACCTTGGCTGTCAGGTCGGAAGCCTTGCTGTCCGTTTTTGTCAAACCGGAAACCTCTGCTTCAATTTCCAGTTTGAAGTCGTTTCCGCATTTTTTTGTGGCAATGTAAACGCCGTCGGAAGTCAGATGCACCACAGGCGCTTCCTTGAACCATACGTTGCGGAAAATACCCGCGCCGGAATACCAGCGGGAGTTGGGCTCATGGTGGTCAATGCGCACCATCACCGTATTTTCCCCATCCTTAAGGAGATTTGTCATATCGAATTCAAAGGTGGAATAACCGTATTTCCACTCCCCTAAAAGGGTTCCGTTTATGTAAACCTTAGAGTCCATATACACGCCGTCAAAACGGATGCTGTATACCTTTTCCGCATCCTTTTTCACGGTAAATTTCTTCCGGTACCAGCCGGTGGATGTTTCATACAGATTTAAGGTGTCGTAAATCAGCCAGTCGTGCGGAAGATCCACTCTTTCAAACTTACCCTCATAAGCAGAAAGTTCCTCCAGCCCCGTCCCAAAAGGTGTCTTTGCAAATTCCCATTGATTTGTAAATAATTCCATATCTTCTCCGTTCCGAAGCCCGCTCCGCCGTCCGGTTCTGCCGTCCGATTTTCCGCAATCTCCCCTGCACCGCCGCAGAAAAGGCTTCTATGTTGCTATGATATTTTATTTTAAGTGGATAACCGTAAATCCGCAACCGATTAAATTGCAGATATAATGTACTATTTTGTATAGATTTCCATACCGGTCTGACTGCAATATCTCCGCAGGCTTTGCTTATGTGCGATAAAGAAGTAATAGAAGTGTAAAAAATTTTGCCGTTCCTATCCGGCACTTGCGCAGGGTGTCGGATAGGTCGGGCTTATTCTTCGGGCAAGTCAATCTTGCCGACAAAGCTGTAATAAATATCAATGCGCTGGCGGCGTACTTCGTTCTCGTCATACTCACATTCATAGACAACGATTTTCTCCACCATTTCACGCAAGAGGGTGTGGGTCAGTTCCTCGATAGAAAGGTACTTGCGGACAACGTTCATAAACTTTTCAGCGTTTACCGTGGCTTCCTGTGCCTTGTCCAGTTCGCCCTGCAATGCGGCGGCTTTCTCTTTCAGTTCCCGCTGCTCGGCTTCGTAGTCTGCGGACATTTCCATGAAACGCTCATCACTGATTTTCCCGTTTACATTGTCCTCATACAGACGCTTGATGTAGCGGGAAAGTTCTGCAATCCGGCTCTGCACCTGTTCAAGCTGCTTCGTGGCTGCCGCCTGTTTCCTCTTGCCGCCCATTTCATTCTGCTGGATAAGCAGCTTCACGAACCGGGCTTCGTGCTTCTGTGCATAGGCGGTCACTTTCCGCAGATTGTCCAGCACACCCGCCGTCAAAAGGTCGGTGCGGATGAAGTGCGCCGTACAGTCGGCGGTGCGCTTCTTATAGCTGCCGCAGATGTAGCAATCCTGCTTTCTCTTGTCGGTCTGATACCGCTGCTGGTACATCACATGACCGCAATCGGCGCAGAACAGCAAGCCGGAGAACAAGCCCACATCATCGTAGCGGTTGGGGCGTTTGCGCTGCTTGCGTAACTCCTGCACCCGTTCCCATGTCTGCAAGTCGATGATTGGCTCATGGTGGTTCTCGAAAATCGCCTGTTTCTCAATGGGATTGTCTATGCTGTGCTTCATCTTGTAGGATGGTTTTTCCGTCTTGAAATTCACAAGACAGCCTGTGTACTCCCGGTTTTCCAGAAGATGAACAACAGTATTGGTCGCCCACTTACATTCATAGCCGGGGTGGTAGCGGCGTGTGCTGCCTGTTCGCTGGTATTCCAGCGTCCCCGGCGTGGGGATTTGCTGCTCGGTCAGCATACGGGCTATCTTGGTAGGCCCGTTTCCGGCAAGGCAAAGCTGGTAAATCTGCTTGACTACCGGGGCGGCTTCCTCGTCAATGATGAAATTCTCGTCATCGTCCATGAGGTAGCCGTACACGGGCTTGCTGGTAACAGGCTTTCCGCTTAGACCTTTTGCTTTCTTAACTGCCTTGATTTTTTTGCTCGTATCTCTCACCATCCATTCGTTGAAAAGATTACGCAGCGGGGTAAAATCGTTGTCCCCCATTGCGCTGTCCACTCCGTCATTGATAGCGATAAAGCGGACGCCTTTCTGTGGGAAAAGCATTTCTGTATACATTCCCACTTGAAGATAATTTCGCCCTAAACGGGACATATCCTTGACGATGACTGTGCCAACTTTCCCGGCTTCAATGTCTGCAAGCATGGCTTGAAATCCGGGTCTTTGGAAGTTCGCACCACTATAACCGTCGTCCGTGTACCAACAGAGGTTGGTAAAGCCGTTCTGCTTGGCGTAGGTTTCCAAAATGCGCTTTTGGTTGGATATAGAGTTGCTTTCCCCTTGCAGTTCATCTTCATGGGATAATCTCGGATAAAGGGCGGTAATAAGGTTTTGGGTTGTCTGTCTTAACATGGTTTCCTCCGTTTCCGACAGCCAGCCCCACTATTCCGTACTTCGATTGTACCACATGGCGGGGCGGCGTGTATAGCGGCAAAATGTGAAAAATGCTTCTTTACCGCCCGTCATATTGCCGATTTTTGTGTAGCAGCTTCCGCTTCCAGCACCTTAGCCATTTTGTCGGCTGCGGTTTCCGTGGCACTCTGCTTGAAAAAGCCGGACACCACAAGAACAGAGTTCCCTATGCGGATTTCCGTCACGCAGTCGGCGGGTGCGGTGCTTTTCATGCTGTGTTTGATATGCTCTTTTTTATCGGTCATAGGCAAACTCCTTTCAATCGTTCATCAGCTTTTTCAGCCGTTCCATTTTCTCCTGTGCCTTTTCCCTGCGGAAATTCACGCCGGAGCAGCAGACAGGGGTACACATCTCTGTTACCCGGTCATAAATCCGCTTGTGGGCTGTGTCCGGGGGATTGTTCAGCTCGTCAAGGCTTAGATTGGTCGTGACGATCAGCGGCTTTTCGCTTCGGTAACGACTGTCAATCACATTGTAGACCTGCTCTAAGCCGTACTCTGTTCCACGCTCCATTCCAAAATCATCAAGAATAAGCAGCGGATAGCGGCAGAGCTTGGAAATATATTCGTTCCTGCCCTCAAAGGTGGCGGCAAGGTCATTGAGGACAGCGGCGAAGTTCGTCATTTTTACGGAGATTTCCTGCTCCATGAGGGCGTTTGCAATGCACCCGGCAAGGTAGCTTTTGCCTGTGCCGACGCTGCCCCAGAGCAGATAGCCGATGTTCCCGGCTTTCATGTCCTCCCAATGCTCCACATAGAAACGGGCGGTTTTCATCTGCGGGTTTCTGCCGTTGTCATTGGCAAAAGTCCATTCCCGCATAGCCGGGTCGGTAAAGCCCCGGCGTTTCAGTTCTTCCACCTTGTCCCGGTGCTTTCTCTGCTGTTCGGCGGCTTCACGCTCCATGCGCTGCGCCCGCTGGCAGTCACACTCTGCCGGGTGTCGGTCACGCCCGAACAGGGCAACCTTATCAGCCGGAAAATAGGCTTCTTTCGGTGTCCGGCACTTGCCGCAGTAGAGCAGACCGTCCTCACCTGTGTAGTCCTCCGGCTCGACGGTGGCTGCTGGTATCTGTAAATTCATATCTTCAAAAGCTGGTTTCATAGACTTTCTCCCTCCTTGTAGCTGTAATCGGGTATGCCCCTTTTCGGGGCAGCTTTAGCGGTATCATCAGCCGCCCATCTGCGGATAGTGGCTGCATGGTTCTTGTATTTCCTCCCGGTGGAAGCGATATAGCCGGATAGACAGTCAATGTAATACTCCCACTTGTCGGGCAGTTCTGCTTGCAGTTCGGAAAGCTCCGTATCTGTCAAAATCACATTTTCGTATCTGCCGTAAGCAGCGGGGGCGGCTTGTCCCGGTTCTGACTCTCTCTCTTTTTCTATCTCTATATCTATCTCTTTCTTTATCTCTATCTCTGGTGGACAAATGTCCGCTTTTGCTTCGGACACTTGTCCACTAAGCCGTTTTTGCTCTGAAATCTTCATTCTTGCCCTGCGCTTGCGCTCCCCCTCGGTAGAGGACTGACCGATGAAAAGCTCGATATTGCTCATATACAAAGCCCCGTTGTCCAGCGGTTCAACAAGCCCCAGCTTCATAAAGATTTGCAAAGCCCTCTCGACTGTGCCGACCTGCTGGCGGGTAATGGTGGCTATCATTTGGGCAGTGTAAGGGATATTCTCGTCAAGCTGCAAAGTCCCGCCGTATTTCAGCGATTTTAAGTACAGCTTCAAGAGAATATTGGAATACAGCATACCGTCCTGCATACTTTCCAGTAGCACGATAGCGTCATCGTCAAAATAGCTTTCTTTCAGTTTGAGGTAATAATATTTGCGGTTATCTGACATAATCTTGGTTCTCCTTATCTGCGGGGCGGGCTTTCCATCTCTTTGAGTAATACCGGGGGCAGAGTACCACGATAGCCCTAAAACTCTGCTTGCAGTCATGGGTACAGCCCCGGCAAAGGGCATTGAAAGTAATGCGGTTTCGCTCATTGAGGAAGAACGCCCATTCCAGCCGCCGCTTCTTGCTCATTCTCGGCATGAAAAAACGCTCCTTTCTTCGGTTTGGTCGGGTGTAACGGGACAGGGGCAAAATCTGTATGTTCCCGGTATCATTTTCGGGGAAAATCTGCCCTGTAAGCCCTGTTTTTTGGTCGGGTAGTATTGCGGTTAGGGTACGGGGCAGCCCCTTTGTTTTGTGTGGTTTCGGTATCATTTCGGGGTAGGTTTTCAGCGGTCAATTTCCTGCTTTTTCCGCTGGCTCTGCTCCCGGCGTAAAATGTGGTCGATATTGCTCTTTACGGTCTGAAGCTCCCGGACACGCTCACGCTGCTCCCGATAGGTGTTGTAAATCCCGTTCTTCTCGGCGGTCAGACTGTTAATTTCGGCTTGCAGCTTCTTTGAGGACGGGAGCTTTTCAATGCCGTGGGATTGGAAGTACCGCTTGGCAGCGTCCGCTATGATAAAGTCGCTTTCGTGCTGCTCCCGGTAGGCTCGTCTTGCCTTGTCCGATTTCTGCGCTTTCAGCCCGTCACGGGTGGGCTTGGTAGCGGCATAGTCCAAAACATGGCGTTGCAGCTCCTTTTTCTCCCGGATAGTGCTTTCCAGCGTCTTGATTTGTGAACGGCTGTCCTGCATTTCTGCGTTGACTGCGGTCAATGCTTCGTCCAGCTCCTCCGGGGAAGAAAAGCCGTATTGGTGGTAAAGGCTCATGGTAGCCGACATCTGTTTGAGGTTGTGGAGTGCCGCCCAGCGGTCATAGCCCACGCCCTTTCCCTCTGCTCGTTTGGCTGCCCGGTCAACCATGCGTTGTACGGTGTCATTCTTCGGGGCGGTTTTCCCGGATTTTTCCCCCTGTGCGCTGCCTTTGGAAGTGCCGGAGTATTCGGGTATGGCTGCGGTCTGTTCGGCGGCTCTGTGGGCGTTCTGCTCTAAAACGGCAAGTACGGCGGTCTTGTCAAAATCATCTCCCAGCTTGCGGGCTGTGATGGGCTTCGTCCTGTCCGGCGTGAGGTAGGACAATCGCCCCCGGCTCTCCTTGACGGTCACGCCCTGCCTAAGCAGCAGAGCAGCAAACTCATCAAAGGTGCTGGCTGCGCCCAGGGC
>OQVP01000269.1_pt1 | contig 19970 bp, 14 predicted proteins | sample 1691541 | NCBI WGS metagenome assembly OQVP01 (sample SAMN03418258, study PRJEB22391) | human gut metagenome | biome: human-gut; feature: organic feature; material: feces | host: Homo sapiens | place: Tanzania | collected 2013-01 | reverse complement strand
TTAGCAGCGCAAAACGTAAAGTATGTAGGAATATGGCAAAAATAGTAAATAAATATCCTGTAGGAATTCAGACCTTTGAAAAAATCCGTGAGAAAGGTTATCTATATATAGATAAAACCCAATACATTGTGGATTTCAGAGAAAAGCAGATGTCATACGTCTTTCTGAGTCGTCCAAGGCGATTCGGCAAGTCGCTCTTTGCCTCTACCCTCCAGGCTTATTTCGAGGGAAGAAAGGAACTTTTCGAGGGATTGGCCATTGCTGATTACGAGAAAGATTGGGTGAAGCATCCTGTGCTCCACTTCGACCTGAGCGGTGCCAAGCATATGGGCGTGGAACAGTTGGAAAGATATCTGGCTGATATGCTTGAAGAGCAGGAGACGGTCTGGGGGTATAAGACGCATCAGGTGGATGCCAATCTCCGTTTGAAAGATCTGGTGAAAAAAGCTTATAAGCAGACTGGAGAGAAGGTGGTTGTCATCATTGATGAATATGATGCTCCTTTGCTGGATGTGGTGCATGAGGAGGATGATCTCAAGCAGTTGCGTCTTATCATGCAGAACTTCTATAGTCCTCTGAAAAAGCTCGACCCATATCTGGAGTTCACCTTCATCACCGGTATTACTAAGTTCTCTCAGCTCAGCATCTTCAGCGAACTCAACAACCTCGACAACATCAGCATGTTCGACCAGTATTCTGCTATCTGCGGTATCAGCAAGACTGAGCTTACTACGCAGATGAAGCCGGATATTGAGGCATTGGGTGAAGCCCTTGGCATGACGTATGAGGAATGCCTGGCAGAGCTGACAAGCTTCTACGACGGCTATCATTTCAGTGAAAAATCTGAGGATATCTTCAATCCGTTCAGCCTGGTAAAGGCCTTGAACGGCCAAAAAATAGCCCCTTACTGGTTTGGTTCCGGAACGCCAACCTATCTTATCAAGACGTTGCAGAAGTATCATGTAAACGTGATGGATATTGAGAAGAAATCATGTGATGTGGATGACTTTGATGTTTCGCCGGAAATGATGACTTCAGCTCTTCCGTTACTCTATCAGAGCGGCTATCTCACCATCAAGAAGTATAATCCGATACTGCATCGCTATACTTTGGAGTATCCTAACAGGGAGGTTAAGATTGGCATGCTCAAGAGTCTTGCGCCCAACTATCTTTCGCCAATATCTTTGGATAATAACAGTCTTGTGGGTGATTTCCTGGAAAAACTATATGATTCTGATATTGAGGGGGCAATGGTTCGGTTGAAGTCCTATCTTGCCAGTATCTCCAACCGGTTGAGTAATAAGAACGAACGGGATTTCCAGACCGTGTTCTATCTTATCTTCAACCTGATGGGTGCCCACATGAGGGTAGAAGAGGATAGTGCGATAGGCAGGGCTGATGCCGTGGTGTATATGCCTGATGCTGTGTTTGTTTTTGAACTGAAGTATGATGGTTCTGCCGAGGAAGCCTTGAAGCAGATTGATGACAAGGGTTATCTCATTCCATATTCCGCTGATGGCAAGCGATTGTATAAAGTTGGGGTAAACTATGACAGTACCCAGCGAACAATCAGCGACTGGATTATCAAGGAAGGGTAATGAATCTGGAGCCAATTCGTGGTTTTTTCGTACATTGAGAGCCACGAATTGGCTATAAAATAGCTCCACAATGCCGTTTTTTATGATACTTCTCGCTATTTTATGATACTTCTATGATACTTCTCCCTTCTTTTTTAGAGAAGTCTCATTCTGCTAACATTCTGAGTATTAGTGCTATAAACCTACATTTTTGCATCAAATTCAAAGCTATTCATCTAATAAACAATACATTACCCCACCTACATTTTTGCCAAATAATGAGACTTTGAGACTTTTTTCGAGAAAAAAGTTTTATGTGTGCGTGTATTTAACCGAGATTGGTTTAATTTATGATATTTTGAGAAAATATTCTTGTTTAAACAGAAGAGTTTCGGAGAAAAATAGTATCTTTGCAGCGGCTAGAAGTTGGAAAAGTGGCAGAAAATGCCCTAAAAAGGGTTGGAAAAGCTCCATTTCTAGTCTAAAACAGGTTGGAAAAGTTCCGTAAAACCTATAAAATATGGTTGGAAAAAGTAATATAGATATGCTTAACAGGAAGATATACAATTATTTACGCAATTTCTTTGAAACAGAGAAAAAAGCTCTTCTCGTTTCTGGTGCTCGCCAGGTGGGTAAGACTTTTGCAATCCGAAAAGTTGGAGAGGAATGCTTTGCGGATGTAGTGGAGTTCAATTTCCTCAATAATCCTAAGTATAGAGAGGCTTTTAAGTCTCCTTCTGATGCTAAGGAAATCCTCCTGCGCCTTTCTGCGTTGGCAGAGAAAAAACTTATTCCAGGCACAACTCTAGTTTTCTTTGATGAGGTGCAGGAATGTCCGGAGATGGTCACTGCCATCAAATTCCTGGTAGAAGAAGGTAGCTATCGCTATGTAATGAGTGGATCGTTGCTAGGTGTAGAGTTAAAGGACATCCGTAGCGTACCTGTTGGCTATATGGCAGAGAAAGAGATGTTTCCTCTCGATTTTGAGGAATTTGCAGAGGCAGTAGGTATGAGTACTGGAGTAATGGCTCATGTCAAGGAGTGCTATGAGCAATGCAAGATGGTGGACGAGGTTGTGCATAATAAGCTGAATGATCTCATTCAGCTCTATCTTATTGTTGGAGGAATGCCTGAGGCTGTCCAAAAGTATATTAATACAAATAATTTACAGATAGTGCGTGAGGCACAACGAGAAATCATGCACCTCTACGGAAAGGATATAGCCAAGTATGACCCGAAGAACAAGCTGTATATCAAAGATATATTCGACTTGATACCTTCAGAACTGAATGCCAAGAACAAGCGTTTTATTTTGAAGGCATTAAATGAAAAGGCAAAGTTTGAGCGTTACAGAAATTCTTTCTTGTGGCTAGCCGATGCAGGTGTGGCACTCCCTACTTATAATGTAGAAGAACCTCGCTTGCCTTTAAAACTTGGTGAACAGCGCAATTTGTTTAAGTTGTTCATGAGCGATGTAGGGTTGTTGGCAAGCCAGTATGCTGCCAATATAGCGATAGACTTACTTACGGGTAGGACAGAAATCAACAATGGAGCCATTTATGAGAATTTTGCTGCGCAAGAATTACGTGCCCATGGTTATAATCTTTATTATTTCAATAACAAGAAGCAGGGTGAGCTGGACTTTGTGATAGAAGACAGAGGTAAGGTCTTGCCGATAGAAATCAAGTCGGGCAAGGATTATAAACGTCATAATGCACTCTCTAATGTGATGAACAATGAGGAGTACGCTATTCCTCGTGCCATAGTTTTCTCTAATGGCAATGTTCAGGTTGTAGACAAGATTCTCTATTACCCTATCTATATGTTGATGTATCTTCAACCCGAAATGATAAAGAAACCTATATTCAGATTTGATCCAATATAGGCTTTTATTACTTTAAAATTGACGATAGCGCTGGAGAAAGGTCTATATGCCACGATGAAAAGTGGCATATAGACTCTTGATTGCGAATTATTCAAAATAAAAACCATAGTAAGTAAAATACAATGAAATTATGGATAGAACAGAAGAAATCATAGTTAAACAACTGAAGGAAGGACGGGAGAAGGCCTATGAGTTTGTATATAACTATCATTATCCCATACTTTGCCATATCGCTGAGCAATATGTTCACGATAGTTTTCTGGCTGAAACGATAGTAAGTGATGTCATTTTCCATGTTTGGGAAATACGTGATTCACTCAACATCCAGACATCTATACGTAGCTATCTTGCCCAAAGTGTTCGCAATCGCTGCCTAAACTATCTCAATTCACAGGTACAACAGCGTGAATTGGTGCTTGAAAAAGGAAATATCACAGATTTACCTTTAGTGAAATATATCCAAAGTGATGATTATCCGTTAGGTAGATTGCTGTCTGATGAACTGGAAGACAAGGTATCTGAAGCAATAGATAGATTGCCGGAAGAATGCAGAAGAGTATTTTGCATGAGCAGGTTTGATGGAAAGAAAAACCAGGAAATAGCTAATGAACTCGGCATATCCATCAACACCGTTAAATATCACATGAAACGCGCCTTGTCATTGCTTCAAGAAGACCTACATAAATATTTATTGGGATTTTTCTTCATTTTTATTGCAAATTGACTACCCCAACGTTTTTAATTTTTGTCACCTAAATATAAGAGCATAATATGAAACAGATAAATGAACATATAGATGATTTGATCATTCAGTTTCTTTGCGGAGAGTTGGATGAGGATTCACTCGCAGAACTGCGGGCATGGATTGCCATATCTCCACAGAACGAAAGATATTTTCATGAGAAGCAAGAAATCTGGTTCTCATCTGTTGATTCTGCATTACTAAAAAAATATAACAAACAGGAAGCCTTTCGTATTTTCCGGGAAAGAGCTTCAATGGCACAGGAAGATAAGAGCATCCATCTTAAAGATTTCTTTAGACGGAAGAAATGGGCAGGCTATGCAGCCATGCTGGCGCTGGTATGCATCATGACTTTCTTTGCTTATCACCAGGGCAAGCACAATGTGAGCAGCTCTTTTGCGGATATACAGGTAGAAGCTCCTTTGGGTTCCCGTACAAAGGCATTATTACCAGATGGTACGATAGTGTGGCTTAATTCCGGTTCAAGGCTTACCTATTCCCAAGGCTATGGTCTTAGTGATAGAAAAGTAGCGATGAGCGGAGAAGGCTATTTTGAGGTTAAACACAATGAGAAATTGCCTTTTAGCGTCAATTCGCAAAACCTGAGAGTAAATGTGCTGGGTACTCAGTTTAATTTCCGCGATTATCCGGATGATAAGGAAGCCGAAGTTATATTGGACAAGGGAAGTGTAAAACTTGACAACCTGACGAATACGGGCAGCTCACAACTTATGGTTCCAGGGCAAAAGGTTATTCTTGACAAGAAAAGCGGTAAAATGACAACAGAAGAGTGTGAAATCAATACAGTCAGCCAATGGACGCAAGGGTTGATTACTTTCGATAATGCAACACTCGATGAAATTGCCAAACGTATAGAACGAAGTTATAATGTAGCGGTCCACATAAAGAGCAAGTCTATTGGCGAGTACCGCTTCAATGGAGATTTTGTAAGGCAGGAGCAAAGCCTTCAGGAAGTGTTAGACGCATTGGCAGCAACAGGGCATCTCCATTATCAGCTTAAAGGAAGAATAGTGACAATTTATTAAAATAGGATATGGATATACCTATATTCCTAAAACAAACAATAACAACATAATTATCAATAACTTAGAATGAAAAAAGCAAGAGCAGCACCTATAACGATGTAATATCATCTCAAAGGATAAAGATAAAAAGCAGAAAGATAGCCTACATCTTTCTGCTCAAAATGTCCTTATTCTCTGACTCATTAACATACATCGTTGAAGAGGACAATGCAAATATACGGCATTATCCTCAGACAGACAACTTACAATAAGTTTAATAACATTAATTAGTATTTATTATGAACCTAAGAAAAGCTATCCTCGTGTCATTAGCTCTTTCGGCACAACTGACTATGTTTGGTCAGGCGGTCAACTTGAACGTTCGAAATGTGTCTGTAAAAAAAGCAATGACAATACTCAAGCAGCAGAGTGGATACTCTTTTGTTTATGTGTCTTCTGACCTTAATCTCAACAAAAAGATTAATGTGAATGCCACAAACCTGTCTCAGGCAATAGAACAGATTATCTCAGCGCAGAATTTAAATTATGAGATAAAGGGCAAGAATATAATTCTGTCGCACAAGAATGCATCTTCACAGAAAACGACAAAGGCCATTCCTGCTTCTCCAACAACAAAGACACATGTTAGAGGCCAGATACTTGACACTAGCGGTGAACCTATTATAGGAGCGACCATAAAGGAAAAAGGAAAACCAAATGGTTGTGTTACCGATCTTGATGGTAATTTTGCTTTCGACATCAATCCCAATTCACAAATTGAAATTTCCTATATTGGCTATACTACACAAATCATCAAGCCACAATCTTCAAGTCCTATCACAGTAAACCTGAAAGAAGATGTAGCTTCTTTGTCTGAAGTTGTAGTGGTAGGTTATGGTACGATGAAAAAATCTGATTTGACAGGTTCTGTGGCAAGTGCGAATCTCAAGGATTTTGAGAATGCTCCCAATACTAACATCGCTCAAGTCTTGCAAGGCACAGTGCCAGGTTTGAATATTGGTCAAAGTACTGCTGCAGGAACTACTCCAAGCATTTCCATTCGAGGCGAGAATACCATTTCTGGAAATAATAGTGTCCTGATAGTACTGGATGGTATCATCTATACCAGTTCATTATCCTCTATCAATCCTAGTGATATTGCTTCTATAGATGTATTGAAGGATGCCAGTGCGACAGCCGTTTATGGTGCTCAGGCGGCAAATGGTGTACTCTTGATTACAACCAAGAGAGGCAAGGAAGGTAAGACCAGAATCAATTTCTCTTCTTCCTATACCTTCTCTAATCCTACCAAGAACCTGCGTCCAATGAACCGTTCTGAATACCTGGAGTTTACCAAGGAATTCTGGTATGACAAGGCTTATATGGGACCTGACTATACAACACCGAATCCAGATTTCAATGTGGCTGATTATCTTCCAGATTCTCCTATGCTTGACAGTACGCAGCCAGATGGTATTTCGGCTACAGACTACGACTGGTGGGAAGCAGGAACCCAAACCGGCCACATCTTTGAAAACCGTCTGAGTGCATCGGGTGGTACAGATAAAATGGCTTATCTTTTCTCTTATGAGAATACTGACCAGTCTGGATTTATCAAGAACGATGACTTCAAGCGCAACAGTCTTCGCATCAACCTGGATATTACACCAACGAAATGGATGAAGTTTGGTATCCAGACATTTGCATCATTTGTCAATCAGGATGGTGCAGAACCAAGCCTCTGGGGATTGATGACCGAAAGTCCGCTCATTTCACCATACGATGAGAATGGTGAAATCAAGCCTTACCCATTCCAGACATTGGACGAGAATCCTCTGATGGGTTCTAATGTAAAGGACAAGGAGCGCCACAACTATTTCTTTGCCAATGCGTTTGCAGAAATCAAGTTGCCAATAAAAGGTTTAAGTTACCGTATCAACTATGGTAACAACTATCGTATTGACAATCATTACTTTGCAAGCCAATATGGTGCCAGCCTTACAGGAGATGCCTATAAAAGTCATGCTGAGTATTATGACTATACAGTAGATAACATCCTCAACTATAATGGTGAATTTGGCAAGCACAGCATAGGTGCAACCTTGCTGTATGGTGCAAGTGAACGTAAATATGACAACACCAAGGCAGATGCTCAGAACTTTACCCGACTCACCTTGGGTTATCATAATCTGAGTTTGGGAACGAACCAGTATACTACATCTGGAGCATGGGACGAAGCTTTGCTCTATCAGATGGGGCGTATCAATTATAAGTATGATAATCGTTATCTGTTCACTGCCACAGTTCGCCGTGATGGCTATTCCGGTTTTGCAAAGAACAATAAGTTTGCTATCTTCCCTTCTGTAGCCCTTGCATGGAATATCAACCAGGAAAAATTCTTCCATGTAGGTTGGATAGACCAATTGAAGCTAAGAGGCGGATGGGGTATCAGTGGAAACCAGACCTCGAGATATAAATCTTTATCCAAGGTCAGCACTACACCAGCCTATGTCTTTGGTGAGGGTGGAATGACAGAAATCGGACAGAAGGTTGCAACCATGGGCAATAACGACCTGAAATGGGAGAAGACAGAAGGTATCAATTTCGGACTCGATTTTGCCTTCTTCAATAGCCGTATCAATGGTACTATCGACGTGTATAGCAATACAACCCGCGACTTGCTCTACGATTTGGCAATTCCAACCATTACCGGATTTGGCAGCATCAGCTCTAATATTGGTAAGTTACGTAATAAAGGTATAGAGTTCACCATTACCTCACGCAATATCGTAAGTAAGGACTTTGAATGGAGTACCACGTTCAATATCTCTTCCAATTCCAATAAAATCATCTCTTTGACAGGAATCGACAGCGATGGGGATGGTAAGGAAGATGACCTCGTGGCAAGCAATCTCTTCATTGGTAAGAGTCTTCAGTCTATTTACAATTACAAGATAGATGGAATCTGGCAGTTGGGCGATGATATTCCTAAAGGTTATCATCCTGGAAACTATCGTATAGTAGATACTGATGAAGATGGAGAAATTACAGTAAATGACAGAGTAATTCTTGGAAAGAAGTTGCCTGCTTACCGTTTTGGTATCCTCAACAACTTGAGATACAAGGCTTTCAATCTGAGTTTCTTCATTAATTCTATTCAAGGAGGACGCCATGGATATTTGCAGGCTAACAACGAGACGTTGGTACGAGGCGATACCAATGCCCGCAGATGGAACCGTATGAGTGAACTGGCAAAGGATTATTGGTCACCAAACAATCCTAACGCAACTTACTCACGCTCTATACAGGGTGGCAGTATAGGTGGAACGCGCTATCAAAGCCGTAATTTTGTACGCCTTCAAGATGTATCATTGAGCTATTCCTTGCCAAAAATATGGATCAACACCATTGGTTTGGAAAATCTCAGCCTATTCTTCAGCGGTAAAAACCTGATTACCATTACAAAATGGAAAGGGTGGGACCCTGAGGCAGGAAGCGGATATGGAGGACGTCCTGTTTTAAGAAGTTTCTCTTTCGGATTGAACTTAACACTTTAAAATCAGATGAAAATGAAGAAAATCATATATTTATTCGTGGCATTGAGCCTTGTTTCTTGCAATGAAAGCAGTTTCCTGCAGGAAAAGCCAAAGGACTTCATGAGTTCGGATAACTCATTTCTCACAGAGACGGACTTCAATATGTCAGTCAACAATTTATATAATTTGATAAGAATCGAATTCTATGGCTTTGACGAGAACAAACCTATGGATTATATCTATGGTACAGATCTCGTTTATGATGGCGAACCAGGTACGGCCAATCGCCATGGCAACATGTTGGCAGCCTACAATCCAACATCTTCTATACCTCGCCATCATTGGGATGCACTTTATAAGATTATAGGCGATGCCAATACGGTAATAGCACGTTCGAAAATAGCACCAGCTCTCAGCGATGATTTGAAAGTTAAATTTGAGGCAAAGGGACGTTTTTTCCGCGGTATGGCATACCGCACACTTGCTTATCTTTATGGAGGTGTGCCTATTGAGCTGGAAGAAGTTGCTTCACCAAAGAACAACTACACCCGTGCATCTAAAGAGCAGGTGCTTGCCCAGGCAGAGCAGGACGTTCTCTTTGCAGCACAACATCTTGATGACGTAAAAACTGTAAGAGATGGCGAAATTTCATCATCGGCAGCTTATCATCTTCTCTCAGAAATATACCTTGCTGAAGGTAAGAATCGTGAGGCTGTTGATGCGGCGACTATGGTGATTGACAATCCGTCTCTTTCCTTAATGCAGAAGCGATTTGGTTCCAGAATGAATGAACAGGGAGATGTCTATTGGGATCTCTTCCGCCGTAAAAACCAAAACAGAAGCGCTGGTAATACAGAAGGTATCTGGGTGATTCAGTTTGAAACAGATGTTCCTGGTGGCGGTAGCTCTACGGCTACATTGAAAGCTACAGGCAATTATATGCTGGAACGTCATTTCGTACCTATGACCAGAGACGTGAAACTCACGGTAAACGGGAAGAAACTTTCACCTTTCAATTGGCCGATAGGAGATTATACTGGCGGACGTGGTATTGGATGGGGTATTTCTACCAAATATTTTTCCAACAAAATTTGGGAAGATGACTTCAAGGGAGACATCCGTAATTCAAATTATAACTTTGTAAGAAAATTCCCTGTCAACAACAGTTCTTTCAAGGCGGCTACAGGCATCGATACAATTGATGTAGACAACCCACCATCAGGACTGATAGTTGGTTTAGGTAACAGTACTGAGACGCCAGGAAGATACCTCTTTGCTTATCAGACGAAGGCTACTACACCATTCAACCACCCTATAGAAGTTTACCAGAATGCGTCTAGCCTGTTGCTGAAAAGCATTGCTGGTACAACGTATGTAGACCAATATATGTTCCGTCTTTCGGAGACTTATCTGCTTCGTGCAGAAGCATATATCGGATTAGGAGACAAGGACAAGGCTGCAGCCGACATCAATGTTGTAAGAGCACGTGCACATGCCAAACCAGTTGATGCTTCTAAGGTTGATATAGATTATCTGCTTGATGAGCGTATGCGAGAATTGGGCATAGAAGAGAAGCGTAGACTTACTTTGATGCGTATGGGTAAACTCTATGACAGAGTTATGAAATGTAACCCTTACTATGCCAATCCAAAGACTAATGGTGACGGGCTTGGCATGCAGAAAACTTACGAACTTTGGCCTATTCCTCAGTCTGCCATCGAGGCAAATAATGGCGCTGTCTTAGAGCAGAATCCTGGATATAAATAACAGTAATTCTGTTTGTCTGAGACCATGTTTATAATTTTACAATAGAAACTGAAGTTTCGCTATGATTCTATTTTGTCTTCCAATTGGGATGATAGGATTATTTGCGAAACTTCAGTTGAAAACAAACAACAGATATGAAGTCTTTGAAAACTATCGTTCTCATGTCCTTGGCCATTGTTTCTGCAATACCAGCCATGGCCGACATCGAGATTTCCAATCAATCAGTCAGCGGTGCTTTTGCTATAGCCACACCGCATGATGCTACTCCTGTTTGCATATCTTCATCAGAAGCCGTTGTTGTGAAGAAGGTAGCAAATATGTTTGCTGATGATATAAGTAGAGTAACTGGTCAGAAACCAACCCTTAACATCAGTAAGAAGGTTAGCGGAAGCCGGGTTATTGTAATCGGTACATTAGGCAGTAATACCTTTATCGACAAGCTGGCAAAACAAGGCAAGCTGGATGTGAAAAATATTCGCGGCGGATGGGAGCAATATATCATACAGGTAGTGAAGAATCCGGCTAAGGGCATCAGCGAAGCACTGGTTGTTGCTGGTAGCGACAAGCGAGGTACCGCTTATGGCACACTCACCATCTCCGAAAAGATGGGCGTTTCACCATTCTATTGGTGGGCAGATGTACCAGTAAAGCATAAGAAAGAAGTATGGCTTTCTGGCAAGGAAGTTTCAAAAAGTCCTACCGTGAAATATCGCGGATTCTTTATCAATGATGAAGACTGGGGATTAAAGACCTGGGCATCTCACACCTTTGAGAAAGAATTAGGAGATATAGGACCTAAAACATACGCCAAGGTATGTGAATTAATTCTCCGATTGAAGGGCAACATGCTGGGTCCTGCCATGCACGAATGTACAGGAGCTTTTTACTCCCATCCAGAAAGTAAGCTGGTGGCAGACTCACTAGGTATCATAATTACCACCTCTCACTGTGAACCCCTGCTCATCAATACCGCTTCTAAGTGGGAATGGGACACTAAACGGGATGGAGAATGGAATTATGCAGTGAATGCACAAGGCGTACAAAAGAAATGGGATGACAGACTGAAAATTGCTTCTTCCTATGATAACATCTACACACTGGGTATGCGCGGATTACATGATGCAGGGCTGAGAGGTAATCTGCCAATTGACCAACAGACCAACCTGATGAACCAGATTATCAAGGATCAGCGCTCTTTTTTAACCAAGCATATCAAAAAGAATATCAAGGATATTCCTCAGATATATGTTCCATACAAGGAGGCGATGGATGTATATGAGAATGGATTGCAGGTTCCGGAAGACATTACGTTGGTATGGGTGGATGATAATTATGGTTATATGAAGCGCGTCAGCAATCCAGAAGAACAAAAGCGCAGTGGCCGCTCGGGAGTATATTATCATCTTTCTTATCTGGGTGCACCCCATGATTATCTTTGGCTCAATACCACTCCTCCTGTATTGATGTATGAAGAGTTGATGAAGGCATACAATACCGGAGCTGACAGATACTGGTTGCTCAACGTGGGAGACATCAAGCCTATGGAGCTGGGAATCAAGACCTTCTTTGACCTGGCATGGAATGTGAATGCATACAATATTCAGAACATCAACAATCACCAGAGCTGTTTTCTGGGACATCTCTTTGGCAAAGCATATACATCAAGATTCCAAAAAATTCTTGATACCTACTATCAATTGGCATGGAGCCGTAAGCCGGAATTCATGGGGTGGGAGCGTGAATGGGATACCAAAGAATATACAGGTTTGAGAGATACAGAATTCTCCTTCCAAAATTATGGTGAAGCACAGAGACGACTCAAGGAGTACGAACAGTTGGCAAACAATGTGAAGTCTTTGATGAATGAGTTACCTGCCAACCAGCGTGATGCTTTCTTTGAAATTCTGGGACACCCAGTAATGGCTTCTTATCAGATGAATAGAAAATTCCTGATGGCTCAACTCAACCACGAACAGTTTAAGCTGGACAATATTGAGGAGGCGAATTGGGCAGCGCGTCAATCTCAAGAAGCATTTGATAGTATTGCCACTCTCAATAAGCAATATAATTCTGTAGCTGGTGGCAAATGGGATGATATGATGAATATGGCTCCGGCATGGTGCTCTCTATCTCATAAAATGCCAAAGGTAAACATCACGAAAGATAGTGACGAGACTCCTATTGATCTGAGTATCAAACAAGAACCTTTAAATAAATGTTATGTTGTTGACCTAGGCAAATATGCTAATAAGGTTGAAAAAAGGGGAAATAAAATAAGCCTTGTAGAGGGATTAGGTTATGATTGGAAGGTGATTCAGTTAGGTACTCCTAACGGCAAAGGCGGTAATGCCAACGACCTGAATGGCGATCGTATTGAATACACGCTTCCTTTTATCGATTCTGATGAAGTAGAGATAACTCTCTATACTGTACCTTTCTTCCCTATATATAAAGGTAAAGCAACAAAGATTGGTGTATCTGTTGATGGAAGTAAGTCTAAGGTCTTCAACAACGAATTCAAAGAGTATGGCAAATCTTGGAAAGATCAGGTGCTGCGAAATGGTGCTGTTGCAAGATTAAAATTTAAGATAGACAAGACCCAACCGACACATACCATTTCTTTTATTTGTGGAGATGCAGGTATGATGATACAGAAAGTAATAGTGGATTGGGGAGGACTCAAAAAGTCGTATCTCGGCCCACAATTCTAAATTATAAAAAATCAGTTGGTAGCATTGCGTGCTACTAACTGATTTTTTGTATACATATCGAGGTTCTTACTTTGTATAACGTAGGGCTTTCTGGAGACCAAAGAATCGGATGGGTAAATGAGTTTAGATTGTAAATGGCATTTTATTTCTAGCTTGTTTGGATGGATGTTTTTGTGATTTTTCATGTCCACTTTGGGGGAGCTGTACAATAGAAAGTGTTAAATCTTGGAAAAACGGACAAAAACGCGTAAAAAACCTTGGAAAAACGGACAAAATATAGTATATTTGCCTTGGAAAAACGGACAAAACAGCTCCGTTTTATATTAGAAAAGAGGACAATAGTATGATTAAACGTAAGATAGACAGATACTTAGCCGATTTCTTCGAAACGAACAAGAAGGCGTTGATGCTGACTGGAGCAAGACAGATAGGAAAAACATATTCTATCCGTCGTTTCGGACATGAACATTTTGAAAGATTCGTTGAAATCAATTTCATCGAAAATCCGGGTTTGATAAAGGTCTTCAGCAAGGCGAAGAACAGTCAGGACATCTTGTTACGTCTCTCCACTATAACCCATCAGGATTTAATCAAGGGCAATACCCTTGTGTTCTTTGATGAAGTGCAGGAATGCCCGGAAATCGTAACCGCCATCAAGTTTCTGGTGGAGGAAGGGAGTTATCGCTATATTCTAAGTGGTAGCTTATTGGGCGTGGAAATCAAGAATCTCCGTTCTGCACCTGTGGGATATATGGATATGAAAGACATGTATCCGCTTGATTTGGAGGAATTTGCTACTGCATTGGGAATCAACGGTAAAATCATAGAGACTTTGAGGAATCATTTTGCTGAAGGTACGGCTGTAGATGAATTCATCCATGAAAAGATGATGGAGATATTCCGGCTTTATCTGATAGTAGGTGGAATGCCTGCGGCTGTAGATAAATATCTGGTTACCAATAATCTGCAAGAGGTAATGGCTGAACAGCAGGCTATCATACGCCTGTATAAGCAGGACATCGCCAAATATGATCCTGACCGTAAGTTGTATATCCAAGAAATCTTTGACAGGATTCCTGCTGAGCTTGATGCCAAGAACAAGCGTTTCATATTGAAGAATCTGAATGAAAACATCAAGTTTTCACGTTATCAGAACAGTTTCTTGTGGTTAAAGGATGCTGGTGTAGCTTTGCCCGTATATAATGTAGAGGAGCCTACCGTGCCTCTAATCTTGTCAAGCTGCCGAAACTTGTTCAAGTTGTTTATGGCAGACATCGGTCTTTTGGCAAGTCTTTATGCGGACGGTATTCAACTGAAGATTTTGGATAACGAACCGTCCATCAACTTTGGTTCTGTATATGAAAATGCTGTAGCACAAGAGCTCTGGGCACATGGCTTCCAGTTGTATTATTACAACAACAAGCGGCAGGGAGAACTGGATTTTGTGATAGAGCAAAATGGTGAGGTGTTGCCGCTAGAGGTAAAATCGGGCAAGGACTATGAGCGCCACAAAGCACTTTCGAATGTGATGAGTTCCAATACCTATCAGATTTCAAAGGCCTATGTGCTGTGTAATGATAATGTGAAGAGGGTGGGAAAAATTACTTATCTCCCTATTTACATGCTTATGTTTATAGAAAAGGAACAGAGTCTGCCTACCCAATATTCCATTGATTTAAGCGGTTTGGTTTAATGAGCAGAAAGAAGAGGGTGTGTCATCAAAAAACACGGTAAAAGCGTAAGGTAAACGAAATCTTTTTTGTACTTTTGCATCCGGAATAAATAATCATAGTAAGAGAGAATTAATCAATGGAACAAAACAACAAGAACCAAATGAATCAAACTGCAGAGACTCAGGCTCTCAGCCCGTCTCAGCAGCAGTACAAACCACACCCGCTCGTATCAGTACTTCCACTGGCTGTACTTATCGCTCTTATCGTCCTGGTTGTCAAACTCTTCCCAGATGATGCCCTGGCTGGTGCATCACAGGTTGCCCTCATGATAGCTACAGCCGTATGCGTAGCACTCAGTATGACCATCTACAAGATGAAATGGAATATCTTCGAGGAGATGATCAAAAAGACTGTGGGCGATGCGGGAGTGTCTATCCTGATTCTGCTGCTCATCGGTATGATGTCAGCCACCTGGATGATCAGTGGCGTTGTACCCACATTAATCTATTATGGTGTACAGATTATGTCGCCTACCTTTTTCCTTCCCTGCGCATGTATCATCTCCAGCATCATCTCGGTGATGACAGGAACCTCATGGACCACCATTGCCACCATCGGTATTGCCCTGATGGGAATAGGTGATGCCCTGGGCATACCGGCACCCTATACGGCAGGAGCGATTATCTCGGGTGCCTATTTCGGTGACAAGCTCTCGCCTATGAGCGATACCACCGTACTGGCTTCAAGTATAGCCGGAGCTGACCTCTTCTCACATATCCGCTATATGCTCTACACCACCATACCGAGCATCCTGCTTTCACTGGTACTCTATCTCATCATCGGACTCTGCTATGATTCCAAGCCAGTGGATGTCAGCCAGTATCTTACCGGTCTGAGCCATGGATTCAACATCTCCCTGCTTACGATGCTGGTTCCTGCGTTTACCGGATGGCTCATCTACCGCAAGACTCCATCTCTCATCACGCTTCTGCTTTCGGCCCTTTCAGCATGCATCTGTGCTCTCATTCTCCAGCCGGAAGTGCTCGTAATGATAGCTGGCGAAAGCGGCATTACCGCCAAGAATCTCTTTGAAGGAATCATGACTACCTGCTATACCCATACCCAGGTAGATTGCGGCATGGACAGCATCAATGATCTCGTAGCCACCCGTGGAATGGCGGGCATGCTCAATACCATCTGGCTTATTCTCTGTGCCATGTGTTTCGGTTCGTGCATGGTAGCCAGCGGAATGCTCCACGCCATCACCCACATCCTTCTGAAAAGCATCCACAGCACCGTATCACTCGTATGCAGCACGGTGACATCCGGTGTGCTGCTCAATCTCGTGATGGGCGACCAGTTTCTGAGTATCATCATGAATGCATCTATCTACAAAGATGAATATGCAGAACGTGGATACAGGCCGGAACTTTTGAGCCGAAGTACGGAGGATAGTGCTACTGTTACGAGCGTACTGGTTCCTTGGACTGCCTGCGGAATGACACAGAGTACGGTTCTCGGCATTCCGACACTCGTTTATCTGCCTTTCTGTTTCTTCAACATCATCAGTCCGCTGATGAGCTGTCTGGTTGCCATACTTGGGTTCGTACCTAAGCCACAGCCGAAAGAAGAGCAAACATGTGTAACAAAAGATAACCATCAGTAATTATCTCTTCTAGAATTCTGGGCTTAATGCTTCAAACCTGCTTTTCAACCCAGGCCATCAATACTGCTACTGCATATTGCTGTTCTTCTTCCGTCAACAGTCTTCCGGCAGGTATATGATGCCATTTGAAGAAACAACCACGGCAACAGCAGCCAGTGGCATGCTGGGCAATGAATACAGGATGACCTCTCATCGGCGTCTGCTTACCGTCATTGGGAATCACGGCAGGAGCAAGACGCTTGGCAACGAAGTCCTCCGCATGTTTACGGATGGTTGCCAAACCCTTTTCTGCAATATATTCCTTATCCTTTTCCGATAGATGGAATCGGCTGCGGAAAGCTGATTTGGAAAGCCTTTCAAACAAATCTGTCAAGTCATACTCTTTAATTGGAGAAGTATGTTTTTCCATATTTTCTGAAGAGATAGAATCTTTCTGATGATCCTCTATCTCTTCAGGAAACAAATCCTTTTCTATATATCTTGCTTGAGTCTCTATTGAATCTTTTTTCATACCTATTTCGCATTTTCACCAGTTTCTTCAACGCTTTTTTTCTGCGTATTCGGCAAGAATCCTGCTATGATGCCGAGCAATGGCAGAAAGGCACTCACCTGGAAGATGAACTCTATGCTCGTCTTGTCGGCTAACCAACCAAAAAAGGCGGATCCCAGACCTCCCAAACCAAACATCAGCCCGAAGAAGATGCCGGCTATCAGTCCCACTTTATCGGGCATCAGGTCGGTGGCATATACCACGATGGAAGAGAACGCCGAGGCGATGATCAGGCCTGACAGGAAGGTACAAATGATGGTCCACGTGAAGTTCACGAAAGGCATGGCGATGGCGAAAGGTGCTGCTCCGAGGATGGAAAACCAGATGACATACTTTCTGCCGAACTTGTCACCCAGCATGCCACCTGCCACAGTTCCTATGGCAAAGGCGGCAAGGAATACGAAAAGACACAGTTGCGAAGTCTGTACCGATACGCCGAACTTATCCATCAGAAAGAAGGTGAAATAGCTTGTGATACACGCCGTATAGAAATACTTGGAGAACACGAGCATGATGAGGATGAACAGTGCCCAATACTTCACCCTTTTAGAGATATGCGTGTTGAGAAGCGGTTGTTTCTGCGGATGGTTCACCACATAAGCCAGTCGTGCCTTGTACCAGACTCCCAATCTTACCATGATGATGGCGGCAAGCAGGGCTGCAAGGGCAAACCAGGAGATGGCATGCTGACCGAGAGGCAGGATAATGATGGCAGCCAGTAATGGTCCCACTGCCGAACCTCCATTGCCACCCACCTGGAAGATGGATTGTGCCAGACTCTTCTTACCTCCCGATGCCATCTGTGCCACTCTTGAAGCTGTGGGATGAAACACGGACGAACCCAGACCAACGACACTTACTGCCAGGAGAATCAGGAAATAATTCTCGGCGAAGGCCAGCAGGAGCAGGCCCACCAATGTGAAGCACATACCGATGGATAGGGCATAGGGACGGGGATGCTTATCGGCATAAAGTCCTGTGAAAGGTTGCAGGATAGAAGATGTCATCTGGAAAACCAGCGTGATGATGCCTATCTGTGCAAACGAGAAATCGAACTTATCCTTCACAATCGGATAGATGGAAGGAATAATCGACTGAATCATATCGTTCAGAAAATGGGAAATGCTACAGATGATGAGCATGGAATATACCGTGCCTTCTACCATCGTAGGGTTTCCCTTGATTTTGTTACCTATTGACTTAATATTCATCTCTTTTATTGTTTGTTCTTCTTACCAATCTGATTTGAAAATCAACTTTTTATGTTGGTTTTGTTCTGCTTCAAGTTCCATTGATGGTAGAAATGATAACCCCAGACATATCAGCAAGGTCTTGCAGGGTAATCCCCAAGGTCTTACGCTGCAGTTTCATTACTTCTTGAATTTTCATGCCAATATATCGTACTTTTCCTGCAAAGGTAAGAAATGTTTTTGGATTAGGCAAGACAAAGCCCAATATAATATTCTTTTTATAAAAAATTATAATTTCATGGGCAGGGCAAAAAGCCGGTTGTAAACCCAAACTTATTGCCAAGAAAGGCTTCTCAATGGTAGGATAGTCCAAATGGACCTCGGCATTGCTAAATCTTCCTTTCTGTTTATTCAACATCATCAGTCCGCTGATGAGCTGTCTGTTGCCATCCTTGGGTTCGTACCTAAGCCACAGCCGAAAGAAAATAAAACACGGGTGACCTCCTATCCGTTTTCTAAGGGTGATTATGATAAATAGAAAGATTATTCTCTTTCAGAATCATCCTGAGCAGTTCCTCATTAGCCAGATTATCGACTGCAGCATCTTTCACTTCAGAGAAATAGTCAAGCGTTGCGGAACATTCGCCAGTAATATCTACCCCTATCACTTTTTCATTGGCATAGATGATGCGAAGCACGGCTTGGAGCTGGAGAAGCGTCATGTCACCATTGCTCCAGTCGGTGATGGCATCCTGCTTTCTCAATACATCCTTGTCGATGGATAGGTAAACCGGCTCATGTATGAGTTTGCCAGCCTTCGACGGCCAAGCCTGGTGATGATCAATCTCAGCCTGACTGTAGAACAACACCTTTTCTCTTAAGTGATCAGGCACCTGAGCAATCAACTCATCCGATGCTCCTACAATGATAATGTGTTTGACAAACGGGTTCTTCTCCAATACATCTCTCACCCAACCGCCACACGACACAACACCCTCCCATTCCGGTTGCTGCATATCCGGATGATGGTCGAAAACGATCAGGGAAAAAGGTTCATGGAGCCTGGATACCCAATATTCGGTAAGATAGTGGAAATCTCCGGAATCGATGAAATGAACAGCCTCGGCAGGAAAAGGAGCCAATCGGCGGTGCAGTTCCTTCCTACCCTCTTCGTCACAATAGCAGTCTACCCCTTTCATGTCCCGGCAATCTACATGGACGATATTCCTATTTGAGGCAAATGCCTCCAAGTCGTATACGCCGGTAAAGTTAAGGAGAATGATGGGTATTTTCTTTTCCATATTTACTCTGTTTTCTAAATGCTGATTGCAAAAATACCTAATATTCATAAATACTTGATGAATTATACATCATATTATTGTTAAAATTAGATTTTTTTATACTGCTACACAGATTTACCAAAATCATATTAAAACAATTTAATTTTCAGCAAAAACATATTAAATTCATATTTTTATCTGTATCTTTGCAGAAAATATGAAACATATAGTAATGGTATTTATAAATGCACTTATATTGGATAAACATAGATGTAATGTTCCCCATTACATCCTCAATTGTAGTCTTCGGAAGTAATATCTATCTTGCTTGAGATAACATATTATTAACGAATTAAAAATTACATGGG
>OQVP01000268.1_pt1 | contig 19972 bp, 16 predicted proteins | sample 1691541 | NCBI WGS metagenome assembly OQVP01 (sample SAMN03418258, study PRJEB22391) | human gut metagenome | biome: human-gut; feature: organic feature; material: feces | host: Homo sapiens | place: Tanzania | collected 2013-01 | reverse complement strand
AGGCTGCTTCGCAGAGCGCCGGGCAGACCCTTCCGGTAAATTCCGGGAAGCTGTGGGTGCTTGCCAGTCTCTTGTATGCCTGATCCATTCTGCTGCTGTGGACAAGCTGGTTTACTTCCGGTATCAGATTGTGCAGGGGACAGCCGGACGCCATGCCAGCAATCATCATACCCGCCTGGCAGAAAGGAACGCCGCAGTCCATACATCTGTCTGCCTGTTTTTTTGCCTCTTCCACAGGTGCCACATCATGAAATTCCTCAAAATTCTTTATTCTTTCTTCGATACTTTCCATTGTTCCTTCCCTCCTTATGCCTTTCCTACGCTTACATAAAAGGCCTCAATCTGTGCCTCTTCCTTGCCCATGCCCTGTTCCTCAAACTGTGCGGAGAGGTGGAGCGGAAGGGTCTGCCCGGCGCTCTGCGAAGCAGCCTGCACCTGCGGCGTGCATGCGGCTCCCGTATCCACGAAAGCCAATGAAAGAACCCTGATTGAATATGCGTATGCCAACGGTCTTGTGGAAGAAAAAGAACCGGGTGTGCGTACCGGCAAGACGGTAGCCATCGTAGGAAGCGGTCCTTCCGGACTGGCGGCTGCCCAGCTCTTAAACAGAAGAGGCCACAAGGTAACCGTTTTTGAAAGAAGCGACAGACCGGGCGGACTGCTCCGCTACGGCATTCCCAATATGAAATTAGACAAAAAGGTCATTGACCGGAGAGTGGATTTACTTACTAAAGCCGGTGTGGAATTCCGCTGTAATGTAAACGTGGGCGTGGATGTGACGGCGGAGGAACTGACACAGCAGTATGACAGCGTGATTTTAGCCTGCGGTGCATCCCATCCCCGTGACATTTCCGTACCCAGCAGGGATGCGGAAGGCATTTACTTTGCTGTGGACTTCTTAGGCAAAGTAACGAAAACCTTACTGGACAGCGACTTTTCCAAGGTGCCTTACGAGCTGGCAAAGGGAAAGCAGGTCCTGGTTATCGGCGGCGGCGACACAGGTAATGACTGTGTGGGCACGGCAATCCGTCTGAAGGCGGCAGGCGTTACCCAGTTAGAGATGATGCCCCAGGCACCGCTTACCAGAGCGGAAAGCAATCCCTGGCCCGAATGGCCGAAGGTCTGCAAGACGGACTACGGTCAGGAAGAAGCCATTTTTGTATTCGGCAAGGACCCGAGAGTGTACCAGACCACGGTAACGGAATTTATCAAGGACGAAAAGGGACATGTGAAAGCAGCCAGAACAGTAGAACTTGCGCCCACGAAGGATAAAAAGACGGGCAGAATGCTGATGAAGCCCATTGAGGGTACGGAAAAGGAAATCCCGGCAGATTTAGTGCTGATTGCCGCCGGTTTCTTAGGCAGTGAAGAATATGTGACCAAGGCTTTTCAGGTGGATGTGAACGAGAGGACCAATGTGAAAACGGCGCCCGGCTCCTATATGACCAGCCGGGACAAGATATTCTGTGCCGGTGATATGCACAGAGGACAGTCCTTAGTGGTATGGGCGATTGCGGAAGGCAGAGCCGTTGCCAGACAGGTGGATGAATACCTGATGGGTTACTCCAATCTGTAAGAAAAAGAGGGCATGTGAAAAAGGAACGTTCCCCGGATTTCGGGAACCTCCTTTCGCACATGCCCTTTATGTATGTTCTTTTACAGCAGTATCTTTCAGCACAGCTTACTCCGCCTTTTCAAAGCTTAACATGGAGAAGGCTTTGGAAGCTGCTTCTTCGGAAGCCCGGCTGGCAAGCAGGACTCCGGTTTTGGCACCGTCAATGTCCACAATAAAGTTGTGCTCCATGCCGGTTTCCCCGTCGTATTCATAATATAAATAAGTAATACCACCGGTGCTTTTATCCTCTAAAACCGTGGCATCCGGGTCGGCATCCACGACTTCCCGGTAGGAGTCGGTATAGCCCTCTAAAAGGAAAATGCCGGTCAGAATATCGTTGCCGTCCTTGTCGGAAACGGTGAATTGTCCGTTTTCCTGGCTTAAATCATAGCCTTCTTTCACATTTAAGGTCACTTCGATCTGTTCCCCCGTACTGACATTAAAAGTATAGGATTTGTTGGCGTAGGTGGAGCAGGCACACAGGAAAAATACGGACATAAGAAGCAGAAGGGATAAGTATTTTCTTGTTCTTTTCATGGAAATCTCCTTTTTACATTTTTTTATAATAATATCAGCATAACACGGGACGCCCCAAAATGCAAAAGATTGCATGCAATATATGGAAGCAAAATTTTGTTACAAAATATTGCTTGTATGTTTCATTGACAAATGACAGGGAAGCCTTTAAAATTAAGCATTAGCAAAGAGGGAACCGGTATGAAAAAGAAGATAGGGATACATATCGCCATGGGGGTCTGCGCCGCAGTTTTCCTGTTTTCGGCAGGCAAAATTGTATGGACGCTGGCGGAACAATATAAAGAGGATAAGGCATTTTCGGATTTAGCCGCCAAGCTTTCCGAAGTCTCCGGATTTTCGGGGGAGGAAACAGACAGTTCGGATGTGCAGAATACTTCCGGCGCAGAGAACGGAAACACTGGCGAGGACGGAGAAAGGGACGGAAGTGCAACGGAGACAGCCACGGGGACTGCTTCGGCGCCCAAAGAAAAGGTGGCAGGAAAACCGAGAACGGTCATGGAAACGGATGCAGCCTCCGGGATGCTGGCACCGTATCTGCCCTTTTATGAGGAAAATCCGGATTTTTACGGCTGGATCTGCATAGACGGAACCAAAGTAAATTATCCGGTGATGTATACGCCCACGGATCCGGAATATTATCTGCGGAGAGCATTCGACGGTTCGGATGCCCGGAGCGGTACGCCCTTTTTGGATGCTTCCTGCACGGAAGAGGGCAATCTGTATGTGGTATACGGGCACCGCATGAAGAACCGCACCATGTTCGGCACCCTGCCTTACTATGAAAAGAGGGACTACTGGGCAGAGCATCCGTACATTTATTTTGATACCTTATACGAGCAGGGAACCTATGAAATCGTGGCTGCTTTCTACAGCAAGATTTATGAGGAAGGCGAGGCAGGATTCCGTTATTATCAGTATAAAAGCTTAACGGATGAACAGACCTTTGCAGACTTTAAGGAAGGGGTTGAAAAATCGGCCCTGTATAAAACCGATGAAGAGCTTATGTTTGGGGATAAGGTCCTGCTGTTATCCACCTGCAGCTACCACACAAATGAGGGAAGATTTGTGGTGGTGGCGAAAAAACTGACGGAAGAGTAACAGACCTCCGAAACAACCCGGGATAAGGACCCTGGCACTGTGTGAAAGGAAAAAATGAAAAAGATTGTGATTATAGGAGCCGGACCGGCGGGTCTTACTGCCGGTGTGGAAATTTTGCGGAAAAATTCTCAGTATCAGGTCGTAATATTGGAAGAAAGCGGGTTCATGGGCGGTATTTCCAAAACAGTAAATTGTGACGGAAACCGTATGGATATGGGCGGTCACCGCTTTTTTACCAAAAATAATAGGGTTATGGACTGGTGGAAGGACATGTTGCCCGCCGATTTTCTTGTGCGGAAAAGGGTGTCCCATATCTATTATCGGAAGCATTTCTTTGACTATCCGGTCAAAATGAATTTCACAACGATTAAAAATTTAGGACTTGTGACCATGCTGCAGGCAGGCTTCAGCTACCTGAAATCCTGCGTCCGGAAACGGAAGGAAAATTCTCTGGAGGATTTTTATATCAACCGTTTCGGGAAAAAGCTGTACAGTATTTTCTTTGAAGGCTATACGGAAAAACTGTGGGGACGGCATCCCTCGCAGATATCACCGGATTGGGGTGCCCAGCGGGTAAAGGGACTCTCGGTTTCGGCGGTCATAAAGGATATGTTCGGCAAGGTTCTCCACGGCAGAAAAAGAGATGTGGAAACCTCTCTTATTGAGACTTTTTATTATCCGAAATACGGTCCCGGACAGATGTGGGAGGCGGCAGCGGAAACATTCAAATCGCTTGGCGGGGAGATTTGGTGCGGCTGCAAAGTAACAGGACTCACACAGGCAGACGGCAGAATAAGCAGGGTTTCCTATGAGCAGGACGGGGAAACAAAGTACCTGGAGCCGGACACCGTTTTTTCCGGTATGGCGGTAAAGGATCTGGTGGCAGCCATGAACGATGTGCCCGAAAGGATTGGAAAAATTGCTTCCGGGCTGCCTTACCGGGATTTTGTGACGGTCGGGCTTTTGGTGGATAAGGCATCCGTAAAAAAGGTATCTTATGGGAAAAAGAATTCCGGTAAAAAGAGGAAAACGGCATTGCTTCCGGACTGTTGGATTTACGTGCAGGAGCGGGCGGTAAAAATGGGCCGCATACAGATATTTAACAACTGGTCGCCCTATCTGGTAAAGGATGCGGAGAACACCGTCTTTCTGGGGCTGGAGTATTTCTGCGAAGAAGGGGACGCTATGTGGAACATGTCCCCGGAAGAATGGCGGAATTTCGGCAGAAAAGAACTGATACAGATGGGCATTCTTTCTTCCGGTGCAAAGGTTCGTCTGTCCCATTGTGAAAAGGTGAAAAAGGCATATCCTGCATATTTTGACACGTATGCGGAAATGCCTAAGCTGCGCCGGTGGCTGGACGGCATCGGAAATCTTTACTGCATCGGCAGAAACGGACAGCACCGGTACAACAATATGGACCATTCCATGCTGACGGCCATGACGGCGGTGGATTGTCTGTTCGATGAAAAGAAGGACAGAAAGGCCATATGGCAGGTCAATACAGAGAAGGAATACCATGAAGAAGGGTGAGGGAAAGTAGGAATATGCTTTCATGTTTTATTGCGGTAATTGTATTTTGCGTTCTGTTCTGGGTTACTTACCTGACCTGCAAGAAAAAAGGACCGGTGGAATTTTCCCGGGGAGAAATTCTGCTGTTTTACATAGCTACCCGGATAGTTCCGCTTTTTATGTTACAGACAAGAAGCAGCCGGAACCTGCTTTGTCTGTCAACGGAATGGATGATTTTAGGACTCCTGTATTTTTATATCAGCCGCAGACGGACAGTGTCTGCACAGAAAAGGGCGCTTGCGTTTTATCTGTTTCAGCCGGGAATTTCCTGCTTTATTCTTTCCGGCAATCTGAAAGCCATGTACCTGACCATGTTTGTACTGACGGTGCTTTGCATGGCGGACAGACTGCTTCAGAAAAAGAACATCGGAAGGGAGGCTTTTTTGCCGGAGTATCTATACGGCGGTGCCGGACTCTTCCTCTGGAATATTGCCACGCAGATTTTTTTGCAGCACGGCAGGGATGTGGGAAATGTGGAAAATATCCCGGTGGCATATATTTTTTCGGTATGTCTTATGGGAATGGCGGTGCTGCCCAGCCGGTAAAAGATACAAAAAAATCTGCGTGGCAATATTCCAGAGGAAGAGTTGCGGAGGAGCAGCCCGCTGCGGCAACCACACAGACTGCTGCGGCAGCGGGACAACCCGATACGGCAGTGACACTGCCTGCCGCAGCAGTGGAACCTGCAATCCAGGATGTCAGTGACGGCGGGCGGGAACAATCGGCGGCAGCGCTTACACAGACATATGCAGCTGCAAACAGCCGCCTTACGGCAAGGGATTTTTTCTGCATGGCGGCGTTTACCCTGATTTTCGGCATCTGTATCTTTTACCGGCTGGGCAGCCTGCATACCCCGGAAACCTTTGAAACCATAAAGGTGGGGGAAGTGGGAGAAAATGAAATTGTCCTGCAATTTGACGGAGAACAGCCGATTTCCGGAATTTCCGTTTATCTGGGCTATAAGGGAAAGAGGGAAATTTCGTTTTCGGTATATGACAGGAGTACCGATACCTGGGAAATTGTAAAGAGCCGGTACTCGGTGGAGAGTGCATTTTGCTGGAATAACGTAGAGATTGACCGGACGGTATCTTCCCTGGGAATGGTTCTCATGGAGGATAAGGCACAGATTATGGAAATCGTCTGTCTGGATGATGCGGGAGAGCCGGTTCTTCCCGCCAATGCGGCGGATTATCCGCAGCTTTTCGATGAACAGGAATTGTTTATCAGGGAACCGACTTATTATGATGAAACCATGTTTGATGAAGTATACCACGGCAGGACGGCTTATGAATTCCTGCACGGGCTTTCCATCTATGAAAACACGCACCCGCCTCTGGGAAAAAGCATTATTTCCATAGGAATTGCCCTGTTTGGCATGAATCCCTTCGGCTGGCGTTTTATGTGTGCCCTGTTTGGAACACTGTTAATCCCGCTTATGTACCTGTTTGCCCGGAAAATACTTTGCAGGACGGACATCGCCTGTCTTTCGGCGGTACTTTCAGGGACAGCATTTATGAATACGACATTGTCTCGGATTGCCACCATTGATATTCTGGTTGCGTTCTTTTCGATGCTCATGTTTTTTTGCATGTACGGCTACATACAGGCGCTTTCAGAAAACAAACCGATGTGGCAGCAGAGACTCTGGCTTCTTTCCGGAGGCATTTCCATGGGACTTGCCGTTGCCATCAAGTGGACGGGAGTGTATGCGGCAGCAGGTATTGCTGTTTTGTTTTTCTGGTTTCTGCTTGAACACATCGGAGGGATAAAGGGAATAAAGGAACACAGGAGTTTCCTTGTGAAAACAGGTCTGTGGTGTGTGCTTTGTTTTATCGTCATACCTTTTGGCATTTACACACTTTCCTACCTGCCCTTTGTAAAGGTTTATCCGGACAAGGGACTTTTCGGGCATATGATTGCCAATGCCGCGCTGATGCTTAGTTATCACAGCAGCTGTGTGTTTGACCATCCGTATTCCTCGGAATGGTATCAGTGGCTCTACGGAAGCAAACCGCTTGCCGACAGCAGGGTGTATTTTGCGGACGGCACCGTCAGCGTGGTAATGACCTTCTTAAATCCGCTGCTTGCCGTAGGCGGGCTTATCGCACTGCTTCACCAGTTTTATCTGTGGAAAAGAAAACACTGCCGCAGGGCGCTGTTTTTAATCATTGCCTATGCGTCCATGCTTCTGCCATGGCTTTTCGTACACCGGACGGTTTTTGTTTACCAGTATTTTATCAGTTCGCTTATTTTAGTACCGATGATTGGAAACTCCGTGTCCGTAAGCAGGCACAGAAAAAGAAACATACTGGTTCTTTCGGGCATCAGCATTGCACTGTATGTTCTGTATTATCCGGTGCTTACGGGGCAGAGCATCCGTGTGGATTTTGTAAATCAGGTACTGGAAGTGCTGGCTGACTGGAATATTGCTTAGGAGGGAGGACGCTATGAAAACATCTTTCAAAAAAGCTTTGCTTTATACAGGTGTCCTGCTTTTTGTCCTGCTTTCTTATCTTATAAGCAGGGTTTTACGGTTGGAACAAGGAAACGTCCGGTATGTGCGGTATGCCAATCTTTTGTTTCAAATTTCGGGTGTGGTTATTCTGCTGCGGGACTGCCTGCGGAAAAAAGAAAAGAATACCTACACGGAAGAACAGATTACAGGTCTTATTCTTTCCATGGGAATTTTCATGCGCGTGGTTTACCTGCTTTATACACCGCTTACCGTCCGCTCCCATGATTTGTGGGGAATTGACCTGTCGTCGGGAGGGCATGCTTCTTATCTGCTCCTTGCCATGCAGGGGATGCTCCCCCAGTATAATTATCTGCAGTTTTACCAGCAGCCCCTGTACTATTTTGCGGGAGCCTTTTTTTCAAAGCTGCAAAACGGACTTCTCGGCTGTTCGGAAGCGTATTATCTGGTGGATGCGGCCAGGACGGTTTCCTGTACCGCGTCCTGCTTCAGTCTGCTGATTGCCTGTGCCATTTTCAGGGAATGCGGACTTTCGGGAAAGGGTCTGTACCGGGCTTTGCTCCTTGTCTCCTTTTTGCCGGTTTATTTTCTGAGCGGAGGAAGACTGGGACCGGATGCTCTTTGCGGAATGTTTATGCTTCTGGCATTTCTTTTTACCCTGAAATGGGAAAAGGAAAAGAGCTGGAAAAATACGTTGCTTCTGGCGGTTATCTACGGACTTGGCATGATGACCAAGATATCCATGGCAACACTGGCAGTGTTTACGGCGGTGGTTTTTGCGAGGAGTTTCTTTATGGCATGCAAAACCGGAACATGGAAGGGACTTTTACTAAAATATGCGGTCTTTGGCGCAATCAGTCTGCCGTTGGGACTCTGGTACAGTCTGCGGAATTATCTTCTTTTCAGACAACCGCTCACGTATGTGCTGGAAATGTCCAAGGACAGTGCGTTGTATACGGGGGACCGGTCGGTTTGGCAGAGATTGTTTCTTTGGGATATCAGGAACCTGTTTACAACTCCCTATGCCAATGTATGGACAGATTACAATCTTCCCGTGTATGCCCTGAAGTCTTCCCTGTTCGGAGAATTTCAGTTTACCTGCTATGGCTGGATACCCGCAATGCTGTTGTTTTTTAACGTCGTACAGGCGCTTTTGTGTATCTGTGCCATGGTGCATTACATAAAATGGAAAGAAAAAGACAGGGAAAGAAATTTCTGCCTTCTTGCGGCGGGAATTCTCTGGATGGGTACGGTGTTTTTTTACCTGAGGTATCCTTTCGGATGCAGCATGGATTTCCGCTATATGTTGTTTCTGCCGGTTCCGGTTGCCGTGCTGTTCGGCCGGTGGGAAGCATTTCATAATGGACATACGGAGGCGGTACAACGGCTGGCCGGGCTTTGGAGCATCGGCTTTGCCATAAGTTCCTGTCTGATGTATGGATAAAACTAAGGTCTTACATGCATGCAAATATATTTATTGTGTGAGGAAGTATAGAAATATACTTTCAGAAAGGGAAAACAATGAAGAAAAAGAAAACCAAGTTATTTTCATGGACGGTGGCATCCGTAGCAGCCCTTACCCTGCTTTGCGGTACATGGGCATCTGCAGCGGTGTCATTGACCTCCGGTGCGGACGGTATTTACCTGCGTAACTCCGGCCAGGAGTATACGTTTCAGGTAGACGTTCCCAAGAACCATTTTGTGGCAATCCGCGTGGATGGGGTATATCTTATGGGAGAGAAAGCTCCTGTACAGATAGATATTGAAGTCGGCGGAACCGCACCTGTAGTCACTCCGGCACCGGAAACACAGGCCCCTTCGTCTACCAAGACCCCGACACCGGCAGCAACCTCCGCTATACCCAGCTATGCACCGCCTGAACCCAGTGAAGCGCCTACACCCAGCGAGTCTCCTGTAAATCCCAGCTATGTACCGGAACCTACATCCGGTTCGATCGTTTCCACAGGAGCTAAAAGTGCTGTTTCAGAATTACCTTCCCAGAGCAATGCAATTGAGGCACTGGTAAAGCTGGCAGCACCTGCAGAAGCCAATGCAGAGACCTATTATGCTACCATCGGTCTTCCGGCATCCTATCTGGATACCCTGTCCGACGGCAGCCACACGGTTGTCATGGATTTCGTAGAAGGCAGCGTCAGCACCACCATTACCGTTACCTCTGATACTTCCATGCTTACGAACGGCAATCCTTCCACCGGCGATACCACCCATGTACTTCCTTACGTGCTGCTTGCAGCAGGAAGTGCCTGTGTTCTGGTATTTCTGGCTAAAAAGGAAAAGAAAGAAACAAAATAAAATAAGATTTACCCATTTTTGCATGCAGTTAAGATAATACGGGGTGTCCGGAAACGGATGCCCTGTTTTTATTGCCGAAAACGCAAAAATATGCTATGATAAATACATATTTTTTCCGTGTTTTGGAAAGGGTGGGCAGGTCATGCCCGAATATGTTTTTATGAGAAAGAGGTGACGCATGGAAAGTGCGGATTTTAAGGAAGGCGTAATTCTTCCCGACGGGGGATATCTTCCCATGAAGGAAGGACATTTGCATACACTGATGAATGTAACCGGCATACCGGAAGCGAAGCTTTGGGAGATGATTCCCAAGGACGATTCTCCGCTTTTCTGGCTGATTGCCTATACCGGCTGTGTTATCACGGATTTGAATTCCTCCGTGGGAATGAAAATGACGGAGGCACAGAGGGCAACCTATGACAGTCTGGTAACCCGCGGCATTATTACGGACAAATACTATGACATTACCGAGGAGAGAAAGAAAAGAGCGGAGCTGGAAAAGCAGCGTGCCGCAGAATAAAATAAAACGATAGAAAAGGAGATTTTTCTCATGAGTAAAAAGAAAGCAGTTGTTTCCCTGGGACACGAAGCACTCGGTTCCACTACCTTAGAGCAGTTGGATGCCGTTAAAAAGACCGCAAAGGCACTGGCAGATTTAGTAGAGGACGGCTACCAGCTCACCATTACCCATAGCAACGGCCCGCAGGTCAGCATGATTCACAAAGCAATGACCGAGCTGCGCCGTGTTTACATTGATTATACCCCTGCACCTATGTGCGTATGTTCCGCTATGAGCCAGGGCTATGTAGGCTACGATATCCAGAATTCTCTTCGTGCAGAGCTTTTGGACCGTGGTATTGTGAAAACCGTCAGCACTGTTTTAACCCAGGTAACCGTGGATCCCTATGACGAAGCTTTCTATGAGCCGACCAAGAAAATCGGCCGTTATATGTCCAAGGATGATGCGGAAATTGAAATCAAAAAAGGCAACTATGTAGCAGAAGAAGAGGGCAAAGGTTACAGACGTGTGGTAGCGGCGCCTTCTCCCATTGATATTGTAGAAATTGATGCTATAAGGGCGCTTTCCGATGCCGACCAGATTGTCATTGCATGCGGTGGCGGCGGTATTCCCGTGATTCCCCAGAAGCATATCTTAAAGGGTGCGTCCGCTGTTATCGAAAAAGACAGCATTGCAGGCAAGTTAGCATCCGATTTGCAGGCAGATACGCTGGTTATTCTGACCGGTGTGGATAAGGTTTACAGGAATTTCGGTAAGGACAATCAGGAACCGATTGAAAAGATGACCGTAGCGGAAGCAAAGGCAATGATGGAAGCCGGTGAATTTGAAGCGGGCACCATGCTGCCGAAGATTGAAGCAGCCGTTTCCTATCTGGAAAAAGTACCCGGCGGCAGTGTTCTTATCACCTCCATGGAGCATGTAAAGGATGCCCTGAAGGGAAAGAACGGAACCGTGATTACGGCATAAAAATCATAGGAATAAGGAAGGGCTGCCGCATTAGCAATTTTGCTGAGCGGCAGCCCTGTTTTTTTGCACATTATTTAACTCCATAGGAGAAAAACCCCTGAATTTGACACTGAGAGTGGAAAAGTGTCACAGAGTCAAAGAAAGAAGCACCGGACGGAAATTTCATTTGACTCTATATGTGGAAAGTGGAAAATGAGTCAAAGAAGTACGCGGAGCCCGTAATTTTGGTTTGACCTGAAAACGAAAAAAAGCAGAAATGAGTCAAAAAATGCGTACTACTTCTGCAGATTTTCCACGGCCGCTTCCAGGCATTCAAAGAATTCTGCAAAAGTTTTCTTACAGCAGGAAGGGTTTTCAATGACAATGCCCTCTGTAAACAAGCCGGTAACGGCAAAGCCCATGGCGAGTCGATGATCGTCATGGGTTTTTATATGGGCAGGTTTCGGTACTCCGGGATAAATGGTTATGGAGTCGGCCCTCTCCTCGCAACGGATACCCATGGCAGTGAGATTTTCGGCAATGGCACTTAAGCGGTCACTTTCCTGTCCACGGATGTGACCGATGCCGGTAATGGTAACGGGGCTGTCGGCAAACGGTGCGATGGCGGCAAGAGTAATCGCCTGGTCGGAGCAGGCGGACATATCCACGGTAAGTCCATGCAGTCTGCCGAAAGCATGGGAAACAGAGCCGGAAGCAGTTTCGGAGCCTGCTTCAGCTGACTTTACACCGGCAGACTTTGCACAGGTAGCAGGTCCGGTTATGCAGATGCCCTCATTTGTCCGGGTAACCCGGCAGCCCATTTTTTCAAGGATGCTTAAAAATTCGGTATCGCCCTGCAGGGAAAGTTCGGGTACGCCATCCACTATGACACTGCAGCCGGACAGGGCAGCCAGGGCATAAAAATAGCAGGCGGCGGAAACATCCGGTTCAATGGCATAATCCTGTGCCCGGTAAGTCTGACCGGCTTTTATAAGAAAGGTGTCCGGGGCAGGATGTCCGGTCAAAACGCCGAACTGTTCCATCATACGGCAGGTCATTTCGATATATGCCATGCCATGTGTACCGGCCACTTTGATTTTCACATCCTCTTTTGCCAAAGGAGCAGCGATTAAAAGAGCGCTTAAAAACTGGCTGCTTTTGTCAATATCAATGGTAAGATCCGTGTTCTGAAATCCACGGGCATGCAGGGTAAAGGGGAAATAACCCTCTTTTTCCGCAAAGGAAATATCACAGCCGACGGACTGTAAGGCGGAAAGCAGCGGTGCCATGGGGCGTTTTTTCATCTGCTCGGAAGCGTCTAAAAAGAACTCTCCTTCCGACACACCAAGTACAGCAGACAGAAAGCGTGCGGCGGTGCCGGCGCTTCCCACATACAGGGAGGCTTTCTTTACGGGCAGTCTGCCGGAAAGTCCGTGCACGGAAACTTCACCGGTTTCGGGCTTGGATGCCACATCAAAGGATAAATCCGAAAGACACTGCAAAAAATGGGAGGAATCCTCGGAAAACTGGGCACCGGTGAGATGGCTTTCTCCGTCGGAAAGCATGGCAAGCAACAGGGCACGGTTGGTGATGCTCTTGGAGCCGGGAACCTTTACGTGTATGGTTTTATGGGAAAAATCACCTGTCAGAACAGGTACGGAATATGCGGAAACGTTTATCATAAAAAACTTCATTCCTTCCAAAGACTAAATCTTTGTTCAGTGTATCATGATTTCTCAAAATTGTAACTAATTTTATAGGTATTTCTTATAGAAAAAGTCGGTTGTTTTTTATCCTGCGGATACGGTATAATTTTTTTAGATGTGAAAGTCTGCAAAAAGATACGGCAGACAAATGAAAACCGGAAAGGATAAGAATATGCTGTTTATTGGTGTGGATTTAGGAACCTCCGCAGTAAAGCTTTTACTGATGGACGAAAATGGTAAAATCAAGAAGACGGTTTCCCGGGAATATCCCTTATATTTCCCGCATCCCGGCTGGTCTGAGCAGAAGCCGGAGGACTGGTACATACAGTCGATGGACGGACTGAAGGAATTGCTTAAGGATGAAAAAAAGGAAGAGGTAGCCGGCATCAGCTTCGGCGGACAGATGCACGGGCTGGTGCTTTTGGATGAAAACGATGAGGTTATCCGTCCCGCTCTTTTGTGGAATGACGGCAGAACCTATGAAGAATGCGATTATCTGAACAATGTAATCGGTAAGGAAAAGCTTTCCGAATATACGGCGAACATTTCCTTTACCGGATTTACCGCACCCAAGATTTTGTGGGTAAAAAATAAAGAACCGGAAAATTTTGCAAGAATTAAGAAAATCATGCTGCCGAAGGATTATCTGGCATACAGGCTGTCCGGTGTGCATTGCACCGATGTTTCCGATGCATCCGGTATGCTCCTCTTTGATGTAAAGAACCGGACCTGGTCCAAAGAGATGTGCGAAATCTGCAGCGTGAAGCCGGAGTGGCTGGCGAAGGTTTACGAAAGCTATGAAGTGGTCGGCACCCTGAAAAAAGAGGTAGCGGAGGAATTGGGCATTCCGGCTGCGGCAAAGGTGATTGCCGGAGCTGGTGACAATGCGGCAGCAGCTGTGGGCACCGGCACCGTAGGAGACGGCAGATGCAATATTTCCTTAGGAACCAGCGGCACGATTTTTATTTCCTCCCGGAAGTTCGGTGTGGACAAAAACAATGCCCTGCATTCCTTTGACCATGCGGACGGCACATATCATCTGATGGGCTGTATGTTATCCGCAGCATCCTGCAACAAATGGTGGATGGATGAAATCCTGAAAACCAAGGAATACGCCAAGGAACAGGAAGGTATTGACAAACTGGGAGAAAACCACGTATTCTTCCTGCCGTATCTCATGGGAGAGCGGTCTCCGCACAACAATCCCAATGCCAGAGGCACGTTTACCGGTATTACCATGGATACCACAAGAGAAGATATGACACAGGCAGTGCTCGAGGGCGTAGCCTTTGCACTGAGGGACTCCCTGGAAGTGGCAAAGAGTCTGGGCATTCCCATTACCCGCACCAAAATCTGCGGCGGCGGTGCCAAGAGTCCGCTTTGGTGTAAGATGATTGCCAATATTTTGAACTTAAAGGTGGACAAAATCGAAAGCGAAGAGGGTCCTGCACTGGGAGCGGCCATGCTGGCAGCGGTAGGCTGCGGTGTTTACGGCAGCGTGGAAGAAATTGCCGAAAAGATGGTGAAGGTAGTGGATACCATTGAGCCGGATCCTTCCATTGCCGCAAAATACGATGAAAAATACGCACAGTTCAAACAGATTTATCCGGCGCTGAAACCGGTATTTGATGTGATAAAATAAGGCGGCGCAGAAGGTTCCGGAACGGATGAAATAAGGACGGCGGCGCAGAAGATTCCGGCACAGATGGAATAATGACGGCGGCGCGGAAGGTTCAGGAACGGATGAAATAAGAACAGCACCGCAAAAAGAAAGGATTTGGTGGAAAGATGGAAATTAAAAAAGTTACGGATGCGGCATTCAAAAAATACGGCCGCGTCATCAGCCATGTGGATGTGGCAGAGCTTGTTGCAGCATTAAAAGAAACTCCCATTCCCGCAGATGTGGTTTATGAACCCTCTGTGGAAAGTCTGGAAAAACTGCCTGTAAAGGAAGAACTGTCCAGTGTTATTTACGGAGAAATGCCTATTCAGATTGGTTACTGCAACGGTCATAACAAGAAATTAAACGCCCTGGAATATCACAGAGATTCCGAAATCAACATTGCTGCAGAGGATGCGGTACTGATGCTCGGTTCCCTGCAGGATGTGGAAGCAGATTTTACCTATGATACTTCTAAGGTAGAGGCGTTCTTAGTACCCGCAGGCACTGCAGTGGAAATCTATGCAACCACCCTGCACTATGCACCCTGCCATGTAGAGGACGGCGGCTTCCAGGTTGCGGTTGTTCTTCCGAAGGGCACCAATTACGAATTAAAAGCAGCCCATGCCAAGGTAGAAAACGGCAAGGCTTCCAACGAAGATGCCCTGCTTACGGCAGTCAACAAGTGGTTGATCGGCCATGCGGAAGGCGGACTTCCCGAAGGCTCTTTCTTAGGTCTTAAGGGCGAAAATTTAAGCCTGTAAGTATAACAAAATGAGAGAATGAAACAAGAAAACAAGAAAACAAGGAGGATAATATTATGAGTAATTTTCCCGAAGTAAAAGTAGGTGTGGTTGCAGTCAGCCGTGACTGTTTCCCCGAAAGCTTATCAGTCAACAGAAGAAAGGCCCTGATGGAGGCCTATACCGCAAAGTTCGGCACCGGTAATGTGTATGAGTGCCCGGTTTGTATCGTAGAAAGCGAAATTCATATGGTACAGGCGCTCGAAGACATCAAAAAAGCAGGCTGCAACGCTCTGTGCGTATATCTCGGAAACTTTGGTCCCGAAATCAGTGAGACCTTACTGGCAAAGCATTTTGACGGACCGGCTATGTTCATCGCGGCAGCAGAAGAAAGCCAGAATGACTTAGTTGGCGGCAGAGGCGATGCTTACTGCGGTATGTTAAATGCCAGCTACAACCTAAAACTCCGCAACGTAAAGGCTTATATTCCCGAATATCCCGTTGGCACTGCAGAAGAATGTGCAGACATGCTGCACGACTTCTTACCCATTGCAAGAGCCATCATCGGTCTTTCCGATTTAAAGATTATCAGCTTCGGTCCCAGACCGCTTAACTTCTTAGCCTGCAACGCACCCATCAAACAGCTTTACAATTTAGGCGTGGAAATCGAAGAAAACTCCGAACTTGACCTGTTTGAAGCATTCAACAAGCATGCAGGTGACGAGCGTATTCCCGCAAAAGTTAAGGAAATGGAAGAAGAACTTGGCAAGGGCAACTTAAAGCCGGAAATCCTGCCTAAGCTGGCACAGTACGAACTGACCCTTCTTGACTGGGTAGAACAGCACAGAGGTTACAGAAAGTATGTAGCGATTGCCGGAAAGTGCTGGCCTGCCTTCCAGACACAGTTCGGTTTTGTTCCCTGCTATGTAAACAGCCGTCTGACCGGTATGGGCATTCCCGTATCCTGTGAGGTGGATATTTACGGCTGCTTAAGCGAGTTTATCGGTGCCTGCGTCAGTGAGGATGCCGTTACCCTGCTTGACATCAACAACAGTGTTCCTGCTGATATGTACAAAGAGTCTATTGAAGGCAAGTTCCCTTATACACACAAGGATACTTTCATGGGCTTCCACTGCGGCAATACCTGCTCCAAGAAGCTGGCATTCTGCAACATGAAGAACCAGATGATTATGGCAAGAAGCCTGCCCGAAGAAGTTACCAACGGTACACTCGAAGGTGACATCATGCCCGGCGACATTACCTTCTACCGTCTGCAGAGTACCGCAGACTGCAAGCTCCGAGCATACATTGCACAGGGCGAGGTACTTCCGGTTGCCACTAAGTCTTTCGGCAGCATCGGCGTATTTGCTATTCCGGAAATGGGCAGATTTTACCGTCACGTTCTGATTGAAAAGAACTTCCCTCACCACGGAGCAGTGGCATTCGGTCACTTCGGTAAAGCTCTGTACGAAGTATTCAAGTACATCGGCGTTCCCATCGAAGACCTTGACTACAATCAGCCCGCAGGCGTAAGATACCCGACCGAAAATCCGTTTGCATAAGGGCTAAGGACGGCATTAGGAGAAACAAAATGCATTAAGAGAAGCAAAACGCACTAAGAAAATAAGAAAGGGCGTGTGGAAAAGATTTGAGGGTTCCTCTCAAAAATCCACACGCCCTTGACAATTCATAAGAACGAATCTTTATTCGCCGTCCGTATAATACAGGACGCCTAAGGTGCCGGGACCGCAGTGGCTGCTGACCACACCGCCGGCTCTGGTAACATAGATATTTTCAAAATGGGACAGGCTCTCTAAGTATTCCTTTACGGGCTCTACAATGTCATCGCTGCAGCCGGAATGGGTGATGAATACGCAGTTTTTATCGGCAGCAAGCAGCGCCTCTTCCTGATCCTTGGCATATTTCAAAAGCACGGAGCCGAGCTGACCGCGGTATTTTTTTGCCACAATCATGGCGCCGTCCTTTACCACGATTTCCGGTTTCAACTTTAAGGTATTGGCAAGCAGGGCGGTAACGGAATTGCAGCGCCCGCCGCGGGACAGATAGGTCAGGGTATCAATGACAAAGCTGGCACTGACGGCAGATCTTCTTTTTTCTACTTTTTCCACAATGGAAGCAGCGCTTTCCCCCGCCATGGAGAGTCTGGCGGCATAAAGAACCTGCAGACCGATACCGGTGGAAAGGCTTTGAGAGTCGATGACATGCAGCTTGTCATAACCGGCATCTTCCCCAATCAGACGGACCACGTTGCAGGTAGTGCTCATCTGGGTGGAAATGCCGAAGAAGACAATTTCCCTGCCTTCGTCCATGAAAGGTTTCAAAAGGGAAGTGGCATTGTCGATGGTGACGGCAGCCGTCTTGGGAGTGGTCTTGTTGGCATCCGCCCATTTGTATATTTCTTCCGGTGTGGTTTCAATGCCGTCAAAGTAGCTGTTTTCTCCCATTACAATACAAAGGGGAATAATGGTAATGTCATACTTTTCAATCAAATCCGCAGACAAATCACAGGTGGAGTCTGCCACAATCTTTACATTCATAGAGTCGGTCCTTTCCTTTTTGTTTCAAAATTGCGTTATTAGTATACTACTTTTTGGCAGAAAAATCAAAGAGTTGTCCTTGCATAGTTTGTAAATTTACGTTATAATGCTTTCAAAGCAGATAATTCTAACTATTCTATATTCTAAGCCGGTTCATACCGGTATCTGAAACATTCGGAACATCCTGCTTATTATTCCATTTTTGCAACAGTAGAAACAGATACACGAAATAAAAGATTTTGTTGTATCAAAAAACAAACCAAGGTATAATATAGATACAGTTGGATGCCTTTGCGGATAACGTATCTATCGTTATTCCGGACAGAAGGAGGAAGACTGTGAGTACAGAACTAAAAAACGCAGTAAAAGCGGCGGATGCCATTCCACAGTATGATATGTGTGTCAAGCGTTTGCTGGCGGAAAAAAACATTATTGCCAACATCCTTGTAAATGCAGTGGATGTATACAAAGGGATGGTCCCGGAGGATGTGGTGCCGTATATTGAAGGAGAGCCCTATATCAGTATGGTGCCGGTGGAGCCGGGGCTGACCAATGCAGCCCGGGAAGAAAACGGGCAGAGGGTTATAGGACTCAATACGGAAAATCAGGAAATTCACGAAGGACTCATAAAGTTTGACATTATTTTTTATGCATGGGAACCGGTTAAAACAGACCCAGCTGCATCGGAGGAAGCCCCAGCAGAGAAAAACAAAGGTGCCCTGAACAAAATTATCCTAAATGTGGAGGCACAGAAAAACAATCCCACGGAATACAAAATCATAAACAGGGCGGTTTTTTATGTAGGAAGGATGATTTCTTCACAGAAAGAGCGTGATTTCGTGAATTCACATTATGATGACATCCGGAGTGTATATTCCATCTGGGTATGTATGAATATGGAAGAGAACAGTCTGAGTCATATTCATCTGACACAAGAGGATTTGGTCGGTAAAAATCAATGGAAGGGCAATCTTAATTTAATGAATATCATTATGATTGGTCTGTCGGAAGAATTGCCCGGACCCGAAGAGGGGTATGAGCTGCATCGTTTGCTGGGTGCACTGTTGTCACAGAAACTTACGGTAGAAGAAAAATTAACAATCATGGAAACGGAGTATCATATACCGGTAGAAGAAAATTTGAGGAAGGATGTGAATGTTATGTGCAATTTGGGAGAAGGAATTGAGGAAAAGGCAATTGCAATTGGTGAAGCAAAAGGAGAGGCCAGAGGCAAAGCAAAGGGCGCTGCAGAAGCAGAAGCCAGACTTGTAGGGAATATGCACAAAAACGGCTTCACGGCGGAGCAGATAGCGGCGGCAACGGACATGGACATCAGAGATGTGGAAGCCATTCTTGCGGGTAAGGAGCCGGCAAGGGCATAATTTTGCCGAAAAAAGAACAAAAGGCGCATGTCAAAAGCTTTTGACAGATAAAAAAGGCAGGAAAAAGACCTGTGTCAAAGAGGTTTGATAGACTTAAAACTCTGCTTTGGATAAAGTAAGAGGGAAAGGAGGGCATGATATGGAGCTTGGAAATCAGATTAAACGTTACCGGAATGAAGAAAACCTGTCCCAGGAAGCCCTGGCGGAAAAGGTGTATGTTTCCAGACAGACCGTTTCCAACTGGGAAAATGATAAAAGCTATCCGGACGTAAAAAGTCTGCTGCTTTTAAGCGAAGTATTTCATACCTCTCTCGATACTTTAATCAAAGGAGATGTAGAAATTATGAAACAGCAGGTGAAGCAGGAAGACAAGAAAGAATTTGAAAAACTGAGTGCAGTATTTACCGTTTTACTTCTGGCGGTGATGATTACACCGATTCCGTTAGCCCATTTTTTCGGGTTCGTGGGGATTGGCATATGGGTACTGCTGCTGGCAGCAGGGATGTATGTCGCAATTTTAGTGGAGAAGAAGAAAAGAAAATTCGACATTCAGACCTACCGGGAAATCATTGCTTTTACAGAAGGAAAAGGACTGGATGAGATTGCCAGGGCGAAGGAGGAAGGGAAAAGACCTTACCAGAAAATTTTGCTGGCAATGGCAGTGGGGGTCATTACCCTGTTGATAGCGATAGCATTTGCCGTAATCTTAAAATAAAACAGGAACAGAAAAAAACAGAAACAGAAACAGGAAGCATACAGCAGAACTCCCCCGGACAAAAGTCAGGGGGAGTTCCGTTGTAAGGCAATCTTTAAGAAACCACCTGCTATGCAGGTGGACAACAATCGCTTT